>Ga0115005_10000080_pt1 | contig 61999 bp, 56 predicted proteins | sample ArcOceMetagenome_FD_87163 | JGI IMG/M metagenome (GOLD analysis project Ga0115005, IMG submission 87163) | Marine eukaryotic phytoplankton communities from Arctic Ocean - Arctic Ocean - Greenland ARC118M Metagenome | ecosystem: Environmental > Aquatic > Marine > Oceanic | place: Arctic Ocean... | reverse complement strand
CCAGCTTTCAGGCGATTTATTGGCCATTGACATCCGTCAAGCTCTGTATCACTTTGGAGAAATTACTGGGGAAATTACTTCTGATGATCTTCTAGGTAATATATTTGCCAATTTCTGTATTGGTAAATAAACAGAAGTGTAAATATTTGTATGCCAAGGTTCAATGTTAACTCTAATCACATTCCGGACTTTGTCTCTCCACGCCCCCTTATTATTTTGACCCCAACAATCACTTTACGAATGAAGTTATTCGTTCAAAAAAGGTGGTAGTAGAGATGGGTAATTCTAAGGCCATATTTCCGCACGTTACATATAATAGTCATAGTGACTCATGCATAATGGTATATTCTGAAAGTAATTTTGAAGAATTCATAAATAATCGGAGGATGGTATAAATTGGGATTCTCCAGCAACTCAATTAATTACAGACTGGTCGATTTTATGGAGTTTTGAGAGCCTTTCTTTTAGTTGGCACCCAAATTTTATTTATAACAACGACAATCAAACTGAAGGATACTTGAGATACTCTAAAGCAAATAATCTACAAGAGGGTCATAAAATGTGAGCGGTTAAATTTAATAGTGCAGCCAACCAAACCATAGTCTTAAGAGTTTTAAACTAAAATTATCTAAGGTTCTTATATATAAATATTAAAAACCCCGTAGAGATTTGGGATATTCAACTACGGAGCTTTCAACTAACTAACTAACTAATTTCCTACAATATGTATAGGGTTTATAATCTTGGTAAATGGATTACATGTCTAAAAATATACGTTTCTCTAATTTACTTATTAGCCCTTAGGTTTGGTAATTGTAAACATACTTTCTTTGGAGACTCGTGAATACCATTCGCCTCCCAAACGTGCCACTAAATCTAGCTTTGTAGGGTCAATTTGATCGTTTGAGTCTAATAGTTCAGAGTTGACATGTATATGAACTACTTTTGCGATTACCAATTGACCAGCACCACCATTTTCGCCTAAAGAAATGATATTGTCTACTACACATTCAAAGGATACAGGCGACTCTAAAACACGAGGAGGCTTCACTTTAACTGAGCTCACTTCTGTAAGACCTGTTTCTGTAAACTCATTAACCCCTTTGGGGTAATCATTACTCGACTGAGACATCTGTTCTACAATGGAATAATCGACCATATTAATAACTACTTCTCTTGTTTCTTCAGCATTTTGTAATGTATGTTTTGTAGTATTGTCACGCACACGTCTAGAGGGTGAAAAAATTAAGATAGGAGGGTTAGAGCTAAAGACATTAAAATAGCTAAATGGACTTAAGTTAACATTGCCTTTAGAATCAATTGTACTTGCAAAGGCGATGGGACGTGGTGCAACTGCAGATAACAGTAATTTATGTAAATTTTTAGTTTCTAGTGTTTCAGGATCAAATGATGTAATTTTAGACATAGTATTTATTTAGATTTTAATAATGTTGATGACACGACGCCAAAGCCCACACGGACAACTCCTTTTTCACAGTAACCTCTCATAATAACAGTGTCATTATCGTGAATAAATTTTCTAGTACCGCCTTCATTTAATACCACAGGTTTGGAGCCAGCCCAAGCAAGTTCGAGCATGGAACCATACGATTTTGGGTCTTTTCCACTAATTGTTCCTGAAGCCATCAAATCACCAACATTTAAATTACATCCATTTACGGTATGATGTGCTAGTTGTTGATTCATATTCCAATACATGTATTTGAAATTTGAATGACTTACAGTCGTTTCTTTACAATCTTTAGGTTGTATGGCTACTTCTAAATTGATGTCATAGTTTCTAGAACCTATAGAGCTCAAATAGGGGAGTACTAAAGGGTCTTGTGCTGGACCTTTCACTCTAAAGGGTTCCAAAGCTTCTAAAGTAACTACCCATGCAGACATTGATGATGCAAAGCTTTTTGCCAAAAAAGGTCCTAGTGGTACATATTCCCATTTTTGAATGTCCCGCGCCGACCAATCATTAAACAAGACTTTGCCAAAAATATAATCATCTGCATTTTCTGTAGTTATAGAATCGCCTAATTTAGACGGTTTCCCAATAATAAATCCCATTTCTAATTCAAAATCAACTCTTGAAGATGCTTGGAATTTAGGAGGGGAGTTTGGTTCTAAAACAACTTGCCCTTTTGGTCTGTGTACATTTTGGCCACTAACAATAATAGAGGAGGCACGGCCGTGATAGCCCACCGGTAAATGTTTCCAATTAGGAAGCAGAGCATTGTCAGGGTCTCTGAACATAGTTCCTATATTGGTAGCATGTTCAATACTTGAATAAAAATCAGTATAATCACCTACTTTTACAGGTAAATGCATGCTAATAGCCGATTGTTTTATAAAAACAGTCGGGTGTGATTTTAAGATTGAATTTTCATTACATAACTCAGATTGAAGATAGTCTCTAACCTTTACAGTCACAGATTTTCCTAAGTCTATGAAATCATTTAAATAGCTAGACTCTAAAACAGAGATATCAAATTTTAAGTCTTTAAAAATTCCGAGCTCATAAGCGGCATATAAATCGATTACTTCATCTCCAATGGCAACGCCAACTCTTTTTATATGATCTGCTTCAGAAAAAATTCCAAAGGGTAAATTATAAATACTGAAATCTGATTTTTTATCAACTTTAATCCAAGAATGCATATGTTATTTTTTAATGATTAAGTCTAAACCATCTGTAATAAGCTTAGAATAGTGTTTGTTTTTTTTCAATTTAAGAAGCTGCTCATGAATTTTATTCACTAAAGATAAATCTTTGCCATAAACAAGTTCGTATAATTCCAATAATAGCAACCATTCAGAGGGATGATTTTTGGTGAGTTCTTTAAAAACAGACTTAAGAATTTCGACCGCATCCGTATTATTTGTTCTATAGGTTTTAATTGTTTCATATAATTCATGAACCTTTTTTTCTTGATCAGAGTATATAATAGCAGTTGTTTTTTGTTTTGAGATGCTATAAATATCATCAAAAGAATTAGAATCGGCAGGTCCAGCAAAAGCCGAAGCAATATGGTTTCCAATCGCCATATCATATACACCCCAACTAGGGTCAAACAATACGGTTTCATTATGGGTTACTAAACAGTTTTTGAAGGAAATTAGAATGATTTTTCCTTGAAGATCTCTTTTGCCTGTTATAATTTCTCCCTGTACTTTAATGCCTCCTTCAAAATTAAGGCTTGCAGATTTACCTTCAATTATCCCGTAAACTTCTAAGTCTTTAGGAGACATGTCTTCAATCGCAGTATTGATCCCTTCTAGTTTTCCTAGCGTACTTCCATAGCCATTTGGATGTTGTTCAATTCCATGTCTAATTAATTCAGTACCCCCATTTGCCAAAGCAGTAGGGCCGTTAGTTTGAAAATAAATAGGCGTATGACCAAAATTTAGGACCACACTAAAGATTCCGGAAATTTGAATTCCTGTATTTAACTCAATTGTCCCCATTTTTTTTGAGGCAATCAGCTTTTTAATTCCATTTAAGCCTCCTGTTCTAATGGCCATGGTATTGGCAAATTTTTCTAAAACAAAGCTCAAACTTGAAAAATTAGTAATTACAAATAACTGCGGTTGAGCTCTGGTTATATCAAAATTTACTTTAGCAGCTTCAATCGAATAGGGTAATTTTGTAACTTCTTTTCGCAAGCATAAACGACTTTCTTCAATAGATGATAAGAGCCCTGCACCAAAGAGCTTAGGGTTTTTAAGCGTACCTATTAGGCCATATTCAACCGTCCACCAGTGAAGGTTTCGAATTTGAGCCATTTCAGAAAGTTCACCCATTTGAGATTGTAGAGTATTGACTTGCTGTACTGCATCTGCTATTGCTGCTTCTGAAGAATTGGGATTCTCTTTTAAAATTGATAATAGGCGAATGGCTTCGTACATGTCATTGTCTAAGGGCGATGCTATGGCCTTAGCACCAATTTCTCCTAGTCGTCTCAAATATTCTGCATATTCGGGATTTGCAATAATAGGCGCATGACCCGCTGCTTCATGAATAATATCTGGGGCAGGGGTGTAGTTGATATGCTCTATTGTTCTGATGTCAGTAGAAATGACAAGTACATTATAAGCTTGAAACTCCATAAAGGCATTAGGAGGAATAAATCCATCAACAGCTACTGCTGCCCATCCAATGTCTTTAAGAATCCGATTCATGCCATCCATTTCTGGAATGAATTCTTCATTGATACCTGTTTTTTTCAATCCATTAATATAACTATCATGGGCCGTATTTTTTAAGGTATGAATATTGAGGCGCATCACATAGCGCCATACCGCTTGGTTTTGAGCGGTATAGGAACTATAGGGTTGTTGTACTATAAACTTATGAAGGTGTTTTGGTAGTTTTTTTGTAACGCTATTAAACTCCATTAAAGTTGATTTATGATGACTGCCAATCATTAAATTATAAGGTCCCCCTGTTTTCTTGTTCTCTTTCAATGGCTTCAAAAAGTGCTTTGAAATTTCCTTTTCCAAAGGACTGCGCCCCTTTTCTTTGAATGATCTCAAAAAACATGGTAGGACGATCTAATACCGGTTTTGTGAATATTTGAAGCAAGTAACCTTCTTCATCCCTGTCAATTAAGATACCATGCTTTTTTAAGGTGCTTAAGTCTTCATCAATCTCACCAACACGATCTAACAAGTTGTCGTAATAGTTTTCAGGGACGTATAAAAATTCTACTCCACGATTTTTCATTTCCTCAACTGTTTTTGCAATGTCATCTGTAGCAAGTGCTAGGTGTTGTACCCCAGGACCTTTGTAAAAATCTAGGTATTCTTCTATTTGTGATTTTTTAATTCCATCGGCAGGTTCATTAATAGGAAATTTAATACGTCCATTTCCATTACTCATTACCTTGCTCATAAGCGCCGTAAACTCAGTAGAGATATCGTTATCATCAAAAGAAATTATTTGAGCAAAGCCCATGACTTCTTGGTAGAACTTACACCAGATATTCATTTCATCCCAGTCCACATTACCAACAACATGATCAATGTACTTAAGTCCTACGGCTTCAGGGTTATAGTGCGATTCCCATTTTTTATATCCTGGAAGGAAAATTCCTCTATAATTTTTTCTTTCGATAAATAAATGGACTGTTTCACCATAGGTATAAATACCCGATTTAATAACAGAACCATAGGCATCTTTTTCTTCCGTAGGCTCCAAAAATGGTTTTGCTCCTCTTTTTATTGTTTCATTAAATGCTTTGGTGGCATCTTCAACATGCAGGGCAATTATTTTAACGCCATCGCCGTGGGCGTTTATATGTTTGTTAATTACGGAGTCCTCTTCTAAAGAAGTGGTTAAAACCAAACGAATTTTTCCTTGCTTTAAAACATAAGAGGCTATTTTCTTTTGTCCGGTTTCCATCCCAGCATAGGCTTCCGATTGAAATCCAAATGCCGTTTTGTAATAGTGCGCACTTTGTTTCGCATTTCCAACATAAAGCTCAATGTGATCTGTCCCTGAGATCGGTAAAAAATCTTGAGCATCGTCAAATATCTTTTTGATTTTAAAATTGAAATTCTGTAATTCTTCAATAGTTTTTGTAGGTTCCATTTATGATTTATTTAGCCATGATTTATAATATGAATCGTCGTTTATTTTAAGCGCTTCTTCAGTAACCATTAGAGGACTGAAGGTGTCTACCATGACAGCGAGTTCATGGGTTTGTTTTTTCCCTATACTTTTTTCCATAGTTCCTGGATGGGGACCATGAGGAATGCCTGCTGGATGCAAGGTCACGCTTCCTTTATTAATATCGTTTCTACTCATGAAATCACCATCTACGTAATATAGAACTTCATCAGAATCGATATTTGAATGGTTATAGGGTGCAGGTACCGATTTTGGGTGGTAGTCATAAAGCCTCGGTACAAACGAACATATAACAAACTTAGCGGTCTCAAATGTTTGATGTACAGGTGGTGGTTGATGAATCATCCCTGTAATAGGTTCAAAATCATGAATAGAGAATTTATAAGGAAAGTTATAGCCGTCCCAGCCCACCACACTAAAGGGGTGTGCTGCATAAATATATTCGTGAATTGTGTCTTGTTTTTTAACCTTTACAAGAAAATCGCCTGTTTCATTAAATGTTTCTAGCTCTGTAGGTGGGTGTAAATCTCTTTCAGAATAGGGGGCGCCTTCTACATGCTGACCAAACCAGTTTCTGTACCGTTTTGGTGTATAGATAGGGCTTTTTGACTCCACTATAAAAAGGCGGTTGTCTGCGCCAATAAATTCAATTTGATAGATCACCCCTCTAGGAATGACTAAGTAATCTCCGTATTTAAATTCAATATTTCCCAGAAGCGTTCTTAGTTTTCCGGTTCCTTTGTGTACAAATAGTACTTCGTCTGAATCTGTATTTTTGTAAAAATAATTAGTTAAGGACTCTTTTGGAGCTGCCAAACTTATTTGACAATCTTGATTGGCAAGTATACAGGTTCTGCTTTCTAAATAATCTGATTTTGGAGCTACTTCAAACCCTTCAAGTTTTAAAGACTTCATATTTTTAGAAACGGCAATCTTTGGAGCGACATCATAAGATTTTAGAATCTTTTTGACTTGTGTAGGGCGTTGCGTGTGATACATCAAAGACGACATCCCTTCAAATCCTATGGTGCCAAACAATTCTTCATAATAAAAATTATTGTTCTCATCTTTAAAAACAGTGTGTCTCTTTGGAGGAATTTTTCCTAACGTATGATATCTAGGCATATAATGGCTAAAAAATTAAGTAGTTTAACAATCAATTTATTAAAATATAATAAGAACAAATATATATTAAATACGATCATATTATTTGTTTATTATTAAAACAGTTTCTATATGAGAATATTTTTATGTATTTTTGATAAAATAAAGTGTTCTATTCTTTTGAGAGCTGCTTATATAACTTTTAAACTATTTTTATTCTAGATGATTGATAAACTTGACAAGACCGATATTGAAATTTTAAGGTTATTACAGCAAAATAGCAACCGTACTATAAAAAACATTGCTGACCTCTTGGGAATGACTACAACGCCTGTTTTTGATCGCATTAAAAAGCTAGAAAAACGAGGGTTTATTAGTAAATATGCAGCGATTTTGGATTCAAAGAAATTGGGCTTAAAATTAACCGTTTTCGCAGGAATCGCGCTCAAAAACCATACGCGGAGTTATTTGGAAAAATTCGTAAAAACTATTGATGGATTTTCAGAAGTGGTGGAGTGTCACCGGGTGTCAGGAAATTTTGATTATTTACTAAAATTAGTATTGGTTGATATTGAAGATTATGAACAATTTATATTAACAAAACTGGCCGTGATTACAGATCTAAGCAACGTACAAAGTTATGTGGCGCTGTCTCAAAGTAAATCGACTAATGAGGTGAATCTGGATCATTTGATGTGAGAATTCATAAAATTAACTACTCCCTCAACACAATCAAGCTGGCTTTATAACCTGTAGTCAATAGCCATTCGCCAGAAGCAATAATGGCATCACTCTCATTATATACTTTAAGTTGTGCCGTATTTGGGCTAGAAGAACCTTCGTTAAGAGCAAAAAATTCAATAGTGTTTAGTCCAACTTTTAATTCCACGTCAATGATGTAAGCCGAGTTTCTGAGAGTAATATTTGGATGAATTATAGCTTTGTTTAATAACAACTTAATCCGATCTCCATCTTCATATTCATGATCTCGACACACAATACGAATGAATTTGGATTTAGTTTTAATATCCCCTAAGTAATAATCGCGGTCAAATTTAGAGACATCTTTCTGACCTTCTTTAAACTGTTGTTTAAATTCCCAAGTAGGATCCACCACATCACGTGTTTCTGTAATTCCGTATTCTTTTTTAGCGAATCCATCAATGGGTTTAATCCCCATTTCAATAGCAAAGCCTTTATCTGTTAATCCAATAATAGGAGCAAGTTTGATAGGGTAACGTTCAGATAATTTGTTTTCATCTAATGCCAAGGCATTTACTCCAAAAACTTCTTTAGCAGTGTCTATTTGAGAAAATGCATGCTGTTGCATTCCAAAAAAAAGTACTATCAAAATTAAATATCGAATCATAAAAGGTATTGAAGTAACATAGTTTGTAAATATATTAATTTGATTTATAATCATCACAAACCATAGCTAATAATATATCTTAGTTATTAATAACATCCAATAATCATTCCAAATAGGGGGAGGTGTAATTAAATGTTCATTATTCAAATAAGCACCTTCAATTTTTATATCTTTAAGTTTTCAATATTTAGCGTTCGTGCAAACAACTCTTACATCATTAAAAAACCAACTTACAGGCGATCTATTTGATAGTGATCTTGTTAAAACTTTATACGCTACAGATGCGTCAGTCTATCGTGAATTTCCTTATGCTGTAGCAATTCCTAAGACAGAAAATGATATTAAATTAGTCATTGAATTTGCACGTTTAAAAGCATTGTCTATAATTCCTAGAGCCGCAGGAACGTCTTTGGCAGGTCAATGTGTTGGGGATGGAATTATTGTGGATGTTTCTAAACATATGACGGGTATTTTAGAAATTAATACTCAAGAAAATTGGGTGCGTGTGCAGCCAGGAGTTGTTCGTGATCAGTTGAATGTGTTTTTAAAATCATTTGGCTATTTTTTTGGTCCTAATACCTCTACAGCAAATCGCTGTACAATGGGTGGGATGGTTGGAAACAATTCATGTGGTTCTACGTCAATTGTGTATGGCTCTACTCGAGATCATACCTTAGCCGTAAAAGCCCTATTAAGTGATGGCAGTTCAGTAAGTTTCTCTAGCTTAACCAATCAAGAGTTTAATTCTAAACTTAAAGAAGATTCATTAGAAGGAACTCTATACAAACAGCTGTATTCAGAGCTTTCTGATCCTCAAATTAGAAACCAAATTAAATTGGGCTATCCAAAAGCGTCTATTTCTAGACGTAATACGGGCTATGCTGTAGATGCGTTAATAAACACCAGCCCGTTTGAAGCCTCAGATGAGGGCTTTAACCTCTCCAAATTAATATGTGGTTCAGAAGGTACTTTGGCCTTTATTACCGAATTAAAACTTCAAATCGTCCCACTTCCTAAGCCGTTTAAAGTGGTGTTAAACGCCCATTTTGATTCGATTAACGAAAGTCTTCAAGCCACTTTAGTAGCTATGAAAATGATGCCTACAGCATGTGAATTGATGGATAAAACAATACTAGATTGTACGAAAGACAACCTGACTCATCAAAAAAACCGATTTTTTGTTGTAGGAGATCCGGAGGCTATTTTAATGATTGAGTTTAAAGGAGATACTATTGAAGAGGCTAAAGAACAAGCAAAAGAATTAGAATTGAGCCTTATTCAATTAAACCTTGGATATGCCTATCTATTGGTGGAAGGCGATGAATGTGAAAAAGTCTGGGATTTACGTAAAGCTGGGTTAGGACTTCTAGCCAATATTCCAGGCGATGCAAAGGCGGTTGCTTGTATTGAAGACACTGCAGTTGCCATCGAAGATTTGCCAGAATATATTGAGGCCTTTACAGCCTTAATGAAATCCTATCATCAAAAAGCAGTGTATTACGCGCACGCAGGCGCTGGAGAATTACACTTAAGACCGATATTAAATTTAAAATCATCAGCTGATGTTAAGCTCTTTCGATCTATAAGTGAAGCCTCTGCAAAATTAGTAAAATCATTTAATGGAGCTCTTAGTGGAGAGCACGGAGATGGACGCGTGCGTTCTGAGTTTATTCCAATGGTTTTAGGAGAGGCTAATTACCAGCTTTTGAAACGAATTAAATCAACTTGGGATCCTACGAATTTATTCAATCCTGGAAAAATTGTAGAAGCTGTAGCCATGGATACGTCATTGCGATACGAAGCTGACACTAAAGAGTCAACAATAGAAACGCTCTATAATTTTGAATCAAGTGGAGGTATTTTAAATACAGTAGAAAAATGTAATGGATCTGGTGATTGTCGTAAATTAAGTTTTGCTGGTGGAACCATGTGTCCCAGTTACAGAGCAACCTTAGATGAAAAAGATTCTACTAGAGGCCGTGCCAATGTATTAAGAGAGTTTTTAACTCAAAACACCAAAGAAAACCCTTTTGATCATCCAGAAATTAAAGAGGTAATGGAGCTTTGCGTGTCTTGTAAAGCATGTAAATCTGAGTGTCCTTCCAATGTAGATATGTCAACTTTAAAAGCAGAGTTTTTATATCAATACCAAAAAACCAACCCCGTGTCTTTGCGTAGTAAGCTCATTGCGCATAATGCAAAAATCAATTCGATTGCACATCGATTCTCAGGAGTTTATAATATTATTGGCAAGAGCAAGTGGTTTAAAAAAAGTATTGGTGTACACCCTAACCGTTCACTTCCAATTTTAAAACCAACAACTTTAAGAGAATGGTTTTCAAATCACATCCAGAGCACATATGCTAAAAGTGTTTTTCTATTTTGTGATGAATACACTAATTATTATGACCTAGAAATTGGGATAAAAGCAGTGAAGCTATTAAATAGTTTAGGATATACTGTAAACATGCCAAACCACCCAGAAAGTGCGAGAGCGTATATTTCAAAAGGATTTTTAAAAGAAGCTAAAGCAATTGCTACAGAAAACGTTTTGATATTTAGTACGCTTATTTCAAAAGACACTCCTTTGATCGGGATTGAACCTTCAGCTATTTTAGGGTTTAGAGATGAATATCCAAACTTGGTAAATGCGAGCTTAAAGTCTACTGCCAACATACTTGCATTAAACTCCTTTACAATAGAAGAGTTTTTATCAAATGAAATGGAAAACAATAAAATTAACACTTCGCTTTTTTCAAAGTCGCATAAAACCGTTTACTATCACGGACATTGTCATCAAAAAGCATTGTCGTCAAATTCACATGCAGTGAATATTTTAGGGTTACCGGTTAATTTTAATGTCAAGTCAATTGATTCTGGTTGTTGTGGGATGGCTGGTTCGTTTGGATATGAAAAAGAACATTATGAATTGAGTCAGCAAATAGGAGAAGATCGTTTATTCCCTGCGTTAAGATCAGTAGAAGCAGATGCAATTGTAGCTGCCTCAGGAACAAGTTGTAGGCATCAAATAAAGGATGGTATTAACAAAACGGCACTTCATCCTATTGAAGTTCTGTATAATGCTTTAAATTAGCACCATGAGTTGTGTAGATATTTTTTTATATTTTTGGGCCTTGTTAATAGGCTTAGTTATTGGGTTGTTTGGAGGTGGAGGTTCTATTTTAGCAGTACCTGTCTTTGTGTATATATTTCATTTAAATCCCATATTAGCCACTAGTTATTCCTTATTTGTAGTTGGTTTTTCGGCGGCTGTTGGTACCCTGATAAATATTAATAAAAAGCTAATTGTATACAAAACTGCCCTTGTTTTTTCTTTACCAGCATTAGGATCTGTGTTTTTTAGCAGACGTTATATAATTACAAACCTTCCCGATATACTATTCGATTTAGGTTTTGTATTAGTCACCAAAGAGATGGCATTAATGTTGCTATTTAGCAGTGTTATTATTTTATCGGCTATTTCAATATTAAAAAACAACAAGTTAGCCGTCTCCCATAAACCAAAAACTATAAATTATAATTTACTTTTTATTGTGGGTTTAGGCGTTGGGCTATTAACAGGTTTAGTTGGAGCAGGAGGTGGGTTTATAATTGTTCCTGCATTGGTGCTTTTTGCAAACCTCGATGTCAAACAAGCGGTCGCTACTTCCTTAATCATTATCACATTTAATGCGCTCTTTGGCTTTGTTGCCGATATTACACAAGTTGCTATTGATTGGCGTTTTCTTATAATTTTTACATCTGTTTCTATTTGCGGCATATTTATAGGCTCTTATGTTTCAAACTTTATTGAAGAAAAGTCTTTAAAAAATAATTTTGCTCGCTTTATGTTACTGATGGCAATACTGATAATTTATAATGAATTTCAGTAGTAATTAATACTGTTTTCCTTGATTGATTCATTAAATTATTTTCAATTCATTCTATTATGAATTTTTGCATTACATTTGTACCAAGATTACATTACAACACTATGAGTCAAAAAGTTTTACTTAATAACACAGAAGTAAACATCATTCTACACCGACTGGCTTGTCAACTCATTGAAAAACATACCGACTTTTCAAACACTGTTCTCATAGGACTTCAGCCTAGAGGCGTATTTCTAGCACAGCGTTTAAAAGCAATGTTAGTCAATGATTATAATATCTCTGACATTAAATTAGGCCTTTTAGATATCACATTTTACAGAGATGATTTTAGACGCACTGACAAAGTACATGAAGCAAACTCAACAGAAATTGATTTTTTAATAGAAAACAAACAAGTTGTTTTTATTGACGATGTACTATATACAGGTCGAAGTATTAGAGCTGCATTAACTGCGATCCAATCTTTTGGCCGACCTAAAGAAATTGAACTTCTAATACTCATTGACCGTCGTTTTAGTAGGCATTTACCGATACAACCTGACTATAGAGGCCGACAAGTAGATGCTATTAATGATGAAAAAGTATTGGTTAATTGGAAAGAAACAAACGGCGAAGATGCCGTCTATTTAATAAATAATTAAACTATGAGCGAACTGAGTGTAGATCATTTATTAGGAATTAAATATCTCAACAATGACGATATTAACCTTATTTTTGATACTGCAGATCATTTTAAGAAAGTGATTAATCGCCCCATCAAAAAAGTGCCATCGCTTAGAGATATTACAATTGCTAATCTGTTTTTTGAAAATTCAACTCGAACAAAACTATCATTTGAATTGGCCCAAAAACGATTGTCTGCCGATGTTATTAATTTTTCATCCGGACAATCCTCTTTAAACAAAGGAGAAACTCTGATTGACACGGTTAACAATATACTTTCTATGAAAGTAGACATGGTGGTAATGCGTCATCCAAATCCTGGAGCCGCTAAGTTTCTCTCTAAACATGTGGATGCTAAAATCATCAACGCAGGTGATGGTACCCATGAGCACCCAACACAGGCTCTTTTAGATACCTATTCCATACGTGAAAAGTATGGGGAGGTTAAAGGTAAAAAAGTGGTTATTGTTGGTGATATTTTACACAGTAGAGTTGCCTTATCAAATATATTTGCTCTTCAACTTCAAGGGGCCGAAGTGATGGTTTGCGGACCAAAAACTTTAATTCCTAAATATCTAGACAAACTTGGAGTAAAGGTCGAATATAACCTAACCAAGGCTTTAAGTTGGTGTGATGTGGCTAATATGCTACGTGTACAAAATGAACGAATGGATATAAGTTACTTTCCTTCTACAAGAGAATATGCGCAACAATATGGAGTGACTAAAGGTATTTTAGAGTCACTGGATAAAGAAATCACGATTATGCATCCAGGTCCTATTAATAGAGGAGTTGAGATTACTAGTGAAGTCGCAGATTCAGACCAATCTATTATCCTTAACCAAGTTGAAAATGGGGTGGCAATTCGAATGGCTGTAATTTATCTTTTAGCCTCAAAAATTAAGTAATACTATGATAATTGAACACCACAATAAAACCACTATAATTACCCAAGATAAAACAAGTTTAAAAGAGTTTTCAAAGAAATTAACGCTTCTTTACGAGCGTTTTAAAGCCGAAGATGTCATTATATATTTAATTAATACGTCTGTTGGGTCTATGGAAGATTTAATATCACTAGCTGTCAAACATAGTATTTTACAATATTGTTTTGTAATTGTTAGCACCGATTTAAACCAAGAAGATTTTGAAAATTTAATCATTATTCCTACGATACAAGAAGCCCATGACTTTATCGATATGGAAGTGATGCAACGTGACTTAGGACTTTAAATAAAAAATCTTGAAACTATCTATTCTAGGCTGCTACAGTGCAACCCCCCGTATTATAGCGCATACCACTTCTCAAGTTCTGGAAATGAGAGGTCATTTATTTTTAATTGATTGTGGAGAAGGCACACAAGTAGAGCTTAGAAGGCACAAGATTAAGTTTAATCAAATCAAACATATTTTTATTTCTCACTTACATGGGGATCATTATTTTGGATTGGTTGGGTTAATTTCTACGTTTAGATTGCTTACTCGAGAAACAGACTTACATATTTATGGACCAAAAGGGTTAAAAGAACTCATTACTTTACAAATGAAACTTGCCGACTCCTGGACTAATTACAAACTTATATTTCATGAGCTGACTAGTAAGTCATCAGAGTTGGTTTTTGAAGATGAAAAAGTATCTGTTCACACGATTCCTTTAGATCATCGTATTTACACCAATGGATTTATATTTAAAGAAAAACCATTTGAACGGAAATTAGATATTAATAAAGCAGAAGATTTAAATATTGATAAAGCCTATTTTAGAAAGCTTAAGCAAGGCGACGATGTGGTTAATGAACATGGTAAATTGATTTTAAACTCTGAGGTCACCTATCAAGGTCATCAACCAAAAAGTTATGCTTTTTGTAGTGATACCGCTTATAAAGAATCTATTATCCCTATTATTAGTGGGGTAGACGTCCTTTACCATGAATCTACATTTTTAGAAGCGCATGCTAATTTATGTGCAAAAACAAAACATTCAACAGCCAAGCAAGCTGCCACAATTGCCTTAAAGGCCAATGTTAAGCAGTTGATATTAGGACATTATTCTACACGTTACGGAACACTTGAAGGATTTAAGTTGGAAGCATCAACTGTTTTTAAAGAGGTATTATTGGCGGACGATGGTAAAGTATTTGATTTTTAAAATTTCTCAAAAACACCCAATCCAAACAAAGCAAAATCATATTTAACAGGGTCTACTGGATCTAGTTTACGTAAGTTTTTGTCGAGTTCCGACAAAGCCTTTGCATCATTCTGAGACCGTTTTAAAAGCCCTAATTTTCGAGCGACATTCCCAGAATGAACGTCCAGAGGGCAGGAGAGTTGTGAAGGGGATAATTGTGTCCATAATCCAAAATCTACTTTTGTATCATTTGGACGCACCATCCACCTTAAAAACATATTAATACGCTTCGCAGCCGATTTTTTTAATGGATCACTAATGTGTTTTTGAGTTCGTTGAAGATGATCAATTTCAAAGAAGTGCTGCTTTAAATGATGAATAGAAGCTTGTAAGCTGTCTTTTTCTGAATACATGTTAAAGACACCTTCCAATCCATTGTGGTGTGTGTAAATGTGTTTTAAACTCTCTATAAATTGTATGCAATCTAATCCATTAAATGTTCGATGAACAAATGTATTAAACCTTTCAAGGTCTTTTGGTTGATGCTGCATTACAAAGTCATGAGGCGCATGGTCCATTAAGGCCATTAAGCGTTTGGCATTATTGATAATGCTTTTACGATTTCCCCAGGCTATAGTGGCTGTTAAAAATCCAGAAATTTCAATGTCTTCTTTTAATGAATAGCAATGAGGTATTTGTAAGGGGTCGGATTCAATAAAGTCAGGCTTGTTGTATTGAATGACTTTAGAATCTAAAAATTCTTTGAGCTCAGAATTGTTTAATTGCCCCAAACTAGCTTGTTTTTACAAGTCCATCACTCATTGTGATCTTTCTGTCTGCCATGTCCGCCAGTTCATGATTATGTGTTACAATCACAAACGTTTGTCCAAACCGATCTCTTAACTTAAAAAAGAGTTGATGGAGTTGTTCTGCAGATTCACTATCTAAATTACCAGAAGGTTCATCAGCAAAAACAACAGATGGGTTGTTAATGAGCGCGCGAGCAACTGCTACACGTTGTTGTTCACCTCCTGAAAGTTCATTTGGCATGTGGTTGATCCGCTCTTGCAACCCCAAAAAGCCTAACAATTCAAGAGCCTTTTGTTCAGCATCAGCTTGTGATGTTCCTTTGATATAAGCAGGGATGCAAACATTTTCAAGCGCTGTAAACTCGGGAAGTAACTGGTGAAATTGAAAAATAAAACCTAAATGTTCATTTCTAAATTTTGCTAAGGATGCATTAGAAAGAGAAGAAATATCTACACCATTAATTTCTAATAGGCTATGCTCATGCTTGCTAGGTTGATCTAAGGTTCCTAGTAGTTGTAGTAAAGTTGTTTTTCCAGCGCCAGAAGCACCTACAATAGAAACAATCTCTGCTGGTTTTATATTTAAGTCAACTCCTTTAAGTACGTGAAGCTGACTGTAATATTTATGTAATTGTTTTGCAATAATCATACTGTGAAATTAAGATTTAAAGTCTTTATGTGCAATAAATAGCAGTAATTTTAATTTATTGTTTGCTAACTTTACCAAAAATTTATTTGATATGAAACGAGGCATATTTGCTGGTGGCTGTTTTTGGTGTACAGAAGCGGTTTTTAATCGTCTAAAAGGCGTGAAAAATGTGAAATCCGGCTATACTGGAGGGTTTATAAAAAACCCTCCCTACCGAGAAGTTTGTCAAGGTCGAACCGGACACACTGAAGGAATATCTTTTGACTATGATGAAACGTTGATTTCATATGTTGATTTACTGGGAGTTTTTTTTGCTACTCATGACCCAACAACTTTAAACCGTCAAGCAAATGATGTGGGGACTCAGTATAGATCCGCAATATTTTATACAGATAAAGAACAGTACGAAATTGCTAGAGAATATATTCAATCTTTGGATGAAACTAAAATATTTGAGGATCCTATAGTAACCGAGTTAAAGCCTTTAGATGTATTTTATGAGGCCGAAAATGATCACGATAATTACTATGACTTAAACAGAGATCAACCTTACTGCACGTATTTAATTGATCCAAAAATTAAAAAACTTACGTCCCATTTTAAAACGCTACTGAGATAATAATTTAAATTAATTATAGTATGTTTAAGAATAAATCTAAATCTACAAAACTAGTTCTTAGTGTATGCTTTGATATTATTGGGCTTGTTTCCTATTTTGTGCCGTTGTTTGATTTCATATGGGCACCTATTTCGTATTACCTAATGATTCAGCTTTATGATGGTAAAAAAGGAAAAACAGCAGCTGCTCTTGTTTTTATTGAAGAAATATTACCAATGTCAGACATCATACCAACATTTAGTATTATGTGGATTTACACGTATTATTTTGATAAATCAACTAAAGTGTCAAGTTGATTTTTGAATTAACCAAACGTATTTATTCATGATAGTTTATCGAACTATTATATACCCCATAAGTTAGAGGGGATTATGTCTTAATTAGTCTTCTAAAAACCTACTCAATCCAAAGCGTTTTAACATTTTTTTCTCAAAGTTCCAGAAAAATTTGAATTGTCCAAAAAGCCATCCAAAAACGACGAGTAGTATCTGGTAAAAAAACAGACTTACAAAAATGAATAAAATCCAATAAAATAATGGATGTAAGTTTTCTTTTGTAATGCCAATCCATTGTATAAAAGGACGTCCTACAATTACTGATGATGATCCAGTAAAAGCGAATACTATAAAAATCCTAATGAGTTCCCATCGTTGATTTACAACCCATTTACCCTCTAGTTTATGAATAGCAAACAACACTATTTTTAAAAATAAATAAAACAAAACAGAGAATACTGCAATGAAAGAGATGAAAGGCAGCATATAAGATTTAGCACTTAAAAATTCAAACCAATTACTAGGTGCTAATTTAACTATCTTAAGAGTGCTGTACCCTAAAAATAAAACACCGATAAGAGGAAATAGTAACTGCCAGTTTTGTGTGATTTCCCAGTTTGCTTTAATTTTTTTCATTTAAATAAAGTATGCTTCAAATATAATACATATCTCCACAATCAGTAGAATACGCATGCTGTTTATTTGTTAAATGTCTTAAAAAAAAGCCTCAACAAAAATGTTAAGGCTTTAGTTGTTATTTAGTCTATCAAACTTATTTAAGAATAGATATAATTTGTGAAGCTAGTTCAGATCCAATACGATCTTGTGCTTGGTTGGTAGCAGCACCAATATGTGGTGTTAATGATATTTTAGAATTCATTAATATTTGAACCGCTGGAGTAGGCTCGTTTTCAAAGGTATCTAAACCTGCAAAGGACAATTTATTGGCATCCAGAGCAGCCACTAAAGCAACTTCGTTTACAACACCACCACGAGCGGCATTAATTAAAGCTGCACCATCTTTCATCATTTCAAGTTCTGCTTCTCCAATCACAAAATCTTTTTGCGCTGGCACATGTAGCGTAATAAAATCAGATTCTTTTAAAACGGTTTCTTTAGAAACGGTTTTAATTTCAAAGTCTACAGTTTGGCCATCAAAAAAGGATAAAGATACTGTAGTTTTTTCCATGAAAGGATCAAAGGCAATGACCTTCATTCCTAGACCTAACGCCATTTTTGCAGTTGCTTGACCAATTCGGCCAAAACCAATAACTCCTAAGGTTTTACCTCTTAGTTCAGTTCCTTTAGCATAGGCCTTTTTAAGATTCTTAAATTTCTTATCCCCTTCTAAAGGCATGCTTCTGTTAGAATCATATAGAAAACGAACTCCTGAAAATAAATGTGCAAACACTAATTCAGCAACTGATTCTGAAGATGCAGCAGGCGTGTTAATTACGCTTAATCCTTTTTCACGTGCATAGTTAACATCAATATTATCCATGCCAACACCACCTCTTCCTATGATTTTTAAACCAGGACAAGCATCTATAAGATCTTGTCTTACCGTAGTAGCACTTCTTACTAAAAGGCCTACGATGCTTTCGGAATTGATAAAGTTTATTAATTGTTCTTGAGCTACAGTTGTAGTTAATACTTCAAATCCTGCAACAGTTAAATCGTCGATTCCACTTTGTGAAATACCATCATTTGCTAATATTTTCATTTTTTTATGCTTTACGTTCTAATTCACTCATTACTTCTACTAATGTTTCTACGCTTCCTAATGGAAGAGCATTGTACATTGAAGCTCTATAACCTCCAACACTTCTGTGCCCATTTAAACCATTAATACCAGCGTCTTTCCACATACCGTCGAATGTATCTTTTAATTTGTCATCGGTCAGGGAAAAAGTAGCATTCATTGTAGATCTATCGGCATTAGCTGCAAACCCTTTAAATAAGGGGTTTAGATCAATTTCAGAATACATTAAACGAGATTTCTTGAAATTCTCTTTTTCTATTGCTTCAATTCCCCCTAGTCCTTTCAGCCATTCTAATGTTAGCATGGATGTGTAAACTGCAAATACAGGCGGCGTATTAAACATACTGTCTTTACCAATCTGTACTTTATAATCCATCATAGATGGTATCTGTCTTGTTACTTTTCCTAGAATTTCTTCTTTGACGATGACAAGCGTTGTCCCGGCAGGTCCCATATTTTTCTGAGCTCCTGCATAGATTAAATCAAATTTAGAAAAATCAAGAGAACGTGAAAATATATCACTACTCATATCACACACCAAAGGAATATCTAAGTTTGGAAACTCTTTCATTTGAGTTCCAAAAATGGTATTGTTTGAAGTGCAGTGGAAATAATCTAGGTCCGTAGGGATCTTATAGCCTTTAGGGATGTAATTAAAATTAGCTTCTTTAGAAGATGCTATTTCTAATACTTCTTGATGCATTCTAGCTTCTTTAATTGCTTTGTCACTCCAAGTTCCTGTGTTTAGATATCCAGCACGTTTTTCTAATAAGTTTAGTGCAACCGCTAAAAACTGTGTATTGGCACCACCCTGTAAAAATAAGGCTTTGTAACCCTTCCCTTCCAATCCTAATAACTCAATTGCAAGAGATCTGGCATTTTCCATGACATCTATGAAAGCTTTACTTCGATGTGAGATTTCAATTAATGAAAGTCCATCATCAAAATTTAAAACTGCTTTTGATGATTTTTCTAAAACTTCTTCAGGTAAAATACTAGGACCTGCACTAAAATTATGTTTTTTCATTATTAATTTTGTTGTATGAACACTGAGTTCATTAGTGTTAATTAATCAAGCTATAAAGGTCCGAATTAATTGTAGATTATTATATATGAATATGCTAATTTTATGTTATATTTTTAACAAGAAATCAACAGTATCAATTCCATCGGCATAATCATCTAGTTTTGGGGTTTGTGTACTTCCAAAAGTAAGGTGTTTCTCTGACAACTTATCAGATACAATACATTGAATTTTTTCCGAATCATTATCTAATACCTTAAATAAACCTTCAAGTGATTCATAATGTTCATAAAAAAGAGTCGCTATAGGAGAAGCATAGCTGGGATCTTCTTTAATCATTAAAAAGCCATTTTCAAGCATTTTAAATTCACTCATTAAATAAACGGCTTTGTTATAATCGTAGTTATTCGCGTATTTTGCCCCTTCAATTATTGGGTGCCAGTGGTACATGGCTTCAAAAAAAGCATCAAAGTTATAGTTAGTTGGCACAAAAAGCTTTGAAACACTTCTACAGCCTAATCCGTAATATTGAAAAATATCATTAGAAAGTTGTAATAAATCTTCTTTAGATTCTTTACCAGTCAATATAGCTAAAGAATTTCTGTTCTTTCTAATAATGGAGGGTTTATCTTTGAAGTAGTATTCAAAATAGCGCGCTGTATTATCGCTTCCAGTAGCTATCACCGCATCAAATCCCTCAAGTTTTTGTTCTAAAAACGAAACGGTATTTTTAAGTTCTGGAGCTATCTTGTACAGGTAATGAACCAAGAATGGTAAAAGATGTTTGTCGTTAGAAGACTGTTTGATTATAATTTTATGATTACATATCAAAGCACACAAGAAATCATGAAATCCAACTAATGGAATATTCCCTGCCATTATAATGGCTACATTTTTTTGTGTTATATTTTCAAAATTGTACTTAGAAGTCCAATTGTTTAATGAAACAGTATTCAAAAGTGTAGACCAATTTTTAATAGAAAATAATAGGTTAGTTTTTGAAAACCATCCATTATGTTCACTAGATAGTTTTATTTGATGTTTAAACCCTTCAAAAAATAAGTCATTATAAAAAACAGAATCATCTTTAGACATTGATTCTGAAGAAAACTGATTTAAAAATCGTCCTAATTCATTTAATGCTTTAATTGTGTTTGTTTTGCTAGTCATTATTTGCTTAACCGCTTTTTTGGCGTTATTTTTGCTACAAACTTAAGTAATATATATACAAAACACAGCTATGGCAATTATTATAACTGACGAATGTATCAATTGTGGGGCTTGCGAGCCTGAGTGCCCTAACACTGCAATCTATGAAGGTGCAGATGATTGGCGCTATAAAGATGGTACTAGTTTAGAAGGAGATTTAGTGTTAAATAACGGTAAGCAGGTAGATGCTAATGAGGCACAAACACCTATAAGTGATGAGCTTTATTATATTGTACCTGATAAATGTACTGAATGTGTAGGCTTTCATGAAGAGCCACAATGTGCCGCTGTTTGTCCCGTAGATTGCTGTGTGCCTGATGACTCTAACGTTGAAACTGAAGAGGTCCTATTAGCAAAACAACGCTTTATGCACCCTGAATAAATTAGAATTTTTTATATAAAAAAAGCCACGCAATTGCGTGGCTTTTTCATTTTAATCTAACTCTCGATTAGAACTTGTAGTTTAACGATAAATTAAACATGGTTCCTAATTGGCTAAAGTGAAAACCATCGTATGTCATTTGAGAATAACGTTGGTTAAATGTAATTAAGTTTGACTGCTCTTGGATAGGAGTAACTCCATAATATGTTAAAGAAGTATCATTTATCAAAGCTTGTCCAGCAGCATTTTCTGCTTTGAATTCCCATTCTGGTAACACATTTAATAAATTATTAATGTTTAATGCAATTGTAAATTTTTCAGTCGCATTGTAGTTAATACCTAAATCAGTAACAACTTTTGGTATGAACTCTGTTCTTAAGTCACTACTCATTCCTTGTTGCTTGAACGTCGTTTTACCGAAATACGTGTTGTTCAAATTCAATCCGAATTTACCAACTTCGTAATTAGCTCCTAAAATCCATTTTGTTTCTGGTCGAGACGTAAAAAATAACGCTTCTTGAGTTGCATTCACAACAGATTGTCCAGCATTTGAAACAATTTCAGGATTCTTAACATCTCCTTCTCTTTCGTTTTGAAGGGTATAATTTCCAGATAAATTAAAATCTAAAACACCGTCTCCTAAGGCTATGTCTTTATAGCTTAATACCACATCAACTCCAGACGTTCTGGTGTCAATAGCATTTGTGAAAAAGCTTAAATCACTTAAGTTATTTGTATTTAATACTTGATCAAGTGTAGTGTTACCAATACTATTTCCTACGGCATCAGTAGCTGTTTTACCTATTTCAGTACTTAGAATAATACGATCTTTTACAGCAATGTTGTAGTAATCTAAAGTAAAACTGAACTGATTTGTTAATTTACCCCCTAAACCAATTGTAAAGTTAGTTGAGGTTTCTGCATCTAATTCATCGATGCCCAAAAGCTTCGCTTGCGTCGATACATTGTTAATTAACCCACCAACTTGGATTCCTTGTCCAGGTACAAAGCTATACTGTGCTTTTTGCGTGTAAATCTGATGTAGGGTGGGCGCTCTAAATCCTGAAGATACAGAAGCTCTAGCAGTCAATTTATCAGATAACTTCAAACGAGAACTTAACTTATATACAAAAGCATCACCGAAATCAGAATAGTTTTCAGCTCTAACAGTACCGCTTAATAAAAAAGCGTCTGTTACATCATAATCTAAAGAGAAATAACCTCCAAAGTTATAGCGGTTAAATTTACCAGAATTTTCTGGACTATTTCCTGCAAAAGAATCGGCACCACCCCCATCGTGAGATGCTAGTTCACCTTCAATAACTTCAAATATTTCGTTTCTAAATTCAGTTCCGAAACCAATGCTTATTTCATCAGAAAGAATCCTGTTGATATCAATGTTTCCAACATTGTGAGAAAAACGGGTCCCCCCTGGATCAAATGATTGTTTACTATTAGCTCCGTATAAAGGAGTTGCTTCAAAACCGCCTGTTAATGGGTTAAAAGAAACACCATAAACTTCATTTCTGTTATGAGAATCATTTACTTTATAGGTTTGTGAATTTCCACCTATTGTAAAACTTAAATCAACATTCCATTCGTTGATGGTTGTTTTAAGACCAACTGTTCCATTGTAATCATTTAATAAGCCTTCAAATGTTGGTACATACCCATCATAACCCCCTAATGTATTTGGATTTTCTCCCGGGAAAAAATCAGCTAAATAAGGAAAATCATCAGCAGTTCTCCAATAAGGAGTTCTGTAGTTCGCAAAAGAATTTACTTTCTTGTACACATAGGCTGCGTTAAAATACAACTCTGTATTGTCAGCAACATCATAACCACCATTGATTAAAAATTTAGAAGCAGCTGTTTCAGGTGAGCCGTTAATATTACCAGCATCTGGTCTTCTTCCTAAAAACTCATTGGTGTTTGCTACACCAGTAGCATTTGATGAAAGTATTCCTGCATTTCTTATATTATAGTCAGCTGATCCAATATAGTTATTGTTAAATTCTGCAATAGCATCTTCTTTAGAGAATCCTGTTAGGTCAACTCCGCCCAAAAATTTATTGTCTTGTAAATAGCTACTGTAAGAATTAGGATTTGAAGACGTGAAATCGGCAGCATCACCAGCAGCACTTACAGTACCTGGTCTGTTTGAATTACTTAATTTAGACATGTCTATTGTATAGTTAATAAACCCTTTATCGTCTCCGATAGTCGTTCCATTATTAACACTTATGCCTAACATTTCGCCATCGCCTTCCGAAGTGATGCCTGTTCTCACTGTTACAGAACCGTCAGCTATGTTGTCTTTTAAGATGATGTTCATCACCCCTGCGATCGCATCCGACCCGTATTGTGCAGAAGCACCGTCACGAAGAATTTCAACACGCTTAATTGCATCTGTTGGAATTGCAGAGATGTCAGCACCTGTTTCACCACGACCTGGAGAGGTTTGTGTGTACAATAAGGCACTAAGGTTTTTACGCTTTCCATTAATAAGGATCAACGTTCTACTAGGTCCCATGTTTCTGATTTCATAAGGATCTAATAAAGAAGTCGCATCGTTTACGGGCGTTTGTACCGTGTTAAATGACGGAATTCGGTACTGTAAAGCTTTGTCAAACGTTGCTTGACCTGTTCTTGATAGTTCTTCTGCTTGTAGAACATCTACAGGCAGTGGAGAGTCTGCATTACTTCTGGGCGCTGTACGCGATCCAACAAGTATAACCTCGTCTAAAGCAGAACCCTCTTGCAAGGTCACATTAACAACGGATTGATTTTCAACGATAACTTCTTGATTTTCATAGCCTACAAAGCTAAAAATTAAGGTTGATCCTTCAAGGACGTCAATTTTATAGTTTCCATTAAAATCGGAAACCGTTCCATTTAAGGTTCCCTTTTCCAGAACATTCGCTCCAATAATCGGAATACCGTCTGTTCCTGAAATGGTTCCACTCAAGGATTGTGAATTTGCTAAACTCACACAAATACAAGCAAGTAGTAAACATAAATAATTTTTCATAGTTTTTTCATTTGGGATTATTTACTCAAATATAGTTTTTTTTAATAATTAATTAAGAATTAACTAATTATAAATCAGCAAGTTAAGCGACTTAATAGTTTGACACTTAAAAATAAATAAAAAAACACAAATTAGTTTAGACAAAAGTGAACTAACTATTTTTAAGTAAATTTCCGAAACAGGTTCAAAAATCAGATATTACAAGACTAGATAAAGACCTTTAAATTTATTTTAATAATAAGGTGGCTTACAATGATTAGTGAAATATGGAAGAGGTAATTGATAATTGGAATTATATTTTAAGTCGCATTGTAACTTATAAAGTAATTTATCTACTCATGTAAATTATTGATTTAAATAATTACATTTGCATTCAAATTTTTAAGATATGAAAGCAGGTATTGTTGGATTGCCAAATGTAGGAAAATCAACCCTTTTTAATTGTTTGTCAAATGCGAAAGCACAGAGTGCAAACTTTCCATTTTGTACAATTGAACCAAATATAGGCGTTGTAAACGTTCCAGATCCAAGGTTATCTAAACTAGAAGAGCTAGTGGTTCCTGAAAAAGTCATTCCTGCTACAGTTGAAATTGTTGACATTGCGGGGCTTGTAAAAGGCGCTAGTAAAGGTGAAGGGTTGGGGAATCAATTTCTAGGTAATATTCGTGAAACGGATGCTATACTTCATGTTTTACGTTGTTTTGATGATGATAATATTATTCATGTTGATGGTAATGTAGATCCTATCAGAGATAAGGAAACAATTGACATGGAGCTTCAATTAAAAGATTTGGAGACAACAGAAAAAAAATTAGAAAAAGTAAAACGTGCTTCAAGAACTGGAAACAAAGAGGCTCAAAAAGAAGAAGTTATTCTTTTAAAAATTAAAGATAATTTAGAAGCTGGAATTTCTATTCGGGCTTTAGATTTTTCTGAAGATGATTATTTAGAGTTTGTAAAACCCTTGCAGTTTATTTCTGATAAACCCGTAATGTATATCTGTAATGTTGATGAAAACTCAGCTATTTCAGGAAATTCATATGTGGACTTGGTAAAAGAAAACGTAGCTCATGAAAATGCTGAAGTATTGGTTCTTGCAGTAGGAACTGAAGCAGACATCAATGAATTAGACGATTATGAAGAGCGTAAAATGTTCCTTCAGGATATTGGCTTAGATGAGCCAGGTTCGGCAAAACTAATCCGTTCAGCTTACAAGTTACTAACCTTACAGACTTATTTTACTGCAGGTGTTAAGGAAGTGCGTGCTTGGACCATTAATATTGGTAGTTCAGCCCCACAAGCGGCAGGTGTTATCCATACCGATTTTGAAAAAGGATTTATTCGTGCAGAAGTTATAGCCTATACCGACTTTGTAAGCTTTGGCTCTGAAGCTAAAGTTAAAGAAGCTGGTAAAATGCGAGTTGAGGGTAAAAACTACACGGTTAAGGATGGAGATGTTATGCATTTTCTTTTTAATGTTTAATAAATATTATAACTAATCATTTAAAAGTCAATGTTCTCAACAACATTGGCTTTTTTTTGTTAATTAATTTGTGTTTTAAAGGTTTTATTTTTTCTGCTGATGTGCTATATTAGCCTGCTGTCACGAAACACCTATGTCTCAAAACTCAGATTACACAGAAGATAATATTAGATCCCTTGATTGGAAGGAGCATATACGCATGCGTCCTGGAATGTATATTGGGAAACTAGGAGATGGCTCCTCAGCCGATGATGGGATTTACATCCTGTTAAAAGAAGTTCTGGACAACTCTATTGATGAGTTTGTAATGGGAGCTGGAAAAACAATTGAGATTTCCATACAAGGTAGTAAAGTGATAGTCCGTGACTTTGGCCGTGGTATCCCTTTAGGAAAAGTAGTTGACGTCGTTTCAAAGATGAACACGGGTGGAAAGTATGACTCAAGAGCTTTTAAAAAATCTGTTGGACTTAATGGAGTTGGAACCAAAGCGGTTAATGCATTGTCTTCCTTTTTTAGAGTTGAATCTACAAGAGATGGAAAATCTGCATCTGCAGAATTTTCCTCTGGTGTTTTAAATAATCAAGATTTATTAGACGATACAACGCGTCGCAAAGGAACTAAAGTTTCATTTGTTCCTGACGAAGTGATATTTAAAAACTACAAATACAGAAATGAGTATGTAGCACGCATGCTTAAAAACTATGTGTATCTAAACCCAGGTCTTACTATATTATTTAATGGTGAGAAGTTTTTTAGTGAAAACGGCTTAAAGGATCTTTTAGAAGATAATACGAATGCGACTGATATGACCTATCCGATCATTCATATTAAGGCTGAGGATATCGAAGTGGCGCTTACACACAGTAAAACACAATATAGTGAAGAATACCATTCATTTGTAAATGGTCAGAACACCACACAAGGAGGGACGCACTTAGCGGCCTTTAGAGAAGCATTTGTGAGGACTATCAGAGAGTTTTATGGTAAAAACTATGAAGCGTCTGACATTAGGAAATCCATTATATCTGCTATTGCTATTAAAGTAATGGAACCCGTTTTTGAAAGTCAAACAAAAACAAAACTAGGCTCAACTGATATGGGTGGAGACCTTCCAACGGTTCGAACCTTTATAAATGATTTTTTAAAAACCCACTTAGATAATTTTTTACATAAAAACCCAGATACTGCAGAAGCTATACAGCGTAAAATATTACAAGCTGAACGAGAGCGGAAAGAATTGTCAGGGATTCGAAAAATTGCTAGGGATCGAGCAAAAAAATCAAGCCTTCACAACAAAAAACTAAGAGATTGTCGTGTGCATTTTGGAGATATTAAAAATGGACGTAATCTCGAATCAACTTTATTCATAACAGAGGGAGATTCTGCATCTGGTAGTATTACAAAATCAAGAGATGTAAATACCCAAGCCGTATTTAGTTTGAAAGGAAAACCATTAAACTGCTATGGGTTAACTAAAAAAATTGTTTACGAAAATGAAGAATTTAATCTTCTTCAGGCTGCCTTAAATATTGAAGAATCTATTGAAGATTTACGTTACAATAATATTGTAATCGCTACAGATGCCGATGTTGATGGTATGCACATTCGTTTATTATTAATTACATTCTTTCTTCAATTTTTCCCGGAAATAATTAAAGAGGGGCATCTATATATATTACAAACGCCATTGTTTAGAGTTCGAAATAAAAAAGAAACAATTTATTGTTATTCTGAAAATGAACGCAGGAATGCAGTTCAAAAGTTAAAACCAAAACCAGAAATTACACGATTTAAGGGGTTAGGAGAAATTTCTCCTAACGAATTTAAATATTTCATTGGAGAGGATATTCGTCTTGACCCTGTAATGTTAGATTCTGACATGACCATAGAATCATTACTCCAGTTTTATATGGGGAAAAACACTCCTGATCGTCAAAAATTTATTATTGAAAATCTAAAAGTAGAATTAGATATTATCGAAGAAGAGGTATGATAGATGAAAACGATGATATAGCAGCGAACGAATTGCCAGAAAACCAGGAAACGATTACTCGAGTCACGGGAATGTTTAAAGATTGGTTTTTAGATTATGCATCTTATGTAATTCTAGAGCGTGCTGTTCCCGCCATTGAAGATGGTTTTAAGCCAGTTCAGCGTAGAATCTTACATTCTATGAAAGATCTTGATGATGGACGATATAATAAAGTAGCAAATATAGTAGGTCACACCATGCAGTATCACCCGCACGGAGATGCCAGTATTGCAGATGCTATGGTTCAAATTGGTCAAAAGGATTTATTAATTGATGCCCAAGGTAACTGGGGTAATGTACTTACGGGTGACAGGGCAGCCGCCTCAAGGTATATTGAAGCTCGATTGTCTAAATTTGCTTTAGAAGTCGTTTTTAATCCAAAGATTACACAATGGCAAGCTTCATACGATGGTCGCCGAAAGGAGCCTATTAACCTTCCGGTTATGTTTCCTTTATTATTGGCACAAGGAGCTGAAGGAATTGCTGTAGGGCTCTCTACAAAAGTATTGCCACATAACTTTATTGAGCTAATAGATGCTTCTGTCAAGCACCTACAAGGAAAACGGTTCACTATTTTTCCTGATTTTGCAACTGGTGGCATTGCAGATTTCACCAACTATAATGATGGATTGCGTGGAGGTAAGGTACGCTGCAGGGCTAAAATATCACAACTCAATAAAAATACCTTAGTAATTACGGAGGTTCCATTTGGAACCACAACCTCTTCATTAATTGATTCCATTCTTAAGGCGAATGAAAAGAGTAAGATTAGAATTAAAAAAATTGAAGATAACACCGCAGCAGAAGTAGAAATACTCGTCCATTTACCAGCTGGAATATCTCCTGACAAAACAATAGATGCATTGTTTGCATTTACCTCGTGTGAGAACTCGATATCTCCTCTAGGATGTGTTATTGAAGATAATAAGCCTTTGTTTGTTGGAGTCACAGAAATGTTGAGGAGATCTACAGATCACACCGTAGAGCTACTTAAGCAAGAATTAGAAATAAAGCTTGGAGAGTTCGAAGAACAATGGCACTTTGCCTCATTGGAGCGTATATTTATTGAAAACAGAATTTACCGTGATATTGAAGAAGAAGAAACTTGGGCAGGCGTAATAAGTGCTATTGACAGGGGGCTTCAGCCACACGTTAAGCATCTAAAACGTGCTGTTACAGAAGACGATATTGCACGCTTAACAGAAATACGAATCAAAAGAATCTCTAAATTTGATATTGAAAAAGCGCAACAAAAAATTGATGCTTTAGAAGATCAAATTGCTGAAACAAAAGGGTATTTAGCTAATCTTATTACCTACGCTATTGATTACTTTAAACGTTTAAAAGCTAATTACGGAGAAGGCAAGGAACGTAAAACCGAAATCAGAACCTTTGATGATGTAGATGCTACAAAAGTAATTATTAGAAACACTAAGCTTTACGTCAATAGGGAAGAAGGTTTTATTGGAACGGGACTCAAACGTGATGAATATGTTTGTGACTGTAGTGACATAGATGACATCATTGTATTTACTAAAGAAGGAAAAATGATGGTTACCAAAGTTGGTAGTAAAACCTTTATTGGTAAAGATATAATTCATGTTGCTGTGTTTAAGAAAAAGGACTCCCGTACTATTTATAATATGATTTACAAGGACGGTAAAGGAGGGGCTTCCTATATTAAACGATTTGCTGTTACCAGCGTAACAAGAGATCGAGAGTATGATTTAACGAATGGCAAAGCCGCATCTGATACATTGTATTTCTCTGCCAATCCAAATGGAGAAGGAGAAGTGGTTACTGTTTTGCTGCGTCAAGCAGGAAGTATCAAGAAACTTAAATGGGATATTGACTTTGCAAGCATTAGTATTAAGGGGCGCGTTTCTAAAGGAAATATTGTTACTAAAAATGCTGTGAAACGAATTGAGCTTAAAGAAAAAGGAGTCAGCACACTTAAGCCTAGAAAAATATGGTTTGATGAAACCATACAGCGTTTAAATGTAGACGGTCGTGGAGATTTAGTTGGCGAATTTAGAGGGGAAGATCGGATTTTGATTATTACACAGTCCGGTTTAGTTAAAACAATCGTTCCTGAAATCACGTCTCATTTTGACGATAATATGATTGTACTTGAAAAATGGATCCCTAGTAAACCTGTGTCAGCTATTTACTTTGACGGAGAAAAGCAAAAGCATTATGTGAAACGTTTCTTGATTGAAAACGAAAACAGGGAAGATAGTTTCATATCAGAACATGCTTCAAGCGTATTAGAAATTGTATCTACTGATTGGCGTCCGGTGGCAAAAATTTCCTTTGCAAAAGACAGAGGTAAAGATCGAAAAGAAGAACAAATTATAGATATTGAGCAGTTTATCACTCTAAAAGGTGTTTCGGCTTTAGGTAATCAACTAACGAAGCTTAAAGTGAACCAAATAGATCTTATAGAGTCGCTACCATATGAAGCTCCACTACAAATACCAGCTGATGACATTGATGTGGTTGAGGAGGAAGTTGTTAATAAATTAGAAGCAACAGAAACATCAAAAGATTTTAAATCTGATATAGACACAAGCACAACAGAAAAACGTAAGGATGCGCCAAAAATATCTGATTCTGATCTTGATATTAATGAAGAAGGCCAGATTACCTTATTTTAATTAATACGTGTTGCTTCTCCTTGACGCTTGTTAGTATCCCCAACATAGCCATACTCAAACTTATAGCTATTTTTAGAAGTTGTAAGAATCTTTAGGTGAATATCCTTTTTCTCAGCACGATTTTTTGGATTGATAGTTTTAAATATCATTTCACAGTCATTGATCCAACGCACAGTGGTAGAATCAATCGTGCTTTTAAACTCTTCAATCTGGAGTTTGGAGTCTCGAGTAAACGTAGAAGTATATAAGACATCGTCTATGGTAATTTCGCTTTTGTAGGTACCCGTTTTAAAATCATTACAATTTCGTTCTACATTGTAACAACTGACAAAAAAAAGAACCCCCATAAGTAAGGTAATGTGTTTCATTTTACAAAAATACAAAACAGATTGAGTAATCTGAATTATTTTTAGGAATTCATTGTGTAATTCTTAAAGCTTCCATCATTATAAAATATGACAATTCTGTCAATAACTTCTGAATCGTTAATTTTTGCGTTTATGGCCGGATGAGCTTCAGATGTTGACTTTACTGTTAAAGGCTGGGTGAGGAGGGGGGTACTTGCAATAAGCTTACCTCTGCCACTTAATAGCCATATAAGATCAATTTCAGGAAATGCTTGAAGAACTTTGTCTATAAAATCTAAACTAGGTTTGTTACGTCCACTTAAGATATGGGAAATACTTGAACGTTGGACTGATATCTTTTCGGCAAATGCTGAGGCTGATAATCCGTAATGATTCAGAATTTCTTCGAGTCTGGAATTAAATTCAGTAGTGTTTATCATTGTTTACAATTGTAGAGGTGTTAGGGTTTTACAAATGTAAACTATATTACGCATATGTCAAAGAATTATGTCCCTTGATACTTTTTTAGCCAAAAATAAACTTTAAGTAAACCTTGTAAGGTACTGATTTTAAGTTATTTGGTTAAATTTTACACCCCTCGATATAGCGTCCTACCTAGCAGTGTAAACCAGGGGCGTTAATCAAACCCTCTTGTAAACAAACCACGCCACAACATGTTTACAAATGTAAATTAAAGATTGTTTACAAATGTAAAACCTATATTGTTTACATTTGTACATTATTAAGAAGCATATGTTTAATTCCACTAAATTTTTATCACAATACCAGTCATTAAAGGCCACGTCTTTGAAATCTAGAGTGTTGTCAAATTCAGACATAGAGCCCCTTTTAAACTTATTATCCAATAAATTCGAGGTTAATGTTTTAGGATACTCTGATACAGGGTTACCAATTCACGGCGTTAAAATTGGATCTGGGTCTAAGCGAATTTTATTATGGTCTCAAATGCATGGAAATGAAAGTACCACAACCAAAGCTCTCTTTGATTTATTCAATTACTTAGAATTAGAGGATTTTAAAGCATTTTCAGACACTTGTACACTGTTCGTAATACCAATACTTAACCCCGATGGAGCAAAGGCCTATACGCGCCTTAATGCCAATGGAGTGGACTTAAATAGAGATGCTATAAACAGAACACAAAAGGAAAGCATTATTTTAAGATCGGTTTTTGATAAATTTAAACCTCATTATTGTTTTAATTTACACGGTCAGCGTACCATATTTAGTGCAGGTAAGTCAAATAACTCATCCGTTATTAGCTTTTTATCTCCTTCTGAAGACACGGAACGGTCAGTAACAACAACTCGAAAAAAGTCAATGTCAATTATTCACTCCATGAACAGAGTGCTTCAAAAGTATTTGCCTAATCAAATTGGCCGATATGATGATGGTTTTAATGCCAATTGTGTTGGCGATCAATTTCAAACATTAGGAGTTCCTACAGTTCTTTTTGAAGCGGGGCACTATCCAGGTGATTACTCACGTGAAGAAACACGTAAATACATTGCTCTATCCCTTTTCACTGCAATTGATTTCGTAACCTATAATAATATTGACGAAGCTATTTCCTCACTGTACTTTGATATTCCTGAAAATGATACATTATTTAATGATGTAATAATTAGAAATGCACTCCTTAACCCTAGTAATCCAAATGACTTTTGTGATATTGGGATTCAGCATAAAGAAGTTTTAGGCCCTAGTGGACTTACATTTAAACCGACGATTGATTGTATCGGGGATTTATCTAAAAAATATGGCCATTTGGAAATAGATGCAAACTTTAAGGCTGTTACCCATCCAGATTTCAATGTATTAACAGAAAATTACGAAATCGATTTCTTATTAGTAGAATTCGTCAAAAAGATGCTTTTCATTGAAAATAATTTAATATAACATGCTTTTTTTTACATAAAAAATGTTAAATTTGTTATAATATTGAAAATTAACCAAAATTAAATAGAGTGGCAAAAGTAAAATTAGACGAAATTGATCATCAAATCTTAGATATGCTGATTGACAATACGAGGATACCGTTTACAGATATCGCAAAAAAATTACTAATTTCAGCTGGGACAGTTCATGTTCGAGTTAAAAAAATGGAAGATGCTAAGATCATCAAAGGATCGTCATTGACTATTGATTATCAAAAACTAGGATATTCATTTATAGCCTATGTGGGGGTTTTCCTTCAAAATACATCTCAGACAAAATTTGTTTTAGAGCGTATTTATGAAATACCTCATGTAACTGTAGCGCATATCACAACAGGGAAGTTTAATATCTTTTGTAAGATTCGTGCTAAAAGCACAACACATGCAAAAGAAATTATCTTTAAACTAGATGAAATTGAAGGCGTGTATCGTACTGAGACAATGATTTCTTTAGAAGAAAGTATTAACGACAAAAAACGTTTAATGCACTCTATTTTTAATGATATGTAAGTTTTAAGCTAGATAGATTATGAAGCATAATAATTAAAGGCTTCATGAATCATAGCATCCGTTACTACGACATCAACCTTAGAAACTCCAATCTGCTCTAATAACGCATATTTGATCAGTCCATGGGAATTCTTTTTATCATACTTCAAAAGCTCAATTATTGAGCTTTTGTCTTTTTCATTAAACTCTAATGAGCCATAGGTATCAATAAATGTTTTCTTAATTTCAAAAAGCTCTGAATCACTTAATCCACATGTTTTTGTAGATAGGTAAGCTTCCAGTATCATTCCTGCCGCTATTGCTTCTCCATGAAGTAATGTTGTTTTGTTTTCATTTTCAAGACAATATGACTCAATTGCATGTCCTAAAGTATGACCAAAATTTAATTGCTTTCGTTCCCCTTGTTCATTTGGGTCTCTTTTTACAACATCATTTTTTATCACAACAGATTCATGAATTAAGTGATCTAAATCCTCAACATTAAGTTTAGATAAATCACAAAGGCGACTCCAATAGTCAGCATCTTTGATTAGGCCATGTTTTAGCATTTCAGCCATTCCAGACCGCATTTCAACTTTAGATAATGTTTTTAAAAATGAGGTGTCGATTAATACCATTTTAGAGAAATTAATAACTCCTACTTGGTTTTTAAGACTTCCCAAATCTACCCCTGTTTTCCCTCCAACTGACGCATCTACCATAGCAAGTAAGCTTGTAGGAACGTTAATAAAACTAATGCCACGTTTAAATGCAGAAGCAACAAAACCACCTAAGTCGGTAACAACTCCACCACCAAGGTTTATTAATAATGATTTTCGATCGGCTCCAAGCTCTGAAAGAGCATGCCACACTGTGGTACAAGTTTCGAGTGTTTTATGAAGTTCACCGGCTTCCATTTCAATGATTTCAAATTCCGAGGAATAACTAATGTTAGAAAGAAATTCTGGCAAACAGTTTTCGTGGGTATTTGTATCAACTAAGATAAATAGTTTACTAAAATTTGATTGTTCCAAAAACGAATTAAGTTCAACATAACACTGTTCATTAAAATGAATAGAGTAGCTCCCAGATTCTATAGATTTCATAGTTACTTATATCATATATTAAGACTGTAAAATTAAGTAGAAATTTGCAATTATTGTAATTACTATTAAATATATTTGCTAAGGTTTAATTCTATATTTATGAGTCTTGATTTTAATAATACTAAGGTCGCATTCCACTTAAAGTCAGATTCTGAGCTGGAGCGAGCTTATTTTTTATTTAAAATGATATCCATAGAACCCCTGGTTAGAATAGGGACTGCCGCGACTAATTTTGCTTTAAAGGCGCATCTTCCTGTTGAGGGGTTAATCAGGTCTACTGTATTTGATCATTTTTGCGGTGGGGTTAACGAAGTTGATTGCATTCCTAAAATTTCTGAAATGTATAAGAGCGGGGTGTATAGTGTTCTTGATTACTCTGTTGAGGGAAAAGTAGATGAAGCGCAATTTGATTTAGCACTTCAAAAAACTTTAGAATTAATCACCTTTTCTAAAAACAATAAAGCCATGCCAATAGCTGTTTTTAAGCCTACTGGCTTTGGTCGCTTAAAAATTTATCAAAAAGTAAGTGATAAAATTTCTCTATCTGCATCTGAAAAAGAAGAATGGTACCGAATTAAAAAACGTTTTGATTTGGTTTGTGCTTCAGGGAACTTAAATAAAATTAAAATTCTTATTGACGCCGAAGAGAGTTGGATTCAAGAAGCTGTTGATGATTTAATCCTGGAAATGATGGAGCTCTATAACAAAGAGGCCGTTATTGTGTATAACACACTCCAAACGTACCGATGGGATCGCTTAGACTATTTGAAGAGGATTCATTTAAAGTCTCAAAAATTAAATTTTAAGCTTGGATTTAAAATTGTACGCGGCGCTTACATGGAGAAAGAACGATTAAGAGCTTTAGAGTTGGGGTATAAGTCGCCTATATGTGAGACTAAAGATTTGACGGATGCTTTGTTTAATGACACTTTAACCTTTATTTTTTCTAATCTAAACCAAATTCAACCATTTATTGGGACTCATAATGAAGACAGTACTTCATTAGCAATTCGTTTAATGGCACAAGCTAATATTTCTAATAACGATCAAAGGGTTTGGTTTGGTCAACTTTATGGTATGAGTGATCATATTAGCTACAACTTGGCTGACATAGGGTATAACGTTGCTAAATACATACCTTTTGGACCTGTAAAGGATGTGATGCCTTACTTGATTAGGCGCGCTGAAGAGAATACTTCAGTAGCTGGGCAAACTTCAAGAGAGTTGTCACTTATAAAAAAAGAAAGAAAACGTCGTAAAATCTAAAGAACAATAAGTGTCTTTATACGCGCAATTGTTGTACAATTTTCAACGATTAGGTCATATTTTTCACCTTCAACATAATAGGTTCTACACGGAAGTGTTTTAGTGTCACTTTTACTAAAATTAATATCTGCATTTTTAAATATTGAATGCAATGTTAAAGTGTCAATTATTTTAGCGTTTAACTGGTCCTGAACCGATTCAGAATATTGTGGTTTTTTTGTTTGAATGTTTTTTAAAACTCTGGCGTCAGGTCCATAAGAACAACTGGTTTTTTTTCCGCTTAAGAAAAACATTAAAAATACTAAACCTATGGAAAAACCCCCCATATAAAATCCAAAACGATGAACAATTTTCATGCACTAATTTTAAAAGATTAAAAGATTGGCATCACTACAATCTAAATCATACCACTCGGCTATAGATTTGTTGGTTAAAATGCCATGGTAAAAGTACAATCCATTTTTCAATCCTTTGTCAAATCTTAAAGAATTTTCAATCCCACCATCTTCTGCAATTTTTAGAAGGTAAGGAGTGAAGATATTACTTATTGATACTGAGGAGGTTCGGGCATACCTGGCTGGTATATTTGGAACACAATAATGTATGACATCGTGCTTAACAAAAGTGGGGTTGTCATGAGATGTTACTTCACTAGTCTCAAAACAGCCGCCCATATCAATGCTTACGTCTACAATGACAGCGCCAGGTTTCATTTGTTCAACAAGAGTTTCATTCACTAAAATAGGGGCTCTATTTTTTCCTTTCGCAGCTCCAATAGCCACATCACATCGCATTAATGCTTTTTGAAGGTTTTTAGGTTGCATTGTAGATGTATATATTGTGCGACCTAAATTGGCTTGAAGGGCTCTAAGTTTACTGATAGAGTTGTCAAAAACACGAATATTAGCACCTAGACCGATAGCGGATCGAGCTGCATATTCTCCAACAGTTCCAGCCCCTATTATTACAACCTCAGTGGGAGGAACACCACTTATGTTTCCAAGCATTAGCCCATTACCTTGATTGGTAATAGACATTATTTCTGATGCAATTAATATAGAAGCTGAACCCGCAATTTCACTTAGTTGCCGAACGGCAGGAAAAGCACCATCTTGGTCTTTTATAAACTCAAAACCCAAAGCTGTAATTCGTTTTTCAGACAACTTCTTAAAATAATCTTTATGTCGCATTTTCATTTGGATAGCAGAAATGAGAAGTGATTTTGGATTTAATAATTCAATCTCTTCAATTGTAGGCGGTTCAACCTTAAGTATAATTGGGCATCCAAATACTTTGGCTCTATCCATGGCTATTTCTGCTCCGGCTTCGCTGTATTCGTGGTCATTAAAAAAAGCATTGTCGCCTGCTCCAGACTCAATCATTACCCGATGTCCGTTACTTGTGAGCGCTGAGACAGCATCAGGAGTAAGGCAAACTCTTTTTTCCTGAAAAGATATTTCCTTCGGAATTCCAATAAACAAGGCTCGTTTTTCTTTTGAAACTTCTAGTCTTTCTTCTTTAGGAAGTAATTGTTCTCTAGTAAAAGGGGAAGTTGGTTTGTGCATGGTTAATATTTATATATCTAAATTACAATTATTTTTTTGACCATCCAGCAGAAAGTACTTTTTCTGATATTTTAAGAATTCTACCGCCATCATTAGCTAAAGAGATGTCCAGTTGGGTGACATGCTCAGGCAGTAAGTCATAAACTTTATCAGGCCATTCAATAAAATTCCAGTGCTTGGATTCAAAATAATCTTCTATACCCATATCCAAAGCTTCGTGTAGATCATTAATTCTATAGAAATCAAAATGATAAACGATGTCATTAGGAATTTCGTATTCGTTTACGATCGAAAATGTTGGGCTTGATGTTACATTGTCCCCACCTAGTTCTTTAACAAGTGCACTTATTAAGGTTGTTTTACCGCTGCCCATGTCTCCATTAAACAAAATATTTTTTGTTTTAATTTGATTTAAAACGATACGTGCTGTACGCGATAAATCTTTTAATTTATAGTGAATACTATTGCTCATTTACCTAGGATTTAATATAACAAAAGGAATGATAACTTCTTCTAAAGAAATTCCTCCATGCTGATAAGTGTTTCTAAAATAACTAACATAGTGATTGTAATTGTTAGGATATGCAAAAAACAGATTGTCCTTTGCAAAAATAAAGGAGCTATTCATCCCTGAGGAAGGTAGGTAAACTGATTTAGGATCTTTCACTGCTAACACATCTTTTTCTTCATAGGACATACTGCGACCAGTTTTGTATCTTAAATTAAGACTGGTGTCTTTATTGCCAACAACCTTAGAAGGGTTTTTTACATTTATAGTACCGTGGTCAGTAGTAATAATAAGTTTGAAGTTAAGTTCTTGTGCTTGTTTAATAATTTCTAATAGGGGAGAGTTCTCGAACCAACTTTTGGTGAGTGACCGATAGCCTTTATCGTTAGATGCAAGTTCTTTAAGAACCTCCATTTCAGTTTTGGCATGTGATAGCATGTCAACAAAGTTATAGACTAAAACCGTTAGGTCATTTGCGGCCTTGCTCTTAAAAGATTCTGCTAATTTTTGTCCAGCTCTTAGGTTTGTTATTTTTATGTATTCGTGTTTTAGTTCAGATAAACCAAGACGCTTTAATTGTGCTTCTAAAAACTGAGCTTCATATAAATTCTTTCCACCTTCATCGTTGTCATTTTTCCAATATTGTGGGTACAGTTTCTCCATTTCACTAGGCATAAGTCCAGAAAATATAGCATTTCGAGCATATTGTGTAGCCGTTGGGAGAATACTAAAATATAAGCTGTCCTCTTGTATTTTGTAGTAACTATTCACGGTGGGTTCCAGAGATTTCCATTGATCGTATCTTAAGTTGTCTATAACGATCAAAAGAGTCGGCTGTTTGGTACTTAGTGTATCAGCTATTTTTTCTTTAAATAGGGTGTGAGACATTACCGGAGCCTGGTAATCTTCAAACCAACTAGGGTAAGATTTTTCAATGAATCGTCCAAATTGCTGATTTGCTTCTGATTTTTGAGCCTCAAGAATTTCACTCATAGTTGAATCATTAGATCCTTCTAGCTCTAATTCCCAAAAAACTAACTTTTTATACAATTGTTCCCATTCTTCAAATGAGTTAATTTCATTAAGGTCCATTGATATTTTTCGAAACTCTTGTAAGTAGTTAGAAGATGTTTTTTCAGATACCAATCTGTTATGGTCTAAATTTTTCTTTAGAGATAAAAGGATTTGATTAGGATTTACAGGTTTAATTAAGTAATCTGCAATTTTATTTCCAATTGCTTCCTCCATAATGTACTCCTCTTCACTTTTTGTAATCATAACAATTGGAAGCGTTGATTTAATTTCTTTAATAGCAGAAAGTGTTTCTAATCCAGAAAGACCAGGCATGTTTTCATCTAACAAAACAATATCAAAATCACTCTCATTTATTAAGTTGATAGCTTCAGTACCACTTTGACAGGTTGTGACTACATAATTTTTTTGTTCTAAAAATATGATGTGAGGTTTTAAAAACTCAATTTCATCATCGACCCATAAAATATTTATATTCCCCATTTAATAAATTTTTAGTTAAGAATAGAAGTCCTTTGATTTTAGTATTTTTACAAAGTAAAACTTTTAAAGGAAGTTTCAAGTGTAAATTTAATACTATAAAGTTTGAATACGAACAACAAGCTTAAAATATTTAACGATCCAATCTATGGATTTATTTCAATCCCTAGCACATTAATATTTGATTTAATAGCACACAAGTATTTTCAGCGGTTAAGGCGGATTTCTCAAATGGGGTTGTCTTATTTAGTTTATCCAGGAGCTCATCATACGCGGTTCCATCATGCTTTAGGATGTTTGCATTTAATGCAAAATGCGGTCAGAATTTTACGCTTTAAAGGAGTTGAGATATCCGATGATGAAGAAAATGGGTTATACATTGCTATTTTACTACATGATATTGGTCACGGTCCATTTAGTCATGCCATGGAACATAGTATCGTCGAAAACATAACTCATGAAGCCATTTCGCTTAAATTTATGGAAGCGCTAAATATCGAATTTGAAGGTAAGTTAGAGACTGCCATCTCGATGTTTAAGGGCCAATATCCTCGTAAATTTTTCGGTCAACTTATTTCAGGTCAATTGGATATTGATCGCTCAGACTATCTTAAAAGAGATAGTTTTTATACGGGTGTTTCAGAAGGAAACATTAATAGTGAGCGACTTATTTCAATGATGAATGTTGTTGATGATGAATTGGTTATTGAAGAAAAGGGAATTTATTCTGTTGAGAAGTTTTTAATGGCCAGACGACTAATGTATTGGCAGGTGTATTTACACAAGACGAGTCTTGTAGCTGAGCAAATGATCATGCGCGTTTTAAAACGTGCCAAGGAATTAACTTTAATGAATATAAAACTTGATGCTAGTGCAGCTCTTTGTTTTTTCATGAACAACTCCTATGACAACACTAACTTTGATGCAAGCTCACTAAATCAGTTTTCATTATTAGATGACTATGATGTTATGTCAGCGCTCAAATCTTGGCAGTTTCATGATGACTTTGTACTTAACAACCTTTCTAAAATGATTTTAAATAGAACTTTACTTAAAATAAAATTCAAAAATAATCCTATTGCAGAATCAAAGGTTGAAGATTTGAAGCAACATATAATGCTAAGTTATAAGCTTAGTGCTAAGGAAGCCAGCTATTTTGTGTTTGATGGAACTGTTTCAAACTTGGCATATGACCAAAAGCAGGGAGGTCTTAAAATATTATATAAAAACGGTAAGGTCAAAGAAGTAATAAGCGCCTCTGATCATCTTTCTCTTAAAGTACTATCTAAAACTGTTACAAAGCATTATATATGCTTTCCAAAGGATATTCTTTGATTATTTTTTTTACTTTTGCATCAATGAAATTTACAGCCAATCAAATAGGAGAAGTATTAAATGGAGAAGTTGTTGGAGACCCAACAACAGAAGTAAATTCACTTTCCAAAATTGAAGAAGGATTTTTAGGATCGTTAACTTTTTTAGCAAATCCAAAATACACCTCACACATTTATACAACTAAAGCATCAATTGTCATAGTCAATAATGATTTCGTTCCAGAAAATAAATTGGATCTAACGCTTATTAAAGTTGAAAATGCATATGACGCTTTTACTACTTTATTAGAATATTATAACTTATCTAAAAACAATAAAGTTGGGATTGAGTCTCCATTACATATTTCCGAATCAGCCTCCTATGGGAAAGACGTTTATATAGGCGCATTTTCTCATATTGGAGATAATGTTGTTATTGGAGATAATGTTAAAATCTACCCAAATACTTTTATTGGAGACAATGTTACTATAAAGTCAAATTCGACACTTTGTTCTGGAGTGAAAGTTTATTTTGAATGTGTTATCGGTTCCAATTGTTTTATTAATTCAGGTGCTGTCATCGGAGCAGATGGCTTTGGTTTTTCTCCAGATGAAAAAGGAGTTTACAAAAAGATTCCGCAAATTGGGAATGTAATTTTAGAAGACTTTGTTGATATTGGTGCAGCCACGACAATAGACAGAGCAACTTTAGGTTCCACTGTAATTAAAAAAGGAGTAAAACTAGACAACCAAGTACAAGTAGCTCACAATGTAGTTATCGGAGAAAACACTGTAATAGCTGCTCAAACAGGAATTGCTGGATCTACCAAAATTGGTGCTAATTGTCAAATTGGAGGTCAAGTGGGTATTGCGGGACATATAACTATTGGAGATAACGTTAGAATCGTAGGCCAGTCTGGAGTTACCAGAAGCATTAAAGCAAATCAAACCATTAATGGAACTCCAGCTTTTGATAATAAGGATTTTAACAAATCCTATGTGCATTTTAAAAATTTGCCAAAAATAATAAAAGAGTTGAATTCATCAGACAATAAATAAAAATATGATCTTTAAAACTGAATCTAAGCAGACAACGATTAGTAAAAAAGTTTCTCTAAAGGGAGTTGGGCTTCATACAGGTCAAGAGGTTGAGATAAACTTTTTACCAGCAGATATTAATGATGGTTATAAGTTTTGTAGAATTGATTTGGAGGGGCATCCAATAATTAATGCAGATGCCAACCTTGTAACAAACACGCAAAGAGGTACTTGTTTAGAAAAAAATGGGGTTTCCATTCAAACGTGTGAACATGTACTTGCGGCTCTTGTGGGTTTAGAAATAGACAATGTTATTATTGAACTAAGTACTTCAGAGCCCCCTATAATGGACGGTTCATCAAAATACTTTATAGAGGCCCTAGAATCTGCCGAAATTAAAGAGTTAGATGCATTTAGGGAAGTCTTTATTGTCAAGGATGTGATTTCATATGTAGATGAAGAATCCGGTAGTGAAATTACTATCATTCCATCTGAAGAGTACCAAATAACTACCATGGTTGATTTTGGAACTAAGGTCTTAGGAACTCAAAACGCAACACTTCAACACTTATCTAATTTCAAAAAACACATATCTGATTCTAGAACGTTTAGTTTCTTACATGAATTAGAAATGCTTCTTGAAAAGGGGCTAATTAAAGGAGGTGATTTAAACAATGCAATTGTTTATGTTGATAAACCTTTATCTGAAGAGACTATGGAGCGCTTAAAACTCGCGTTTAATAAAGATTCAATAGCAGTAACTTCAAATGGAATTTTAGACAACCTTACCTTGCATTATCCAAATGAAGCCGCACGTCATAAATTGTTAGACGTTATTGGGGATCTTGCTCTGATTGGAACTCGAATACAAGGAAAGGTTATTGCAAATAAGCCTGGACATTATGTCAACACCCAATTTGCTAAAAAATTATCTAAAATAATCAAATTGGAACGTCGAAATAATGTTCCAAACATAGACTTGAATCAAACACCAGTAATGGATGTTAATGCAATAATGGAAATGTTACCACATCGTCCACCATTTTTGTTTGTTGATAAAGTATATGAATTATCGCCTAACCATGTCATTGGATGTAAGAATGTGACAATGAACGAATCATTTTTCCAGGGTCATTTTCCAGGGGCTCCAGTAATGCCTGGGGTTCTTATTATTGAAGCGATGGCACAAACAGGAGGGATTCTTGTACTAAACACTGTGCCAGATCCCGAAAATTATCTTACCTTTTTCATGAAGATGGATAAAGTAAAGTTTAAACAGAAAGTAGTTCCTGGAGATACTCTCATTTTTAGCTGTTCATTGATCACGCCTATAAGACGAGGGATTTGCCATATGCAAGGATATGCGTATGCAAATGGAAAACTGTGTGCTGAAGCCGAATTAATGGCTCAAATATCTAAGGTAAAATAAAATTAGTTTAAAAAATACAAAATGAATCAACCATTAGCTTATGTTCATCCGGGTGCTAAAATCGCCAAAAACGTTGTCATTGAACCATTTACTACCATAAATAATAATGTAGTCATTGGGGAAGGTACTTGGATAGGTTCTAATGTTACAATCATGGAAGGCGCTAGAATTGGAAAAAACTGTAGTATTTTCCCTGGTTCTGTTATTTCTGCAATGCCACAAGATTTAAAATACGATGATGAAGATACAACAGTTGTTATTGGTAATAATGTAACCATTCGAGAATGTGTTACTATTAACCGTGGAACTACTGATAAAATGAAAACAGTTATCGGAGATAATTGTTTGATTATGGCCTATTGTCATATTGCACATGATTGTACGGTTGGTAAAAATTGTATTTTTTCCAATAACAGCACCTTAGCTGGGCACACAACGGTTGGGGACTACGTTATACTAGCCGGTATGGCTGCAGTTCATCAGTTTTGTTCTATTGGAAATCATTCATTTGTAACTGGTGGTTCTTTAGTTAGAAAAGATGTGCCCCCTTATGTGAAAGCGGCTCGTGAACCCCTATCATATGTAGGAATTAATTCTGTTGGCTTGAGAAGAAGAGGCTTTAGTTCAGAAAAAATTAAAGAAATTCAAAACATCTATAGGTTACTTTATCAAAAAAACTACAACAACTCACAGGCATCAGAAATAATTGAAGCTGAAATGGAAGCCACTCCAGAGCGGGATGAAATTTTACAATTTATCAAGAATTCGCATCGTGGAATTATGAAAGGATATTTTAAATCAAATTAATTAAATTATGGCAAGCACATCAGATATTAGAAACGGACTTTGTATAAAATACAACCACGATATATTTAAAGTTATAGAGTTTTTACATGTAAAGCCTGGAAAAGGTCCAGCATTTGTGAGAACAAAAATGAAGAGTGTTACGAATGGAAAAGTTATTGATAATACTTTCTCAGCTGGACATAAAATTGAAGAAGTACGGGTAGAAACACATAAGTTTCAATATTTATATAATGATGGCGATACGTTTCATTTCATGAATACTGCCGATTATTCTCAAATTGAATTACAAAAAGCTGTTTTAGACAGTCCTGATTTAATGAAAGAAGGGGAAGTGGTTACTTTATTAATGAATTCCGAAGATAATTCTCCACTGTCTGTGGATTTACCTGCAAGTGTTGTTTTAGAAGTGACTTCAACTGAGCCAGGAATTAAAGGAAATACAGCAACAAATGCTACAAAACCTGCAACGGTAGAAACCGGAGCTACTGTAATGGTTCCTTTGTTTATAAATGAAGGTGATAAAATTAAAGTAGAAACTGCTAAAGGAACCTACAAAGAACGCATTAAAGCATAGTATGAAATTCTCTCGTTCGTATGCTTTAAAAGATATTGCATCACTTATTGATTGTGACTATGTAGGAGACCCTTTGTTTGAAGTACTTGGAATGAATGAAATTCACGTGGTCTCCGCTGGAGATATTGTATTTGTAGACCATCCAAAATATTATGAAAAAGCTTTAAACTCAAAGGCAACTGTTATACTTATCAATAAAACCGTTCCATGTCCTGAAGGTAAAGTATTGATTATTTCTGACGATCCTTTTAGAGATTTTAACACACTTACATCTCATTTTAAGCCCTTTCATCCTTCAATTCAAGCAATCTCTGAATCTTCAACTGTTGGCGAAGGAACAATCATTCAACCAAATTGTTTTATCGGTCACGATGTAGAAATAGGAAAAAATTCTATAATTCATGCCAATGTAAGCATCTTTGATGACACAATAATCGGAGACAATGTAATCATTCAATCTGGGACAGTTCTTGGTGCTAATGCATTTTATTACAAAAAGAGACCTGATGGTTATGACCAATTAAAATCATGTGGTCGTGTTGTCATTAAAGACAATGTTCATATCGGGGCGTCTTGTACAATTGATCGTGGGGTTACAGGAGATACCACTATTGGAAAAGGCACTAAATTAGATAACCTCATTCAAGTAGGTCACGATACACTTATTGGGGCTAATTGTTTAATTGCATCCCAGAGTGGAATTGCTGGCTGTTGTATTATTGAAGACAATGTGACTATATGGGGTCAGGTGGGGACTAGCAGCGGAATAACTATTGGAGCAGAAGCAGTCATCTTAGGACAATCTGGAGTTACAAAATCTATTGAAGGAGGTAAAACTTATTTTGGCACTCCAATCGAAGAGTCTAGATCTAAACTAAAAGAACTCGCATTACTTCGAAAATTACCGCAGATAATTAAAGAATTAAAAGAAAAATAGACTGATATAAATTTAAACTTTAAATCCTTTAAAATATGCATTCAAAAAATTACATTTGCAGCATCAATTTTAAATAATAAAATCAAAATCAAATGAGTGTTTTAGTAAATAAAGATTCAAGAATAATTGTTCAAGGTTTCACAGGAAGCGAAGGGACATTTCATGCCTCTCAAATGATTGAGTATGGCACGAATGTAGTTGGAGGTGTAACGCCAGGAAAAGGTGGGCAAACTCATTTAGATAGACCAGTATTTAATACGGTCAAAGAAGCTGTAGATAAAGTAGCTGCAGATACAACAATCATTTTTGTACCACCAGCATTTGCTGCGGATGCAATAATGGAAGCTGCCGATGCAGGAATTAAAGTTATTATAACAATTACCGAGGGTATCCCTGTCGCAGACATGATTATCGCTTCAAACTATATTAAAAATAAACCGTGTCGTTTGGTTGGACCTAATTGTCCTGGAGTAATAACGCCAGGTGAAGCTAAGGTTGGCATTATGCCCGGTTTTGTATTTAAAAAAGGAACTGTAGGAATTGTATCAAAATCAGGTACATTAACCTATGAAGCTGCAGATCAAGTTGTGAAGCAAGGATTAGGAATTACAACAGCTATTGGAATAGGTGGTGATCCTATTATTGGAACAACTACTAAAGAAGCTGTAGAGTTGTTAATCAATGATCCCGAAACAGAATGTGTAGTGATGATTGGAGAAATTGGGGGGCAACTAGAAGGAGATGCTGCTAAATGGTACAAGAACAGTAGTAGTAAAAAACCAGTGATTGGTTTTATTGCTGGAGAAACGGCACCTGCTGGACGTACAATGGGACATGCTGGAGCTATTGTGGGCGGAAGTGATGATACTGCACAAGCAAAAAAACAAATTATGAGAGAATGTGGGATACATGTTGTTGAATCTCCTGCAGAAATTGGTAAAAAAGTGGCAGAAGTCCTTTCAATGTAATATTTTTTGTTAAATTGTTGATTAATATTAACAATATTTATATAAATCGCTAGTTGTTAATAAACTAGCGATTTTTTTTTAACCCTAAAACCTATATTATGAACTACATTAAAATTATTTTATTTGCTCTTATCGGACTTACTTATAGTTGTGATAACAGCGATAACACTAACAGTTACGATTATACTTCGGAATTAAAAACAGATAATAATGGTTTTGATTATGAAGAAATCACAAATGACCCAACAGGCCTTCGCCTCTATACATTAGATAATGGGTTGACCGTATATTTAAGTAGAAACTCCGATGAGCCAAAAATACAAACTTATATAGCTGTTAGAGCAGGTTCTAATTACGATCCTAAGGAATCTACAGGACTGGCCCATTATCTTGAACATATGTTGTTTAAAGGAACTTCCAAAATAGGAACGATTGATTGGATTAAAGAAAAAGAATATTTAGATCAAATTTCTGCTTTATATGAAGCACATAGGACTGAAACTGATCCTGAAAAAAAATTAGCACTCTATAAAGAAATTGATAGCGTCTCACTAGAGGCTTCCAATTATTCTGTTGCCAATGAGTACGATAAGATGACTAGCTCTTTAGGAGCAACAGGGACCAATGCGCATACATGGTTTGAGGAAACTGTATATAAAAACAAAATACCCGCCAATGAATTGAGTAAATGGCTCACTTTAGAACATGAACGATTTAGTGAACTTGTACTGCGTTTATTTCATACAGAATTAGAAGCCGTATTTGAAGAGTTTAATAGAGGACAAGATAACGATGGAAGAAAAAGTTACACGGCCATGTTGGAAGGCTTGTTTCCGACACACCCTTATGGACAACAAAAAACAATTGGTACGGCTCAACATTTAAAAAACCCTTCTTTAGTAGATATTAATAACTATTTTAATAAATACTACGTCCCTAATAATATGGCCATGGTATTAGTTGGTGATTTTGATTTTGATGAGACAATTCAAGAGGTAAACAATACATTTGGAAATTTAGAGCAAAAAGAAGTGGTTCATCCAGTACTCCCTGTAGAAGAAAAAATCACTTCTGTGATTACCAAGGAGGTTTTTGGTCCAACGGCTGAAAGTATATCCTTAGCATTTCGTTCTGAAGGTATTAGCACAAAAGAAGAAAAACTGGTAACACTTTGCGATATGATTCTTGCAAATGGTACAGCAGGTTTAATAGACCTAAATCTTAACCAAAAGCAATTAGTTCAAAGAGCTGGCTGTTCTCCTACATTTTTAAATGATTATGGGTACCATAATTTTAACGGAACTCCAAAAGAAGGGCAATCTCTAGACGAGGTTAAGGGACTAATATTAGATCAGATTAATTTGCTCAAACAAGGAGAATTTGATGAATGGATGATTGAAGCGGTGGTGAATGACATGAAAAAATCACAACTACAGCAATTCGAAAATAGTACAGCTTTGGCTTCAGCCTATTACAATGCATTCATTCATCATGAAAAATGGAATGATAAAATTCAGTTTTTAAACGATTTAAATATCATTACTAAACAAGAATTAGTTGATTTTGCAAATGAGTTTTACCAAGATAACTATGTTGTGACCTATAAACGCAAGGGTGAAGACAAAAACATTGTCAAAGTGTCCAATCCTGGGATTACTCCTGTAAACCTTAACAGAAACGAATCCTCTGATTATATGGTTAAATTCAATGCGCTAGAGTCAAAACCATTAAATCCACTTTACATAGATTATGACTCAGCTATAAATGAAATTATAACTGCCAATGGACTTAGTCTTTCATATATAGAAAATGAAAGTAATGATTTATTTGATTTGAATATCATTTTTGATATGGGAAGCGATAGCGATAAAAAACTAGGTTTAGCTGTTGGATACTTAGATTATTTAGGTACAGATGTTTATTCAGCAGAAGAGTTGAGGAAAGAGTTTTACAAATTAGGAATTGATTATTATGTAAACGCTCAGGCGGAGCAAACCTATGTAGGTCTTAGCGGACTGACAGCTAATTTATCTAAAGGATTTGAGTTGCTAGAGCACTTATGGAACCGTTGTGATGCTGATCAAGACTCTTATGATGATTATGTAGCAGCCATCGCAAAAGAAAGGCAAGATGTAAAGACAAATAAGAGAATGATTTTACAATCTGGTTTATTAAACTATTCTATTTATGGTGAAGATTCAAGGTTGCGTAATATTATGTCTGTTAGTGAGTTGTCGAACATTAATCCTGAAGAGTTAGTTTTTATTATTAAAAAACTAAAAAATTACAAGCAGCGTTTGTTTTATTATGGAAAAGATGTTGACGATGTAGTAACTGCATTCAATGAATTTCATATCACATCAAGTAAATTAGTTGAATACCCACAACCTACTACTTATGACGAGAAGGAAACAGGTAATAATGTTTATTATGTAGACTATGATATGGTTCAATCTGAAATGATGTTTGTTGCAAAAGGAGCTCCTTTTAAAGCTGAAAACATGGCTGTTTCAATTTTGTTTAATACTTATTTTGGCAGTGGTTTATCGTCTATAATTTTTCAAGAGATTCGAGAATCTAAATCTTTAGCCTATTCAGCATGGTCCAATTATTCAACTGCCAATAAAAAAGAAAATTCAAACTATGTCATGGCTTATATTGGAACTCAAGCTAATAAGATGCCTGAAGCTGTAGAAGCAATGATGGATTTAATGAATGATATGCCAGAAGCTGAAGAACAATTTAACGCTGCTAAAGAAGCAACTTTAAAACAACTTGCATCACAAAGAATTACTAAATCTAATATATTTTGGAGTTACGAAAGGCTTAAAAAACTTGGAATAGATACTGATAACCGTGAAGCAATGTATAATGCGATTAAAAATATGCAAATGGTTGACTTACGTAACTTTTTTAATGAAAACATTAAAGGAGAGGACTATAATGTTATGGTAATAGGTAATGAAAAGGATATTGATTTTACAGCATTAAGTACGCTAGGTAAAGTTCAAAAGATGGATATCGATTATTTATTTAACTATGAAAAGGCTGCAGAAATACAGTTGTAAACGCCTCATTTTTTTTAGAGATTAAACTTCTAAACACCTCATAATATTTAATTTATGAGGTGTTTTTTTATGATTTCAATGTAAATACAATTTACTATCTTTGAACCATCAATTATTACACCATATATTTATGAAACTATTAGAAGGAAAAACTGCAATTATAACAGGTGCAAGTCGTGGTATTGGAAAAGGAATTGCTACTGTTTTCGCTAAGCATGGAGCTAACGTCGCATTTACATATAGTGCATCTGTAGACGCCGCAAAAGCTTTAGAAACAGAACTTCAAGTACATGGTACTACTGTGAAGGGGTACCAAAGTAATGCCGCTAATTTTGATGATTCTCAAAAACTAGCAGAAGACGTTCTTGCAGATTTTGGAAGTATAGATATTCTAGTAAATAATGCAGGTATTACAAAAGATAATTTACTCATGCGAATGGGTGAAGATGATTTTGATAAAGTTATAGAGGTAAACCTTAAATCTGTTTTTAATATGACCAAAGCGGTACAACGCACCATGTTAAAACAACGAAAAGGATCTATTATAAATATGAGTTCGGTAGTAGGCGTGAAGGGGAACGCAGGTCAAACTAACTACGCAGCATCTAAAGCGGGTATTATTGGGTTTTCTAAATCTGTTGCTCTAGAGCTTGGTTCTAGAAATATTAGAAGTAATGTGATTGCTCCTGGGTTTATAGAAACAGAAATGACTGCCAAGTTAGATGAAGCTACCGTTGCTGGATGGCGTTCAGGTATCCCACTAAAACGAGGTGGATCTCCAGAAGATGTTGCTAATGCGTGTGTATTTCTTGCTAGTGACCTTTCTAGTTATATTACCGGACAGACCATAAATGTCGATGGAGGCATGCTTACATAATAAGATAGATAGTAACAGCTTTTAATAGCTACATTTATGATAACGAATCAAACGATATTATATATTATAGGATCTGGAATTTTAGCGCTATGTGTAGCGCTTTTTCAGTATATATATAAATCAAAACGTTCTCGTGTTAACGGCTATTTAGCGGGACTTAGATTTATAACAATATTTTCATTATTACTTCTCATAATTAACCCTAAATTTGATAAAAATCAAATTGAAGAGACTAAACCTTCACTTATAATTGCAGTTGATAACTCCCAATCAATTAAGTACTTAGGTGTGGGTAGTCAAGCTCAATTGGCCGTGAAAACACTTTTAGATAACACTCAGCTTTCATCAAAATTTGATATCAAAACCTATAGTTTTGGCGAAGAGTTAAATCAAAATTTGTCGTTCAATTTTGATGAAAAACAAACCAAGATCACCAGTGCTATTCAAGATCTTGAGTCAATTTATGATTCACAAATAGCCCCTATTATTTTAATTTCTGATGGAAATCAATCAATAGGTAAAAACTACGGATACGCCTCAAATGAGTTCAAACAAGCGGTGTACCCACTTGTTCTTGGCGATAGCGTTTCTAATACAGATTTGAAAATCCAACAAATTAACGCCAATAAGTATACCTATATCAATAACAAATTTCCTGTTGAAATTGTGTGCTCTTACTCTGGAGATAAGTCCATTTCAACCAATTTGTCAATTACGTTAGGAAATCAAGTTATTTACAAGAAAGGTCTAGAGTTTTCATCAGAAGTTAATTCACAAATAATTACGCCAATAATTAAGACAACCAAGGCAGGTCTTCAACGCTATAAGGTATCTTTAAACCCAATTGAAAATGAAAAGAATACAGTAAATAATCTAAAATATTTTACAATTGAAACCATTGATGAGTACAGTAAAGTAGCTCTGATAACTACGATGTCTCACCCTGATATAGGCGCTTTAAAGACCGCTATAGAGACAAATAAACAACGACTTGTTGATGTTTTAAATCCACAGCAATTTACAGAAACGAATGAGACTTATGGTCTTGTAATTTTATACCAACCAAACACTAAATTTAAGCAGGTATTTGAGCTTACTAAAAAGATGAATTACAATATGTTCATTATTGGAGGAGCTAGCACACAATGGAGTTTTTTAAACGAAATTCAAGGCGATTTCTTTCAAGAAATTACAGGACAAAATGAGTCATTTTATGGAAAAATGAACCTTGATTACATAAATTTTAACAGCCGTGATTATAGCTTTATAAACCATCCACCATTAACCACAGAATTTGGAAGTGTTTCTATTAACACTCAATACCAAACTTTATTATATAAATCCATTAATGGCAATATAACAAGCGAGCCGCTTTGGTTTACTTATGAAAATAGTTCTGCAAGGCATTCCGTATTATTAGCTGAAAACCTATGGAAATGGCGCATGTTTTCATTTAAAGAAAACCTCAATTTTGTAACATTTGATTCTTTTTTGGCAAAGCTTATTCAATATCTAGATGTTAAAAACAAGGATAATCGACTTATTGTTGACTTTAAATCCATCTATGATGGGAGTGAAGATTTAGAGATTACGGCCCAATATTTTAATAAAAATTATGAACCAGATTCTAATGCCAACTTAGTAATAAGGTTTCAAAACAAGGATACTGGACTCCAGACTGAGCTTCCTATGATTATAAATAATTACTCTTACTCATTGAATATTAGTGACTTAGAGTCTGGAAAGTATTCATTTGTAGTTAATGTTAACAAAAAACAACAACGTTTTACAGGAGCATTTGAAATATTAAATTTCAATATTGAACAGCAATTTACTAATGCAAATATTGATCAGCTCGAACTCCTTTCAGAAAACACAAACACTAATGTATATTTCAATTCACAAATTAACCAGTTAATTGAACATCTAATTTCTGAAAAACGCTTTTATAGTGTTCAGAAAATTACTAAAAAATCATTACATTTGTTAGAAATTAACTACTGGTTATTACTGCTTATAATAAGTCTAACATCAGAATGGTTAATGCGAAAATATAACGGATTAATTTAATAATTTAAATAAAAAAAATGCAAAATCTACCTAAAATCGGACTCCCAATTATCATAGTAATTGGAGCACTCTTTCTTCTAATTTCAAAATCTGCTGTAACAATAGGACCTGGTGAAGGTGGTGTATTGTTTGAGCGTTTTGGCCAAGGTATCGTTACCGATAAAACATATGGAGAAGGATTTCAAATTGTAGCACCATGGAATAGCATGTTAATTCATAAAGTGAGACAACAATCTATTTCTGATGAAATGAATGTTCTTTCAGTTAATGGATTGGAAGTAAAAGTAAATGGAACTATCTGGTATGAGCCAGAATATGAAAACCTTGGAAGTTTAATAAAAACTAAAGGAGAAGATTATGTTACAGAACTTTTAAATCCTGCGGTTAATGCTGCAGCAAGAAGCGTTGTTGGACGTTATACTCCAGAACAACTGTACTCTAGTAAGCGTGATGTCATTGAGCAAGAGATTCTTGATGAAGTTGTGAATTTATTGGATGGTCAGTTTTTAAATGTAAAACGTATTTTAGTTGAAGATGTGAAGCTTCCAAATACAATTAAAAATGCTATTGAAAGTAAATTAAAACAAGAACAAGAATCGTTAGAGTATGAGTTTAGATTAGTGACTGCCGATAAGGAAGCTCAAAAAGTTCGTATCGAAGCGCAAGGTAAAGCAGATGCAAACAGAATATTAAGCGCCTCTCTAAACGACCGTATCCTGCAAGATAAAGGAATTGAAGCAACTGTAAAGTTATCTGAATCATCAAATACTAAAGTGATTGTGATCGGTTCTGGTAAAACAGGATTACCAATAATTTTAGGAAATCAATAATTTTTAAGATATAGTTAGCTTTTAACCATGTATTTTAAGAAAAATATAATTTTTAAAATATAGTTAGGTTTTAACTATTTATTTTTTGAATATTTGAATAATCAGTCATAATAATGAACATAATAACACTTACTCATCATCATTATACAACTAGCTATCAAGCGAGGTGTTGTTGAGTTGAATAAATATTCTAAATCATATACAAACCCGTTTGAGCAATCAAACGGGTTTTTTTTTAATCATAAAGAATACAATGGAGACACTTAAAATTGCAGTACAAAAGTCAGGACGACTTAAAGAAGACTCAATGAAACTAATAAAAGATATTGGGATTTTAATAGATAACGGAAAAGATCAGCTTAAGGCCAGGGCTTCTAATTTTCCAATTGAAGTTTTCTACCTTAGAAATGGTGACATCCCTCAGTATTTAAAAGACGGCGTTGTTGATGCCGCTATTATTGGAAATAATGTTCTTGTTGAAAAAGGAGATTTTATTGAATCCATTTGTAACCTAGGGTTTTCAAAGTGCAGAGTTTCCATTGCAGTACCAAAAGCAATGAATTACAAATCAATTAAAGATTTAGAGGGAAAACAAATTGCTACTTCATATCCAAATACTGTTAATGCCTTTTTAAAGGCAAATAATATAACAGCTAACATACACGTAATTAATGGCTCTGTTGAAATTGCCCCTAACATTGGATTAGCAGAAGCCATAGTTGATATTGTTTCAACAGGAGGCACACTTTTTAAAAACAATCTAATTGAAAAAGATGTGATTTTGAAATCTGAAGCTGTTTTAGCAGTTTCTCCATCCATTAACCCGACTCAAGAAGCTATATTAAATAAAATAAAATTCCGCATCCAATCGGTACTTAAAGGGCAATCTTCAAAATATGTGTTGTTAAATGCTCCAAATGATAGCTTGGAAGCTATTATATCATTGTTACCAGGCATGAAAAGTCCAACAGTTCTTCCATTAGCTAAATCAGGATGGAGTTCGGTACACAGCGTAATTGATAAACACCAGTTTTGGGAAATTATCGACGACCTAAAAGGACTAGGAGCAGAGGGAATTCTTATTTGTCCAATCGAAAAAATGGTTCTCTAATGTCTGAAATTACAAAATACCCATCAATTGCTACTTGGAACAACTTGTTGCAACGACCCACAAAATCTGTTGAAGCAATTGAAACTATTGTTGACGCTGTTTTTGTTGCCGTAAAGACAGAAGGAGATACAGCAATTAGTCGCTATACCAATGAGTTTGATAAGGTCGTATTAGAAAACTTTTTGGTATCTCAAAATGAAATTGATTTAGCAGTTGGCCTCGTTAGTGCTAAACTAAAACAAGCGATACTACAAGCAAAATCAAATATTGAAACCTTTCATAAGGCTCAGAAAACCAATAAAGTTGATGTGGAAACACAACCAGGCGTGCGTTGTTGGCAAGAAAAACGCCCCATTGAATCTGTAGGGTTGTACATTCCAGGAGGGACGGCTCCTTTGTTTTCAACCGTATTAATGTTGGGTGTACCTGCTACACTAGCAGGCTGTAAAGACATTGTTCTTTGTACACCTCCAAATTTAGAAGGAACTGTCGCCAATGAAATTTTATATACAGCGGCCTTATGTGGAATTAAAACCATTGTTAAGGTGGGAGGGATTCAAGCCATTGCTGGTATGACCTTTGGAACTAATCAAATTCCTAAAGTTTCCAAAATATTTGGACCAGGAAATCAATATGTGACGGTCGCTAAACAACTAGCTACCAAATTTGGAGTGGCTATTGATATGCCCGCAGGGCCAAGCGAACTATTAGTAATGGCGGATGCAACTGCAAACCCTGCGTTTATTGCATCTGATTTATTGAGCCAAGCGGAGCACGGAATTGATAGTCAAGTGATCTTAGTGTCTACAGATGAAAACACACTTTTAGAAACAGACAAACAACTCAGCCTACAAACTCAATTACTAGAGCGTCAATCGATTATTAAGAAAGCACTTGTAAATAAAAAACTAATTCTTGTGAGTACAGATCAAGAAGCTGCTGATCTTATCAATTACTACGGACCGGAACACTATATTATATGTACAAAAAATAATGCCTTTTTTGTCGATAATGTTATCAGTGCGGGATCTGTGTTTATAGGCCCATATACTCCCGAAAGTGCTGGCGATTATGCCTCTGGCACCAATCATACACTACCAACAAACGGCTACGCAAAGGCCTATTCTGGTGTTAACTTAGATAGTTTTTTAAAAAACATTACTTTTCAAGAAATTACAAAAAAAGGGTTGTTGAGTATTGGAAATACAATCGAACTCATGGCAGAAGCAGAAGGGTTAATGGCTCACAAAAATGCAGTGACTATCCGTTTAAAATCCATTGAAAATGAATCTTAATAATTTAATTCGAAAAAACATTAAAGCGATGAAACCCTATTCGTCAGCAAGAGATGAATTTAAAGACCTTAAAGCAGATATGGTATTTTTAGACGCCAATGAAAATCCCTTTGAAACCAATTTAAACAGATATCCAGACCCGCAACAAACAGCTCTTAAAGAGGTGATTTCTAAACAAAAAAAATTGGCTATTAATCAAGTATTATTAGGCAATGGGAGTGATGAAGTATTGGATTTAATCTTTAGAGCATTTTGTGAACCAAACCAAGACAGCGTCCTCACTTTACCACCAACCTACGGAATGTATAGTGTATTGGCACAACTAAATTCAATAGAAAACATTGAAGTCTCTTTAACTAGCGACTTTAAAATCGATGTAGATCAGGTATTAAAACAAGTGAAGCCTAGCACTAAACTACTATTTATATGCTCTCCCAACAATCCATCGGGAAATGTAATGGATGTTAATGCGGTTACAAAGCTTTTAAAGGCGTTTAATGGCCTTGTTGTTATTGATGAAGCCTACATTGATTTCACAGAAGTTGAGAGTTGGACACAACGTTTAAATCAGTTTCCTAACTTAATTGTAACACAAACGTTATCTAAAGCCTATGGTTTGGCTGGAATTCGACTGGGAACTTGTTATGCTTCCAAAGAAATTATAGCAGTATTAAACAAAATTAAACCGCCTTATAACATCAATACACTCACACAACAGGCGGCTATTGATGCCCTTCAAGACACTGAAGTTTCTGCTCAGGTATTTTCTATTCTCAGCGAACGAGAAAAACTCAGCAGTGCCTTAGAAGCCTGTTTTTTTGTTGAAAAGGTATTTCCTTCTGATGCTAACTTTATACTAATCAAAGTAGATAATGCTAACAAACGCTATGATGAACTTATTAAAAATGGCATTGTAGTTAGAAACAGAACCACGCAATTAGGCTGTGAAAACTGCCTTAGGATTTCTGTAGGTACTCCTGTAGAAAACACACAATTATTAACTCTTTTAAATACATTTAAATGAAGCCTGTATTATTTATAGATCGAGATGGCACTCTTATTCGAGAACCTGCAGATGAACAGATTGATTCTTTTGAAAAATTAGAATTTTACCCTGGGGTGTTCTCAAATTTGAAAAAGATTTGTGAAGAATTAAATTTTGAAATCGTGATGATTACAAACCAAGACGGACTTGGAACAGATGTTTATCCTGAATCCAGCTTTTGGCCAGTTCATAATTTCATGTTAGAAACATTTAAAAATGAAGGGATTGTATTTGACAATCAACTAATAGACCGCACCTTTGCTAAAGACAATGCGCCCACACGAAAACCACAAACAGGCTTATTAAAACCTTACTTTTCTGAGGCCTATGATTTAAAAAACTCTTTTGTAATTGGCGATCGATTAACAGATATAGAATTGGCAAAAAACCTAGGATGCAAAGGAATTTTTATTAATGATGAAACCCATTTAGGAGTTAATGAGATTTCAGTAAAACAGGAGGAGCTAACTCCTTGTATATCTTTAGAAACCAATAGTTGGGATGCTATCTATGCGTTTTTAAAAGCGGAACAACGCGTGGGAAAAATTACTCGTAATACCAATGAAACTAAAATTGACATCACGCTTAATTTAGATGGTACAGGAAAAAGTAATATCGATACCGGAATTGCTTTTTTTGATCACATGCTAGATCAAATTGCCCGTCACGGACAAATGGATTTAGACCTTAAAGTGATTGGCGACTTAGAAGTCGATGAACACCACACAATTGAAGATACTGCGATTGCATTGGGAAGTTTATTTCATACAGTGCTGGGGTCTAAGCTTGGAATTGAACGCTATGGTTTTTGCCTTCCTATGGATGATTGTATTGCTCAAGTAGCCATTGATTTTGGAGGTCGAAATTGGTTGGTATGGGAGGCCGATTTTAAACGCGAATACGTTGGTAAAATGCCAACCGAAATGTTTATGCATTTCTTTAAATCCTTTACCGATGGCGCAAAATGCAATCTGAATGTAAAAGCTGAAGGCACCAATGAACACCACAAAATTGAAGCGATTTTTAAAGCCTTTGCCAAATCAATTAAAATGGCAGTCAAAAGAGACATGAATAAAATGATTTTACCTTCAACAAAAGGAACTTTAGAATAGATGAACGTTATAATAATTGATTACGGAGCCGGAAACATTCAGAGCATTCAATTTGCATTACAGCGGTTGGGTATAACGGCTATATTATCTAATAATCCAGAACTAATTCAGACTGCTGATAAGGTGATTTTTCCTGGAGTGGGCGAGGCCAGTCAGGCCATGCAAATGTTAAAACACTCTAAGTTAGATGCCCTAATCCCCAGCTTGAAACAAGAGGTATTGGGTATTTGCTTAGGAATGCAGTTGCTTTGTAAGCATTCTGAAGAGGGTGATACCAAAGGTCTTGGAGTCTTTGATGTAAATGTAAAGCGCTTTACAAACGCAGTTAAAGTCCCACATATGGGCTGGAATACCATTCACAACCACAGTTCTGGTTTACTAGAAAAAATACCAGAAAACAGCTATATGTATTCAGTGCATAGTTATTATGCAGGATTGAACGAACAAACGATTGCGAGTTCAAATTATGAACATCAATTTTCAGCCGCCTTGCAATCCAATAATTTTTATGGGGTGCAATTTCACCCCGAAAAAAGCAGCAAAGACGGCTCTCAATTATTACAAAACTTTTTAAATTTATAACATGCGAATTATACCAGCAATAGACATTATAAACGGACACTGTGTTCGCCTTACCAAAGGTGATTACAGCACTAAGAAAGTCTATAATGAAAACCCTTTGGAAGTCGCAAAGATGTTTGAAGGTGTGGGTATTGAACATCTGCATGTTGTAGATTTAGATGGTGCCAAGGCTCAACATATAATTAATTATAAAGTTTTAGAATCCATTGCTAGCAACACCAATTTGAAAATTGATTTTGGCGGCGGATTAAAATCAGAAGAGGATTTAAAAATCGCCTTTAATTCCGGAGCTAAACAGGTAACAGGAGGGAGTATTGCTGTTAAAAACTCACAACTATTTTTAGACTGGCTAGAAACGTATGGTGCTGATAAAATTGTATTAGGCGCCGATTGTTTAGATCAAAAAATTGCCATTCAGGGGTGGCAAGAGGAAAGCGATAAGGAAGTTACAGAATTTATAAGTTCTTATGTCAATAAAGGGATTTCATATGTGATTTGCACAGACATATCCAAAGACGGAATGCTTCAAGGTCCCTCATTTGAATTGTATCAAACACTTTTGAAATCGATACCCCCTTTTAAATTAATAGCCTCGGGAGGCATTTCTTGCTTTGAAGAGCTTCCCAAATTAAAAGAATTGGGCTGTGAAGGAGTTATAATAGGAAAAGCTATATACGAAGGAAACATCAGCTTAAAGCAATTAGAAACCTATCAATTAAACCAGCTCTAATTATGTTAGCAAAACGAATCATCCCTTGTCTGGATATTAAAAATGGACGTACTGTAAAAGGGGTTAACTTTTTAAACCTCAGAGATGCGGGCGATCCCGTCGCTTTGGCAAAACAATATGCTATTAATGGCGCTGACGAATTGGTTTTTTTAGATATTTCAGCCACCTTAGAATCTCGATCGACAACCGTTGATATGGTTCGTGATGTAGCCGCGCAAATAGACATTCCCTTCACTGTTGGTGGGGGGGTGAGTTCTAAAGAAGGGGTAGAGCAACTCTTAAAATCGGGTGCGGATAAAGTAGGCATTAATTCGGCAGCCATCAAACGCCCTGAACTTATCAATGAGTTATCTCTGGCGTTTGGCAGTCAATGCATAGTCGTGGCTATCGATGCTAAAGAAATAGAAGGGAAGTGGCGTGTTCATTTAGCCGGAGGCACTATTGCTACAGACTTAGATTTGTTTGAATGGGCCAAAGAAGTTGAAACTCGTGGTGCAGGAGAAATTCTATTCACCTCTATGAACAACGACGGCGTTAAAATGGGCTTTGCAAACCAAGCTTTAGCGCAACTATCAGAAACGGTAAACATCCCGATAATTGCTTCTGGAGGTGCCGGAACAATTTCCCATTTTGAAACGGTTTTTAAAGAAGGAAAAGCAGATGCCGCTTTGGCCGCAAGCGTTTTTCATTTTGGCGAGATAGAGATTAAAGAATTAAAACAAGAATTACAATCAAAACAAATTAACATACGACTCTAATGGATATCAAGTATAACAACGACGGATTAATCCCAGCGATCATTCAAGACTCCATCACCAAGACGGTATTAATGCTCGGCTATATGAATGCAGAAGCCATCGCCAAAACCAAGGAAACAAACAAAGTAACCTTTTATAGCAGGAGCAAAAAACGTTTATGGACAAAAGGGGAGGAGAGTGGTCATTTTTTAAACTTAATAAGTATTAAAAACGACTGTGATAATGACAGCTTATTGATTCAAGTCTCTCCACAAGGCCCAACCTGTCACAAAGGAACAGATAGCTGTTGGGGCGAAACAAACACGGAATCTTTCGGGTTTTTATCAGCACTAGAAAAAGTGATTTCTGACCGAAGAGAAAACGCAGCTTCACACAACTCTTATGTCGCTGAATTGTTTGAGAAAGGACTGAACAAAATTGCACAAAAAGTAGGAGAGGAAGCGGTTGAAGTTATTATTGAAGCAAAAGATGATAATGATGCTTTATTTTTAAGTGAAAGTGCCGATTTATTATTCCATTACTTAATCCTTTTACAAGCCAAAGGATATAAACTAGAAACTGTGATTGATGTTTTGAAATCAAGGCAATAATTTTGTAACTCTTTATAAAATTACGACCTTGTAATCATGTTAAAAAAGCGGTTTTATTATTTAGTGAAAGTTCAGTTTTTGGGCTACCGTTTTCATGGTTGGCAAAAACAACCCAACACAAAAACGGTGCATTTAATGATTGATCGCACTTTGAATTTTATACTAGGGGAGCAGTCCTTTAAAACGCTTGGTGCCGGTAGGACCGACGCGATGGTTTCAGCAAGTGAAGCAGCCTTTGAACTGTTTTTAGACCAGAAGCCTATAGAGAGTATCCCCGAGTTTTTAATACTATTTAATCACAACCTCCCACAAGACATCAGAGCGGTAAGTATTGAAGAAGTAGACGCTAAGTTTAACATCATCCAAGACTCCAAGTTAAAAGAATACCATTATGTGTTTGCGCACGGGGATAAGTTTCATCCGTTTGCAGCTCCTATTTTAACAACCATCCTTGAGCCTTTAGATATTGAGATTATGAAAGAAGGAGCGGAGTTGTTTGAAGGTAAAAATAATTTCAAAACATATTGCTATAAACCGACTGATGAAGGGGTGTATCAAAGAGACCTTCTTGAGTGTGAACTGATTGAAAACACCCTCTATACAGCTAGTTTTTTTCCAAAAAAAAGCTTTATTCTAAAAGTAGTTGGAAAAGGTTTTGGCAGGCATCAAATCCGATTAATGATGGGGGCTTTGATTAAATTAGGCCGCGGGGAAATAGACATGGATTATATAAAAAACAGCTTAAAACCCGAAAGTGAATACGTCATGGATTATATCGCGCCAGCATCTGGATTGATTTTACATAAAATTGAATTTAATAAATAAAACATGATCTCTAAAGACATCTTTAGTTTCCTAAAGGCCTTAAAGGGCCATAATAACCGTGAGTGGTTCAAGGAGCATATAACCACTTTTAGAACCGCTGAAAGTGACGTAAAGCTTTTTTACAGTCAGTTGTATGAACAACTTAATCAAGTAGATTCGATAGATAACTTTAAAGTGTTTAGAATTTATAGAGATGTGCGGTTTTCTAAAAACAAAACTCCTTACAAGACGCATTTTAGCGGCAGCTTCCATCGGACCAAACCGGAATTAAGAGCAGGGTATTATTTACATCTAGCCCCTAACAACGAAAGTTTTATTGCAACAGGATTTTGGAACCCTAACAAGGAAGACCTCATGCGACTTCGAAAAGAATTTGAAACCGATGCCGAGGATCTCAGAGCTATCATTACGGAGCCCCGCTTTAAAGCCGTTTGGGGACCTCTTGAAGGAGACGAACTACAATCTGCTCCAAGAGGATTTGATAAACAACACCCAAACATTGATTTGATTCGTAAAAAGCAGTTCATATTTAGCAAAAAATATACGGACAAGGAGGTTTTTT
>Ga0115005_10000079_pt1 | contig 62094 bp, 62 predicted proteins | sample ArcOceMetagenome_FD_87163 | JGI IMG/M metagenome (GOLD analysis project Ga0115005, IMG submission 87163) | Marine eukaryotic phytoplankton communities from Arctic Ocean - Arctic Ocean - Greenland ARC118M Metagenome | ecosystem: Environmental > Aquatic > Marine > Oceanic | place: Arctic Ocean... | reverse complement strand
CTTTAGTGGAAGAAATAGACCGGTCAGAAGTTGCCGAAGAAGCCGATGATGATCGTGGTTTGAGAAAGGTTACCCTTAAAAAAGAAAAATTAAAACGCCGAGAACTTTCTCGTGTTCGTGAAATTTTAACTCATATCCCCGATACGCTTAAAGAAAATATAAAAATACATTCCCAAAGCATTTTTGGGACTCGTGGGTATTCTATTGGTCATTACGCCAAAGTTGTTCGAGCGGATTTACTCATTATGAATTCAGACGAAAAAAGAAAGCGTTTTCTAGAGCGTATTTTCCCAAAAGATCTCGAGCATATTTTATCCGAATTACCCACCGATGTTCTCATCATCAAAAGCAAACAAAATGGGTAAAACAAAAACTTTTAGGAGCTTTTTAGGAGCACTCCCTGGGAATATCTTTGCAGGCTTTGTTGTCTCTTTAGTGGCCTTGCCGCTTGGACTTGGCTTAGCTATTGCTTCCGAAGCGCCTCCAATTGCAGGGATTCTGTCGGCAGTTGTTGGTGGAGTTGTTGTTGCTCTTTTAGGCGGATCTCAACTAACAATTGCAGGGCCTGGAAACGGTTTAGTAATTGTATTACTTTCATCCATTACCCTCTTGGGGGGAGGCGATCTTTATCAAGGGTATCTGTTTACCCTGGCTGCTGTTGTTCTCTCGGGAATTCTCATTTTCCTTTTTGGTCTCTTTCGTTTTGGTGCACTGAGTGAGTTTTTTCCAGCTTCTGCACTCCAAGGCATGCTCGCTGCTATTGGAATTGGAATTCTAGCCAAACAAGTCCATATCATGCTTGGGGTAACTACGGCAAGCGGAAGTCCGTTTGACCTTCTTGCTCAAATCCCAGATAGTATACTGTATGTTTTTCAAAATCCAACGATAGAAGTGCTTCTCGCAGCTGCGTTAGGAGTTGGGAGTTTTCTTGTTTTGATTTTATATTCGCGTATTCGAAACCCAATTTTTCATCTAGTTCCAGCACCTATGTGGGTGGTTATATTGGCTATTGGGCTAACATATTATTATGAATTCGTTGCTGCCGCTCCCTATCCCATGGGCGAAAACTTACTCATCACTCTCCCCGAAAACCTGTTGGGAAATCTTCCTTTTCCAGATTTTGGAAAGCTTGGAAGTCTCGAATTCATTGGAATCGTAATTTCCCTTACTTTAATTTCCTGTATTGAATCCTTGCTGAGCATCAAGGCTGTTGATAAGCTGGATCCTTTGAAAAGAAGGTCCAACGTAAACAAAGACCTTAGAGCGTTAGGAATCGCAACAACCATCAGTGGTTTTGTTGGAGGGTTGAATGTCGTTACGGTCATCGCACGTAGTTCTGTAAACGTAAATAATGGGGGATCTAACCGGTCTGCAAACTTATTTCACGCACTTTTTCTCTTGCTTTTTATTGTGCTTTTTCAAGATCAAATCCAACGTATTGCGCTTCCCGCTTTGGCAGCCATATTGGTATATACAGGCTATCGCTTGGCCGCTCCTGAAAATCTAATCATGCTCTTTAGAGTTGGAAAAGAACAAGGTGCTATTTATATCGTTACCCTTGGTATGACACTTGCTTATGGGCTTATCACAGGAATTACTTTTGGTGTATTGGCGACTTTCATCATGCATGTATTAATCAATAAAAGTGTCTTTTTTTTCACCCAAAATTGGTTAAAACCCAATGTCTTAATGTTTCAAGAAGAAGACAGTGGCAACTATTTTGTTAGTGTAAAGAACTTCTGTAGTTTTTTGAACTTTTATAAACTAAAAGCATTGCTTGACGAAATTCCAGAGCACGAACATGTTATTGTAGACTTCTCCCTTTGTGAGTTTGTAGATCATACCGTTATGGAAGGGCTTAGCAACTATAGAAGGAGTTTTTCAAGTAAAAATGGGGTCTTCGAAATCATCGGCTTAGATGTTCATTTTTCAGACACTCAGCATCCTTTTGCGATTCGAAAAGTGCTTCCAATGAAAGACTTTCTGAACCTTGGAAAACACCTAACCAAAAGACAAAAAACATTAGAAATTCTGGCTAAAAAACTGAATTGGTCCTACCGCCCTGAACTCTCTTCTGAGGCAAATAACCTAGAGCAATTCGAATATTTTAAATCCAAGCAAATCAATTATCAGTACAACGTTTTATTCGACGAAACAGAACAATTCACCTTATTTGACCTTTCGTACAGCGAAGGGGCTTTTATTGCTAAAGAAGATCTGAAGTCGTCCTTTTTAATGATTCGATTAGAAGAAAAAGTTCCTCAGTTTATTTTAGACAAAGAGCATTTATTAGCAAACCTATACGAACCTTTGGGCTACCGAGATATTGACTTTGTTGAAGCACCTGACTTTTCAAGACGTTTTTTTCTTGGTGGGAAAAACAGAAAAGAAATACGAAAATGGTTTACTCCTGAATTGATTTTCTTTTTTGAAAGCCACTCTTATTTCCATGTGGAAACAAACGAAAACACCCTACTAATCAAAGGTCGAAATCGCCTTTCGAGTATTGATGAGATTAAAAAAATGTTGGCTTTTGGAACAGAATTAACCCAAATCTTAAAAAAACAATAACCTCATGAAAAAAACACTTACACTTGTACTTACTCTTGGCGTGCTGTTTGGCATTACGGCACAGAAAACCTTGGGATCGGTTGAACGTCTTGATCCAGAAATAAACAACCTAATTGCTGCTGATGCAGTCATCGAAATTTTAGCCGATGGCTTTAGCTGGGCTGAAGGGCCGGTTTGGGTTCCAGAACTAAACGCAGTTCTTTTCACTGATGTTCCTAAAAACAAAATGTATCAATGGGATAACGCCAATGGCCTTTCCGTTTATTTAGATCCAAGCGGCTATACGGGTATTGCTCCTAACGACATAAAGAGTGGCGCTAACGGCTTAATTCTTGACCCTAAAGGCAATTTGCTGATCGCGCAACACGGCGATCGTAGGATTGCAATGGTCGAAAAACCGCTCACAAAACCCGGTTCGTTCAAAACGATAATTGCTGAATATGACGGAAAAAGATTCAGCAGTCCTAATGATTTAATTCTCGCCAAAAACGGGGATTTATATTTTACCGACCCTCCCTATGGACTTAAGGGCAATGGTGATCCATTAAAAGAAATTGCTGAAAACGGTGTTTACCGTTTAGACACTAAAGGGAAAGTAACTCAAATTTACAGTAGTTTGAATCGCCCAAACGGATTGGCTTTTTCTCCTGACGAATCGGTTTTGTATGTCGCCAATTCGGATCCTAGAAGAAACTTATGGCTGTCTTTTTCTCTTGAAAATGGTGTGTTGAAAAACGAAAAAACATTTTATGATGCAACAGGAAAAAAAGGGAAAGGCTTAGCAGATGGACTAAAAGTCCACAGCAAAGGCTATGTCTTTGCAACGGGCCCAGGTGGCGTTCTGATATTTACACCAAAAGGCAAACACATAGGAACAATAAAAACAGAAGTTGCTTCGGCAAATTGTGCTTTTAATGCCGATGAAAGCGCCTTGTATATTACTTCAGACAACTACCTTACGCGCATTCAACTGATAAACTAATTTTTATGAAATTACACCGGATTGAAACTGGTAACTTTATGCTTGACGGCGGCGCAATGTTTGGTGTGGTTCCAAAAGCACTTTGGGAGCGAACTAATCCTTCGGACACAAAAAACAGGATTAAAATGGCAGCTCGATCTTTGCTTATTGAAGACGGGGACAGGCTTATTTTAATTGATACTGGAATGGGAAACAAGCAGTCAGATAAATTCTATGGGCACTATGCCCTCTGGGGAGATCATACTTTGGACGGATCGCTTCAAAAAGCTGGCTTTCATCGGGACGATATTACCGATGTTTTTTTAACCCACTTGCATTTCGATCATTGTGGCGGAGCAATTCATTATAACGCCCATGGAATTCTTGAACCGGCCTTTAAAAATGCGCGCTTTTGGTCGCATCAAAATCATTGGGACTGGGCTATGAAACCTAATCCAAGAGAAAAGGCTTCTTTTCTCTCCGAGAACATTCTTCCCATTCACGAAAGTGGCCAACTGGAATTATTGACTGAAACAGAAAAACAACTCGAAAAAATAACTTTGGGTTTTGATATTCTTTTGATGGATGGTCATACCGAAAAGCAAATGCTCCCTATGATTCGATATCAAGGAAAAACAATCGTTTTTGCCGCAGATTTAATTCCGACAGTTGGGCATTTACCTATTCCCTATGTAATGGGCTATGACACAAGGCCCCTTCTAACGCTAGAAGAAAAAGCTTCTTTCCTTGATCGTGCAATAAAAGAAGATTTTTTGTTGTTTTTAGAACACGACGCAGAAAATGAACTCATTTCACTTGAACAAACTGCAAAAGGAGTTCGTTGTAAAGAAAGTTTTCTTTTTGATGACTATTTTCAATCTTAGTTTCTTACATTTATTACGTTATTTTTTATTAAAACACAGCAATGAAACAACTTACTTTAGCCCTAGCATTTCTTTTTTCACTTAGCCTTTCTGCTCAGTATTGGCAGCAAAAAGTGGACTATACCATGACTGTTGAACTCGACGCAAAAACAGCAGATTATACGGGAACCCAACAATTGGTTTACACCAATAACTCTCCCGAGACGTTGACCAAGGTTTTCTATCATTTATATTTTAATGCTTTTCGTCCAGAAAGTGATATGGCTATCCGCCTTAAAAACGGGGGAGATAAAAACCGCCGTTTCAAGGTGAGCATCGATTCATTAACGGCTTTTCAACAGGGCTATCTCAAAGTTTCTTCTTTGAAACAAGATGGTGTTCCTGTTCAAACAGTAGAGTCAGGGACAATTTTAGAGGTAACATTAAACACACCTCTTGTCTCTGGGGCTTCAACGGTATTGGATTTGGAGTTTAATGGTCATGTGCCGGATATGATTCGTCGAGGTGGTAAAAACACAAAAGAAGGTGTCGCTTTTTCTATGGCGCAATGGTATCCAAAACTTTCAGAATATGATGTAGACGGATGGAATACTGACCCCTATACTGGGCGAGAGTTTCATGGTGTTTGGGGAGATTTTGATGTAAAAATCACTCTTGATAAAGACTTTACAGTAGGTGGAAGTGGTTACCTTCAGAACGCGGATAAAATTGGAAAAGGATATAGTGATCGGAAGAAAGCTAAATCCAAAAAAGGAAAAATTACTTGGCATTTTATTGCTCCGAACGTACACGATTTTACTTTTGCAGCTGACACCGATTATATTCATGATGTATATCCTGGACCGAATAATGTGGATCTGCATTTCTTTTATAAGAACAATCCCGACATCATTGAAAATTGGAAAAAATTACAGCCTTTAACAGCTGAATTAATGGTCTATTTCAATGAAAAGATTGGAGAATACCCTTATAGACAATACTCGGTGATTCAGGGTGGAGACGGCGGAATGGAGTACGCCATGTGTACCTTGATTACAGGGGAGCGTAAATTTGGTTCTTTGGTAGGGGTAACTGCCCACGAACTGGCACATTCTTGGTTTCAGCACATTCTAGCAACAAACGAAACCAAACACGAATGGATGGACGAAGGCTTTACCACTTTTATATCGACACTTGCTGAAGATAAAGTGCTCAAAGAAAATAAGGATTTCCCTTTGGAGGGATCTTATAATGGATATTTACGCCTCGCTGGTTCTGGAGTTGAACAAGCCCAAAGCACCAATGCAAATCGCTACCATTATAACTATGCCTATGAAAGCACGGCATACAATAAAGGCGCTGTGTTCTTAGGACAACTGGGTTATATTATAGGGAATGAAAACCTATTCAAAACACTACAGGCGTATTACAATGAGTTTAAATTCAAGCATCCTGTTCCGAATGATATTCGTAGAATTGCTGAGCGTGTTTCAGGAATACAGTTGCGCTGGTATTTGACCGATTGGACACAAACCACCAATACTATTGATTATGCTATCTCGGATGTTATTAGTCTGGAAAACACAACTCAAATAAATTTAGAGCGCAAAGGGTTAATGCCAATGCCCCTAGACATCTTGGTTCGATATAAAGATGGAACTCAAGAAATGCATTACATTCCAATTACACTAATGCGTGGTGAAAAGGAAAACCCATATTCACTTCCTTGGAACATTGAACAAGACTGGTCTTGGGCAAATCCAAAATACAGTTTTTCGGTAGCTCACAAGGCAGAAGAAATAGAATTGATAATCATAGATCCTACCTACTATATGGCTGATCTGGATCGCGAAAACAACACCTATCAAAATGAGTAAACTGATTACCCTAAATCGTTTAAAAGGAAAAGAGTTAATCGATGCACTGTTTCGTAAAGGAACAGTGCGTCGTTCTAAACACCTACTTCTAAAAGTTCTTGAAGCAAAGGAATCTGAAACCGTTCTTTATGTTGGCGTTTCAGTTCCCAAGCGCAATTTTAAAAGGGCCGTTGACCGTAATAAAATTAAAAGACAGCTGCGGATTGCACTAAAAAATGCTGAGGAAAATATTCCTTTTAGTGGAGCTTGTATGTTAATTTATACCGGAAGAAAGCATCCTCTAACCAGCGAACTTGTTGAAGGTGTAAAGGAATTATTTGGCCAATCAAACAGTGTAAATCAGGAAGAAAGCATCCTTTAATCTAAGCTTCTAAAAGCATACCAATATGCGGTATACCGTCTTCTAGATAGGCTTCTCCTGTTGCTTTAAATTGATGAACTTCGTAAAATTTTTCTAAATGTGCTTGAGCCGAAATTTTAATAGGCGAATTTGCATATTCTTTTTGGGTAGTCTTTATAGCAAAATAGACCAGTTCATGCCCTAGTTTTTGCGCTCTATATGCTGGCGAAACAACAATTCTTCCAATAGAACTGTAGTCTGTATAAGAAAGACCTTGGTCTAAAATCCGTGCATAAGCAACTAAGTTCCCATTAATACTTCCCAATACGTGGATGGATTTTGGATCGTTTCCATCAATATCTTGATAAACGCAATCTTGTTCGACCACAAATACTTCAGATCGTAAAGCATACATATCATGCAATTCGATTGATGTCAATTCGTCAAACGTTTTATAAATAAAATGAATCATTACATACAAGGAATTTTATCAATTCTATTTTGGTGCCTTCCTCCTTCAAAATCAGTATTGATATACACCTCAACCATAGCAATTGCTTGAGGAATTGAAATAAAACGTGCAGGAAGGCTCAAAATATTAGCATTATTATGCTGACGAGCCAAAGCAACTATTTCTTTAGACCAACAAAGCGCTGATCGAATGTCTTGATACTTATTTGCAGTCATTGATGCGCCATTACCACTTCCACATATAATAATACCTAAGCCTGCTTTCTTTGAAGAGACATCTTGGGCAACAGGATGGATAAAGTCAGGATAATCTACACTATCCTCACTATCTGTACCATGATTCAACACCTCGTGTCCCTTACTAGTAAGGTAAGAAACTATTGCTTCTTTATAGTCTACTCCTGCGTGGTCGTTACCAATTGAAAACTGCATATTTTTAATTTTTTATAAATGTAAACAAACCCCTCCTTCTTGTTTATAAACACATACAATAAATTGGATACTTTGTTAATAAGTTCTAATAGCAAAAGCTGTTAAATTCTTTTCTCTTTCTGGTTGTTAATTTTTTCCTTTTTTCAAAATAAACTTTATATAATTTATGCAATCTACTGTTCAAAACAAGGTGGGTTTGTTAACACTAAAAAAGGCTGTTTATGTGTTTATTTATTATCAATCCTAGATATGAACCATTGTTTATATCCTTGTTAATTTTCTTTATATGAGAGGTTTAAATTTAGAAAAGCTTTTATTAAATGTTGATAATCTCTTATCTTTAACCATTCCTAAAAATTATAAAGAAAGAAATACCGCTATTAACACGCTATAATAAGCACCATTTTTCTTAAAATTAAATAAAAACAAATTATTTATATTGTTAAGTCTGTTCATAATAAAAACTAGAGTTCAAATTTATTAGAGTAATTTTGTTTCTATGTTTAAAAAGAAGAAAAATAACTCTTTAGAACGAAGAGTAACGCAACATTTTCGAGACAATACAGGAAAACAATACAATTACAAAGAAGTTTTAGGAGCATTTGATATAAAAGATACCAAAACACGCGACGAAATTATTATAATTTTAAATCGTCTGACAGCTGAAAAAATACTTTCTAGTCCCTCAAAAGGAAAATATACACTAGTAAAAGCAAGTAATGATTATTATCAAGGAACTTTAGATGTAACTTCTACTGGGAGAGGATTTGTTATCTGTGAAGGTTTGGAACATGATATCATGATCCCAAAAAATCATATTAATCGAGCTTTTCAAGGTGATTTAGTTGAAGTATACGTTTATAAACGCAAGCAAAAATCCGGAGCTTTTGAAGGTGAAATAGTAACCATACTTGAAAGAAAGAAAACGCAATTCGTCGGTGTTTTACAAATTGAAAAAAACTATGCTTTTGTCTTGACACGTGGGCCAAGAATGTATACCGACTTTTTTATTGATAAGAAACAGTTGGATGGTTATACTAATGGTGACAAGGTATTAGTAGAGTATACCGATTGGCCAAAAAGAGCAGATTCTCCTTATGGAACTTTAATTGAATCATTTGGACCTCCAGGTGAAACCAATACAGAGATGCATGCTATTTTATCTGATTATGGTTTACCTCTATATTTTCCTGACGAAGTTGAAGCTGCAGCAAATGCAATAGATCAATCCATTCGGCAAGAAGAAATTAAGAAAAGAAGAGATTTTAGAAATACACTTACTTTTACAATAGATCCAAAAACAGCCAAAGATTTTGATGATGCTTTATCATTCAAAATATTAGGCAATGATCGCTTTGAAATTGGAATTCATATTGCTGATGTATCACATTATGTTCAACCCAATAGTGTTTTAGATCAAGAGGCATATGACCGAGCAACATCAGTATATTTAGTTGATCGTGTTGTTCCGATGTTACCAGAAGTACTTTCCAATGGCGTTTGTTCTTTACGTCCTCATGAAGAAAAATACACATTTTCTGCAGTTTTTACTATGAATTCTAAAGGTGAAGTATTAGAAGAATGGTTCGGTAAAACAGTTATTTATTCTGATCATCGTTTTGCTTATGAAGAAGCACAAGAACTTATAGAAACTCAGGAAGCACATGTTTCTAAAGAAATTTCGCTTACCGGTGCTGCATATACGGTTTCTGATGACCTTTTAAAAGGTGTATTAACACTGGACGAAATTGCAAAGAAACTGCGTATTCAACGAATGAAGAATGGCGCACTTTCGTTCGATCGTGTAGAGGTTAATTTTATTTTAAAAGAAGATGATACCCCTGAAAGTGTTTATTTTAAAACATCTAAAGATGCCAATAAGTTAGTAGAAGAGTTTATGTTACTTGCTAACAAACAAGTGGCTTCTTTTGCTGGAAATAGAAAAACTCCCTTGCCTTTTGTTTATAGAATTCACGATGAACCAGACTCGGATAAATTAAATAATTTACAAATGGTAGTTTCTAATTTTGGATATAAATTAGATTTAAAAACAAAGGATGTTAGTAAGTCATTGAATGTACTATTGTCTGACATTCAAGGAAAACAAGAGCAAAATTTAATTGATACGCTTACCATTCGTTGCATGAGTAAGGCAGAATACAATATTGATAATATTGGTCACTACGGATTAGCATTTAATTTTTATTCGCATTTTACCTCTCCTATTCGAAGATACCCAGATGTTATGGTTCATCGCTTATTAGAGCAGCACCTAGCGAAACAAAAAGTAAAAGACCCTGATGGTATTCAAGCTGCTTGTGTTCATTCCTCTCAGCGCGAATTAATTGCAACTAAAGCGGAACGCGATTCTATTAAGTTTATGCAAATTAAATTTATGGAGGACAAGGTTGGAAAAACATTTGAAGGGGTAATTTCTGGTGTTACCGATCGAGGTATTTATGTAGAGTTAGTTGAAAATAAATGCGAAGGAATGATTCGAATCAAAGAGATTACTGGCGACTACTTTAATTTTGATGATAAAGCCCATGCTTTGGTCGGCGAACGCACGAAAAAACGATATCAACTGGGAGATTCAATTGATGTAAGTGTTTTGAAAGCAGATTTAATCAAAAGACATTTAGATTTTAAATTAGAAGAAAAATAATATCATTTAGAATCACTAAGTTTATACTAGCTAAAAACATTTATATGAAAGCGCTTTTCACGTTCTTTTTACTTTTTACAATCACATTAATTTCAGCTCAAGAAGTTGTTCAAGACTCTATTTCTATTCAAGAAACGAAGAGACCAGAACGTACCAAAACGATTACGGTGGGACCTTTTACGGGAATCAAATTATTCTCAGGCATTCAAGTAAAGCTAATTCCGTCTAATGAAAATAAATTGGTGTTGTCTGGAGAAAATTTTGAGACTGTAGTTACAACACTCAAAAAAGATGTGTTGCGAATCAAGCACTCCTTAGACCAAATTTTCAATCCAAAGAACACCTATATCGAAATTTATTTCTCAACACCTCTGGATCTTATTCATACGTATCAAGGATCAATTGTTGAATCACAAGCTGTGCTCAAGGCAACAAAGATTGAATTGAAAGCACGAGAAGGCTCGGCTATTGATCTGCATATAGAATCAGAAAAAATAAGTTCTAGTGTAAACTCTGGCGCTACACTCTCTCTGCGAGGCGTTGCAGTAAACCATGAACTCAAAATACTTGGTGGTGGAATTTGTGAATCGGAAACCCTTCTCACAGAACAAACCACAGTTAAAGTTACTGCTGGAGGAGTAGCCTATATTCACGCTTCAGATTTACTAGAAGCAACAGTAAATGTTGGGGGAACGGTTCGTATCCATGGAAGACCGACAAAATTGATTAAACGCAAACGCATTGGTGGGACGATTACGGAGATGAATTAAAAGGATCATTTTGTCTTATAAATACAAAAAACCCGTGATATTCACGGGTTTTTTTTGTTGAGGCATCGAGCGGATTCGAACCGCTGTACAAGCTTTTGCAGAGCTCTGCCTAGCCACTCGGCCACGATGCCAGTCCGGCAAAAGTAGTAAATAAAATGTTTTTTATCCCTTTTTTCTTTTCCCTTTTCTTTCTACACTTACTTCTTCTACTTCTCCACCAATTGGTGGATTTTTTTTAGCAACCCGAACCCGAACCATTTGCACTGTCGGATGTTCTTCCAAAACACGTTCAATAATTTTATGTACAACTACTTCTAACAATTTTGCCCGTACACTCATTTCTGCTTTCACGATATTGTAAACTGCAACATAGTCAACTGTATCTTCCAGATTATCAGATAGAATTGATGCATCTAAGTTTGTTTTCAACTTAACATTCACGATATAGTCGCTTCCAATTTTACCTTCCTCGACCATGCAACCGTGGTTAGCATACAACTTGATATTTTTAACTCGAATAACTCCCATAATTATACTTTGGGCAAATATAAAAAAGAGGCGCTAATAATAGTTCCATCCCTTTTTCTTTTTCGATATCTTTGTTAAAATTTTTTTCATGTCCGAACATACTGAATCCTTACACTTTATAGAACAAATCGTAGAAGCTGACTTAGAAGCTGGCTTTTCTTCAGATAAATTGCGTTTTCGCTTTCCTCCTGAACCGAATGGATATTTGCATATTGGTCATGTTAAGGCTATTGCATTGAATTTTAATTTAGGTAAACGTTTCAACGCTCCAGTTAATCTTCGCTTTGATGATACCAATCCTGCGAAAGAAAGTCTTGAATTTGTAAATGCCATTAAAACCGATATTCAGTGGTTGGGTTATGAATGGGCAGAAGAGCGTTATGCCTCGGATTATTTTGACCAACTTTTTGCTTGGGCACAAGAATTAATATCTAAAGGCTTGGCTTATGTTGATAGCCAAAGTTCTGAAGTCATGGCAACTCAAAAAGGAACGCCAACACAAACGGGAACTAACAGTCCTTTTCGAGATACAGACTTGGAGACTAACATGAACTTGTTTCAGGAAATGGCTGACGGTAAACATGAGGAGGGTACACTAGTCCTCCGAGCAAAAATCGACATGGCTTCGCCTAATATGTTACTCCGTGATCCAGTAATTTATAGAATACTAAAGAAAGACCATCACCGTACCGGCTCCACCTGGTGTATTTATCCTATGTATGATTGGACACATGGTGAATCTGATTATATTGAAGGGATATCACACTCTTTGTGCACACTCGAGTTTAAACCTCACAGAGACCTTTACGAGTGGTTTTTAACCAACCTGAACCCGCTTGACCACCACTATCCAAAACAAAGAGAGTTTGCGCGCCTGAACCTTTCGTATACGGTTACTAGTAAAAGAAAATTAGCCAAGCTAATCGAAATGGATGTTGTCTCGGGATGGGATGATCCTAGAATGCCTACAATCTCTGGCTTAAGAAGAAGAGGTTATACGCCACTGTCGCTTCGAAATTTTGTAGAAACAGCTGGAATTTCTAAGCGTGAAAATGTAATAGATGCTTCTTTACTTGAGTTTTGTGTTCGTGAAGATTTAAATACTAAAGCATCACGTGTAATGGCAGTTCTTGATCCTGTTAAATTGGTGATTACAAATTATCCAGAGGGTGCAACCGAAATGCTTGAAGCAGAAAACAACCCCGAAGACCCGTCTAAAGGATCTCGTTTAATGCCTTTTTCTAAAAACCTTTTTATTGAGCGTGACGACTTCAAAGAAGACGCTAATCGTAAATACTTTAGACTGACACTTGGGAAAGAAGTTCGTCTAAAGAACGGCTATATTATCGAAGGTCAATCCGTAATCAAAGATGCAGATGGAACCATTACAGAAATACATTGCACCTATGATCCAGATAGTAAAAGTGGATCGGGCTCAGAGGCAAGTCAACGCAAAGTAAAAGGAACGATTCATTGGGTAAATCAAGAAACGGCTATTGCTGCTCAAGTCAATCTTTATGATCGTTTATTTAGTGACGAATGTCCAGATCAGCACAAGGAACAAGAGTTCACAGAATTCATCAACCAAGATTCTTTAAAGCAGATTACCGCACAAGTAGAACCCTCTTTGGTTAACCTAACTCCAGGAACCAATGTTCAGTTTCAACGCTTAGGTTATTTTGTTACGGATACGGATTCAACTGCAGAGCATCTTATATTTAATAAAACAGTTGGTCTGCGTGACACTTGGGCAAAAAATGCAAACAACTAGAAACAAAAAAGGCGCAACATTGTTGCGCCTTTCTATCTTTATAAAGTAGAACCTACTCTTTCTTCTTCTTCTCATTCTGTTCTTTCATTGCTTCACCAATTTGGTTACTTGCCGAAAAGGATGCAACCATATTGTTTAACATATCACTCCCTGCTTGGGGTGAATTAGGCAATAAAATTAAGTTCGAATTTGTATGCTCTCCAATGGATTGAAGTGTGTCGTAATGTTGCGTAACAACAATCAAAGCCGAGGCTTCTTGAGAGTTTATTCCCACACCATTTAATACATCAACAGACTCCTCCAGACCTCGTGCAATCTCTCTTCTCTGATCCGCGATACCTTGCCCTTGAAGGCGTTTACTTTCTGCTTCTGCTTTTGCTTTTTCAACAATTAAAATACGTGCTGCATCTCCTTCATATTGTGCAGCAACCTTTTCACGCTCTGCAGCATTAATTCGGTTCATTGCTTCTTTTACTTGTCCATCAGGATCGATATCCGTAACCAAGGCTTTGATGATATCATAACCATAATTGGTCATTGCTTCATTCAGTTCTCCTTTTACAGCATTTGCAATATCATTTTTCTTTTCAAAAACATCATCCAGTTTCATCTTTGGTACTTCTGCTCGAATCACATCAAAAACATAAGACGTGATTTGATCTTGCGGGTAGTCCAATTTATAGAAGGCATCGTATACACTAGAAGTTACCACCTTGTATTGAACGGAAACCTTCAGTTTTACAAAAACATCATCTTTAGTTTTTGTTTCTACAATCACATCCAATTGAAGGATTTTAAGACTCATGCGTCCTGCAATTTTATCCACCAACGGGATTTTTAGATGTAATCCAGGTTGACGGATTCCAACAAATTTCCCAAAACGTTCAATAATTGCAGCTGTTTGTTGTTTGACAATAAATAACCCTGATGCGAGTAGCACCAAAACTATAAATAGAATAATGTACGTAACTATGTTCATAGGTTTAAATTTAGGTTAAAGTTGTTTTCTTAGAAGTTCTAAACGTTCTAATATACTGTTTTTTCCAATAACTTTCACCACTTCCACAATATCTGGTCCTGACAAACTACCAACAGCTGCCATACGTAAGGTCTGCATTACTGCTCCCATTCCGATTGACTTTTCTTTACAATAACGAAATATAGCATCCTTAAATTCATCGAGACTGTTGTCTTGTATCAACTGATGTATGTCTGTTATAAGAGGGTCTAATTCTAGTTTACTGATTTTCTGCATCCCTTTTTCATCATAAACTTTAGGACTGTTAAGGAACATATCACATAAGACTGGGATGTCGTTTAGTAGTACAATTCGCTCCTGAATGAGCGTTACTATTTTCAATATTGCTTCTGAGTCGAAATGGTCATTTAATTCTGTGCTTTTAACCAAAACAAAAGATTTAGCATCTTCGATATTCAAACGCTGAACGTGTTGCTGATTTACCCACTTTGCCTTTTCGTAATCAAATCGTGCTCCTCCTTTTTGAACTTCTTTTAAATCAAACGCATCCACGATTTCTTCTAAGGACATGATTTCTTCTTCAGCATTCGAACTCCATCCCAATTGAGCAATATAGTTTATATGTGCAGCAGGCAAAAAGCCTTTTTCTTTATAACCTTCAAATTCTCCATTCCAAGCAATTGGAAACACAGGATACCCGTTTTTGTCACCATCTCGTTTACTCAACTTTCCTTTGCCCGATGGGTTTAAGATCAAAGGTAAATGCACGAATTTTGGTTTATCCCAACCGTATATTTCATATAGTAGGGTATGAATCGGAAGCGAGGGAAGCCATTCTTCACCACGGATCACAGTTGTAATTTCCATACAATGATCATCTATTACGTTTGCCAAATGATAGGTTGGCGTTCCGTCGGCCTTCACCAAAACCTTGTCTTCAAGTTCATTACTGTTTACGCGAACGGTTTTACGAATTTCATCTTCACTTACAATTTCTATATCTGGTTGTACCAATAAACGTATTGTATAGGATTCTCCATTTGAAATCCGCGCTTTTGTTTCTTCTTCTGAAAGATTAAGTGAATTGTCAAACGTAGCCCGATTAACATAATTGTATTTAAAAGCACCAGTTTTTTTTTCTGCTTTGGTTCGCGCTTCGTTTAAACTTTCCGCTGAGTCAAAAGCATAGTATGCACCTTTTTTTTCTAGAAGCTCTGTGATGTGAATCTTATATATATCATTTCGTTCGCTCTGACGATAGGGTCCAAACGCGCCAGGTTTTTTTACACTCTCATCTGGACTAATTCCTGCCCAAGCCAAACTTTCAAATATATATTCTTCACTAGCATTAACTTTTCGCTTTTGATCGGTATCTTCAATTCTTAATACAAAGACTCCTTTATTCTTCTTAGCATACAAATAATTGAATAGGGCAGTTCGAATTCCTCCAATATGAAGAGGTCCGGTTGGGCTAGGTGCAAAACGTACGCGTTCTATCATCTCCTTTTATTTTTTTACAAATATAGTCTCTCTCCTTCATTTTCCCATCACTTGATATTCTGTATATTTGCCGAGTAATGCAGAAGACACAATTTCATAATATTCCAGCACCTTCTATATCCCTTTCAGATTTGAATCTATGGATGGAACGCTTATGTGTACATTATAAAGTCGCTATTGATCAATTCGCTGTAAATTTCATCGGAAAAGAAAAAATGCTTGAAATGAATCAAAAATATTTGAATCACGACACGCACACCGATATTTTGACCTTTGACTATGGAAATCAGCACGTTATAAATGCGGAGCTATTTGTCTCTGAGTACATGTGTACCCTTAATGCTGCCGAAAACGCACAAAGTGTTGAAAGTGAGTACCTTAGACTTATATCCCACGGTTTTCTACATACAATTGGTTTTTTAGACAAAAAACCCGAAGATAAAATATTAATGACTGAACAAGAAGATCATTGTCTTCAAATGTTCCACGTGAAACAATAAAGATGTTTACAACACCCTATGATGTTATCGTTGTTGGAGCTGGACATGCTGGCGCAGAAGCTGCAGCTGCAGCTGCCAATATGGGCTCCAAAACACTTTTGGTAACTATGAACCTCCAGACCATTGGTCAAATGTCTTGCAATCCTGCAATGGGCGGAATCGCTAAAGGTCAAATCGTTCGAGAAATTGACGCCCTTGGAGGCTACAGTGGAATCGTTTCTGATGTAAGTGCGATTCAATTCAAAATGCTTAATCGTTCCAAGGGCCCAGCAATGTGGAGCCCAAGAGTACAGTCCGACCGAATGATGTTCGCTCAGGCATGGAGGGATCGTTTGGAGCAAACACCCAATCTTGATTTTTATCAAGACATGGTTCAAGATCTTTTATTTGATGGCGACACCGTTACAGGAGTTGTCACCTCATTGGGTTTAAAAATATATTCAAAAACCGTTATTCTTACTAATGGAACTTTTCTAAATGGACTTATCCATATTGGAGATAAAAACTTCGGTGGAGGTAGAGCTGGCGAAAGTGCTTCAACAGGTTTGACAGCAACGCTTCTTGATAAGGGCTTTGAATCTGGAAGAATGAAAACGGGAACTCCACCACGCGTTGACGGACGTTCGCTTAATTTTGACCTTATGGAAGAACAGCCAGGAGACCCTGAACCTGTTAAATTCAGTTATTCCCCCGAAACAAAACCATTAACCAAACAACGCAGTTGCCATATTACGTATACGAGTGATGAAGTACATGATACTTTGCGTAAAGGTTTTGATCGCTCTCCAATGTTCAATGGTGCTATTAAAAGCTTAGGACCGCGTTATTGTCCTTCGATAGAAGATAAGGTTGATCGCTTTGCAGATAAAAAGCGTCATCAGGTTTTTGTTGAGCCCGAAGGCTGGAATACGGTAGAATATTACATCAATGGTTTTTCTACTTCTCTTCCAGAAGATGTACAGTTTGATGCGTTGAGAAAAGTTAAAGGTTTTGAAGCAGTGAAATTCTTCAGACCGGGATACGCAATCGAATATGACTATTTTCCACCAACCCAACTTACACACAGTTTACAGACTAAACTGGTAAAGGGGTTATTTTTCGCCGGTCAAATCAATGGAACAACAGGATATGAAGAGGCTGGCGCACAAGGTCTGATGGCCGGAATTAACGCGCATCGCTACCATAAAGGTGAATCCGATTTTCAGGTAAAGCGCAGTGAAGCCTATATCGGTGTTCTAATAGATGACCTCATTACAAAAGGCACCGAAGAGCCTTATCGTATGTTTACCTCTAGAGCAGAATATCGTACGCTCCTACGACAAGATAATGCAGATTTGCGCTTAACCCCTCTTGGATATAAATTAGGTTTAGCTAGTGAAGATCGTTTGGCTGCGGTAAACACTAAGGTAGAGCATACTGCTTTGTTAAAAGATTTTTATACGAAAACAAGTGTTCTTCCCGAAGAGGCCAATTCTTTTCTTGAGGCTAAGAATTCATCTCCAATGCGCCAGTCAGACAAAATGGTCAAGATTTATTCGCGCCCAGGGATTGACCTGAAGGACATGCGTAAACTTTCGGCGGTGTCCGAGTTTATAATTCAACATAACATCAGTCAAGATGTCCAAGAACAAGTTGAGGTACAAATTAAATATTCTGGTTATATTGAAAAAGAACGTTTGAATGCCGATAAGCTCAATCGTCTTGAAGCTGTCAACATCCCTGCGTCATTTGATTACGACATTCTTGCGTCTTTATCATACGAAGCAAAGGAGAAATTAAACAAAATTAAACCGCAAACCATATCGCAGGCCTCACGAATAAGTGGCATCAAACCAAGTGATATCTCGGTTTTGTTGGTAAAGCTAGGACGGTAATGTTTCACGTGGAACATAAATAAAGCGTGTATGAAAAAGGATCTTTGTTCTACTCAAGACTATCTGGTTTCCGGAGAAACCTTCTCTATTCGCTGGGATGAGTCGAAAGGTTTTGCCGTTACCCATCCGCAGCCAACTGTAGACAAGCTGGGATCATATTACGAATCAGACGCCTATATTTCTCATAATGAATCCCAACAAAGTGTCATTGGATTTTTATACCGATTTGCGCGTAAATACATGTTTCGCATTAAGCACAAGATGTTCAAAAGACTGCTTCCAGTAAATGCAACAATTTTAGATTATGGTTGTGGAACAGGAGAGTTTTTGGAATACACATCAAGCCAATCGTATAAATCTTTTGGCGTTGAAACAAGTGCAAATGCACGAGATCAAGCAATAAAAAAAAACCTAACCGTTGCAGCGTCATGGGAAAAACTTTCTCAAGAAAAATTTAATTTGATTAGCATGTGGCATGTTTTAGAACATGTTTCAGACTTAGATCAATGTATTCAGGAGATACAGAAGCGACTCAACACAAACGACATTCTGTTAATTGCCGTTCCAAATCTTCACGCTTTCGACGCTTTGCACTTCGCAGAATTTTGGGCTGCCTTCGATGTTCCTCGTCACCTTTGGCACTTTTCTCAGAGAGGAATCAAACAGTTGATTGAGCCTAATGGTTTTGAACTCATAGCGCAACACCCACTCATTTTAGATGCACTTTATATTGCATACGTTTCCGAAAAACATAAAGGATCTCGATTTGCACTAATTAAGGGGATTTTTAGAGGATTACAATCCAATTGGAAAGCAAAAAAGACAGGAGAATATTCTTCTCTGGCTTATCTATTTCGTAAGACATAATAACTACAATTCTTTCTTGTTGAGGATACGGGTCATGCGCAAGGCAAAGTCTGAAAAAAGGATTTTTCCATTCGCATTACGATCTACTGCATAACACGTTTCTTCTAACAATTCGATCAACTCCTGTGCATTTCCACTATGAACAAAGGGAGCGAATTTTTCTATTCTAAAACCAGTGAGTGATTGAAAATGAACTAGAGACGAGGCTTGATAAGAAACCAACAACGCCTGACGAATGAAATGAAGACTATACAAAAGAAATTCTTTTTGAAGCGTTCTCCCTAAAGATCCCATTGTATTTGCCCAACTCATTAAGTCGATTACAACACTTTTATTTCCGCTTGCTTTAAACGCACCACGAAGACATTGCACAAACAAAGTTTCATATTCTCTTTGCTGTTCTATGTTTTGGAAAGACTCAAGAGCTTTCCCCAAACTTCCTTCCGCATTAGCAGCATAAAAGACTGCAAGATTTTCTTCACACCCTTTGCGTACCAATTCCTCTTTAATGATATCTGTATTAAGTGGTTTTAGTGAAGACAGCTGGCATCGCGATTTGATAGTAGGCAATAAGTCCAATTCGTTCGCCGCAACAAATATAAAGAAGGTTTTGTTTGGCGGCTCTTCAATTAATTTTAGCAGTTTATTACCAGACTGAATGTTCAATTTGTCGACACCCCAAAGAACACAAACCTTTGCGCCACCAGAAAACGATTTCAAATTCAAAGCTTTAAAAAGAATATCGACTTCATCTACACTGATATTCCCTTGTTTGTTTTCAGATCCAATCGAAAGCATCCAATCGTTTGATCCGCCGTAAGGAGCTTGACTTACGAATGAACGAAATTGTTTTATGTAATCAGAACACTTGGGCTTGCTGCTAACAGAAACAGATGTTGCTACTGGAAAAACAAAGTGTAAATCGGGGTGTTCAAGAAAAAATGAGACCTCTTTTCCCTTATTTATGTGAGGCGTAAGGCTTTCTTTGTCCCACAACACCTCAAGCGCAACAGCAACAGCGAGAGCAAGACCTCCACGCCCCGAGCCATCTATAAAGCATTGACTATGAGGAATTTGACTCGATTTTAGGGAAGAAATTAATTTTTCTTTTAGTGGCTCTTGCCCAAGAATTTGATTGATAAACATCTTCAAAGATAATCTAATTTTAATTTCAAAAAGCTTTCGGTTCTTGCTGCTATGGTTTCGGTTTATTCCATTATTTTTGCGGTAAAATTTTTTATAATGAAGACCCTTGAAAAGCTTTCACTGAATAACGAAAAGGTTTTAATCCGTGTAGATTTTAATGTGCCTTTGAACGAAGAAGGCAAGGTTTCAGACGATACAAGAATCCGAGCTGCAAAACCTACCATTGATTACATTTTATCGAAAGGAGGCAGTTGTATATTAATGTCACATTTGGGTCGTCCAAAAGGCAAAGATCTAAAGTTTTCACTGGAACAAATTCAACAAACTATTTCCGACATTTTGGAGGTTCCAGTTAATTTTGCTCCAGACTGTGTTGGAACAGCAACTCAAGAGCTTGCAAATACACTTCAGAACGGACAGGTTTTATTGTTAGAAAACCTTCGGTTTTACGACGAAGAAACCCAAGGTGACGAAGATTTCGCTAAACAACTATCGAACCTAGGGTCGGTATATGTAAATGATGCCTTTGGTACTGCACACCGTGCGCATGCTTCAACCGCAATCATTGCTTCTTTTTTCCAAAACAAAAAAGCTTTCGGAAAATTATTAGAACAAGAAGTAAAAGCTATTGACCAAGTAATGAAGACTGGAGAAAAACCCGTTTTAGCAATCTTGGGTGGCGCAAAAGTTTCTTCCAAAATAACAATCATTGCAAACATTCTTGATAAAATTGACCACCTGATTATTGGTGGTGGAATGGCTTATACCTTTATAAAAGCACAAGGCGGAAGTATCGGAGATTCCCTTTGTGAAGATGATTATCTTCAATACACAAAAGACTTATTGAAACAAGCCGCAGCTAAAAATGTTGAAATTCATTTACCAATCGATGTTGTTTGTACAAACGATTTCGATAACAACGCTAAGAGTCAAATTACTGCCATTGGATCTATTCCAGAAAAATGGATGGGACTTGATTCGGGACCAGAAAGTATTGCAAAATTTGCCGCTGTTATTGCACAATCTAAAACCATTCTATGGAATGGACCTGTTGGTGTTTTTGAATTTGAAAACTTTGCTAATGGAACGATCGCTCTAGGAGAAGCAATTGCTCAGAGCACTTCAAAAGGAGCATTTTCACTAGTTGGAGGAGGAGACTCTGTTGCTGCAGTTAAACAATTTGGTTTCGAAAACCGAGTGAGTTATGTATCTACAGGAGGAGGAGCTATGTTAGAAAGCCTCGAAGGAAAAGACCTCCCAGGAATTGCTGCTTTGAGAGACTAGTACTGCTGTCGTTTTTTATTTAGGCTATTGGAATGGTTTTTGCGTATATTACAATTCAAGAAAAGGAAAATTCCTATGAAAAAATACACCCTCATTTTAGCTTTTATTGCAACGGCCTGTTCTTCTAAAAAAGATCAACGTTACGTTCCAGATTCTAACGGAAACCTAAACCAAGTCACTGTTGTGATGAATAATACACAATGGGAAGGTGTTTTAGGTGATGCCGTTCGTGACGAAATTGCTACGATATATGAAGGTCTTCCGATGGACGAACCTCGTTTTTCATTAAAGCAACTGCATCCAAAAGCTTTTGATGGTTTTGCACGAAACAGCCGCAATATTCTGTGGTTTAAAAAAGACAGCCATGCTGCTTTTGACTTGAGGCAAGATCAATTTGCTAAGCCACAAATTGTTGCTTTTTTTAAAGGCGAAGATCAAGAACTTATGGCAGAGTATGTTCGTGAAAATGCTACCCTTATTCAGGGCTTGTTTCAGGAAAACGAACGTAAAGAAAAGCTGAGAAGGATTAAAAAATCTAGAGCTAAAGAAAGCACACTCGAAGACCGATTTAATATTAGCCTTACGTATCCATCGGCGTACAAAACCGTTAAAGACACCACCAATTTTATTTGGATTGAAAAACCAGTACAAAAAGGAACACTGAACCTTATCGTGTATACACTCCCGTTAAACAAAGTGTCTTCGAATCCGTTAACTCAGATTAAGAATATGCGCGATTCTATCGGAAAACTATACGTTCCTGGGAGATTGCCAGGCAGCCACATGATAACAGAAGAAGCCTATCTTCCGTATCTATTCAAAACAGAATTGGATGGAAAAGAAGCTTATTTGACTAAAGGAATGTGGGAAGTGAAAAAAGATTTTATGGCTGGTCCCTTTGTTAATTATAAGGTTAAAGACGAAAAGAATGATCAATGGATCATTGTTGAAGGCTTTGCCTTTGCGCCATCTTTAAGCAAACGAGATTATATGTTCGAATTGAACACCATTATATCTTCGTTTAAACAAAAGAAATAAAAGAGAATTAGTCTTTCTTCTTTTCAATTTTAGAAGCATCGTCTTCATCTTCTTTTGTAGCATTTTTAAATTCCTTGATTCCGCTTCCTAGTCCACGCATCAATTCAGGAATTTTTCTACCTCCAAAAAGTAATAAAACGACAAGAACGATGAGGATTATTTGAGGGCCTCCAATCATTCCTAAAAAAACTACTGAACTTATCATATCATTGATTTTGAGCAAATGTAAAAAGAATTATTATAGCGAATCCATATTTTGATCAGGGAAAGCAGTAATTTTTAACCTAGGGTTTCTTTATATTTGTACTAGATCATGGAAAAAGCACCAAAAAAAAGAGGGAAATTAAAGCAAAAACTACTGAACAAGTACCGTTTAGTGGTTTTGAACGAAGAAACGTATGAAGAACAACTGTACTTCCGTTTGACACGTTTGAATGTTATGATTATTTCCATTCTCTTAATTTCGATCTTTGTAACAGGGACCGTTTTTTTAATTGCTTCCACACCGCTCAAAGAGTTTATGCCGGGCTATTCTTCAACTGCGATGCGCGCACAGGCAGCAAAAAACGCAATAAAACTAGATTCCTTAAGCCGAGCTTACGATCAATCTATCCGATATTTAAATTCCATTCAGCAAGTACTTGTAGGCGACCTTAAGTTCGATGAACTTCAAGAAAGTCGCATTGAGTTGGATAGTTTTTCTAAACGATCCAAAGCAATTGTTTCAACCAGTGTTGATGATTCTCTTTTAAGAGCAATTGTAGATCAAGAAGACAAGTATAATTTTCAAGGAGGCTCTAAAAACAAGGTTGACTTTGTTCTGTTTCCTCCTGCCCAAGGCCACCTATCGCAAACCTATGATCCCGCGAACAAACACTATGCAGTTGATATTGTACTCAAAGAAAACGCTCCAGTAAAAGCAGTTGCCGAGGGAACTGTTATTTTTTCTGAATGGACAGCAGGTACAGGTCACGTAATCATTATTGAACATCCGTACGGTTTGATTTCTGCATACAAACACAACGCTTCATTGAGTAAACAACAAGGGGACTTCGTGGTTGCAGGAGAAGTGATCGCATCGGCTGGAAATACAGGAGAACTATCCACAGGATGGCATTTGCATTTTGAACTTTGGAGTGATGGATACCCCATGAATCCGGAGAATTTTATTGACTTTTCTAAATAATATTACAAAAGAATGAAGCAATTAGCAGCAAAAATATTTGCTAAAATCATCTTTAAGAGAAATCAAAAATGGGTAAATAGCCCCGTTAAAGCACAACAAGACACCTTCCAAAAACTTATTGCATCTGGGAGTAAAACCCTTTTTGGAAAAGACCATAGTTTTTCTTCCATCGCACAACCATCGGATTTTGCGATGCAAGTTCCTGTTCGAGATTATGAAGGATTACGCTCCTATGTAGATCGAATTGTTGCTGGTGAAGAAGATATATTATGGCCCGGAAAACCAATCTATTTTTCCAAAACAAGCGGAACAACTTCTGGAGCTAAATACATTCCGATTACCGAGGAATCTATGCCAACGCACATCACCGCAGCTCGTGACGCCTTACTTACGTATATACATTATACAGGAAAGGCAGATTTTTTAAAGGGCAAACAAATCTTTGTTCAAGGCAGTCCAGAGTTGGATTACAAAAACGGAATTGCTTTGGGCCGTTTATCAGGAATTGTAGCACACTATGTGCCTTCTTACTTGCAAAAAAGCAGTATGCCCAGTTGGGAAACAAACTGTATTGAGGATTGGGAAGAAAAAGTGGAAGCTATTGTTGCTGAAACAATACCCGAAAACATGACACTGATTGGAGGGATTCCTTCTTGGGTTCAGATGTATTTCGAAAAAATAAAAAGCCAAACCAATCAAGATATTGGTGCTCTGTTCAAAAACTTCTCTCTCTTCGTTTACGGAGGAGTTAATTTTGAACCGTATAAAAGTGTTTTTAAAAACCTCATTGGACGTTCAGTTGACACCTTGGAATTGTTTCCAGCTTCTGAAGGTTTTTTTGCTTATCAAGACATTCCGAATCAAGAAGGTTTGCTCTTACTTTTGAACAATGGAATTTTCTATGAGTTTATACGGGTAGACGAAATACAACAAGAAAACCCAAAACGATATACCCTTGGTGAAGTAGAAATTGGCGTTAACTATGCCCTAATAATTTCTACTACAGCTGGTTTATGGGCTTACAATATTGGAGACACCGTTCGTTTCGTTTCTACAGCGCCCTATCGCTTGGTGGTAACTGGAAGAATCAAACATTTTATTTCTGCTTTTGGAGAACACGTTATCGGGAAAGAAGTAGAAACAGCACTAAAGACAGCAACAGAAGGAACACCCATTCGGGTCCGGGAGTTCACCGTTGCCCCGCAAGTAAAGCCCGAAACAGGCTTGCCTTATCACGAATGGTGTATTGAATTTGATCAAGCGCCAGAAGACATGGTAGCATTTGAGACGGCTTTAGATGCAGAAATGGAAAAGCAAAACGTGTATTATCAGGATCTGATTCAAGGCAAAGTATTACGCAAACTAGTCGTAAAGCCGATCATAAAACAAGGCTTTGAAAAGTATATGAAATCGATAGGCAAACTGGGTGGACAAAACAAAGTTCCACGTTTAGCCAACGATCGTAAAATAGCAGACGCTCTGCAAAAAACGAAATAAAATGGATGTAAAAACACTCATCACAGGAGGGTTAGGATTTATAGGATCAAATTACATTGATTATATATTAGAAACTAAGCCCCTCGAAAACCTATTGGTTTTGGACAAGAAGACCTATGCTGCAGATCCAGACGCACTAAAACGCTGGGAGGGAAACACTCGCTTAAGTTTTATCGAAGGAGATGTTTGCGATGCTCAGCTTTTATGTCAAATATTTCTAGAAAACAACATACAAGGAGTAGTTCATTTTGCTGCAGAATCTCATGTTGATAATTCGATTAGTGGTCCACAAGCTTTTGTTGAAACCAACATTATGGGAACATTTCAGCTTTTAGAAGCCGCTCGAAAGACTTGGCTGGATAGAAACCAAAGCAAGAAAGCAGGGTATGAAAATGCTCGTTTTCACCACATCTCAACCGATGAGGTTTATGGTGCTTTAGGCCCAAAAGGAGCCTTTACTGAAAAAACAGCTTACGCGCCTAACAGTCCTTATAGCGCATCCAAAGCCGCATCCGATCATTTGGTTAGAAGCTATTTTCACACCTATGGCTTGCCCGTTGTAACGACCAATTGTTCCAATAACTTTGGACCCTACCAGCATCAAGAAAAATTGATCCCTACGATCATTAGAAAAGCAATTCAAGAAGAACCCATTCCCATTTATGGAACGGGAAAAAACATTCGGGATTGGCTTTTTGTACTCGATCATTGTATTGCAATTCAAACTGTTTTTGAAAAAGGAACTTTAGGGGAGGTTTATTGTGTGGGAGGCGATAGCGAAAAAACAAACTTGGATCTCTGTGCTGCCGTTATTCAAATCTTAGATAACACACAACCGCGATCCAATAGAGAATCTTACGCTACATTAATCACACATGTTACCGACCGTCTAGGCCATGATTTTCGATACGCAATTGACGCAACTAAAATCAAGAATGAATTAGGCTGGAGCGCTCAGACTTCATTTGAAGAAGCATTACAGATTACAGTAGAACACTACCTAAACAAAAGGAACAGATGAAAGGAATTATTTTAGCTGGAGGGAAAGGAACACGATTATATCCTTTGACTAAAGCGGTCAGCAAGCAACTCATGCCCATCTATGACAAGCCCATGGTATACTATCCCTTGGCAACTTTAATAGAAGCAGGGATTCACGAAATATTGATTATTACCACCCCTGAAGACATGCCCTTATTTCAAAGCTTATTGGGCGATGGTTCACGAATTGGATGTTCTTTTAATTATGTAGAACAAGCAGAACCAAATGGATTGGCGCAAGCATTTATTCTAGGAGAAGACTTCATACAAAACGATCCTGTTGCGCTTATTTTGGGAGACAATTTATTTTATGGGACCCATTTTATAGAGCAACTAAAAAAACACGCCTCTTACGATGGCGGGATGATTTTTGCTAGTAAAGTAAGCGATCCGCATCGGTACGGAATTGTTCAATTTGATGCCAACAGAAAAGCAATCGACATTGAAGAAAAACCAATGCACCCTAAATCATCTTATGCAGTCCCGGGGATTTATTTTTATGACAATACAGTGGTCGAAAAAGCAAAAAAACTTAAACCAAGTTCAAGAGGGGAATTAGAAATTACAGACCTAAACCGGCTGTATATGGACGAAAACCGTTTGCATGTTGAGGTTTTAGATCCTGGCACTGCATGGTTGGATACAGGTACCATCGAATCATTGATGGAAGCCAGTCAGTTTGTACAAGTAATTCAATCCAGACAAGGTATACTCATCGGAGCGATAGAGGCGGCCGCTTACCAGTCGGGTGCTATCGATAAAAAGCAGTTGAGCCTTCTAGCAGACGAGCTTGAAAAAACAGTTTACGGGACGTATTTAAAATCGCTGATTTCAGAATAATATGGATGTTCAAAAAACTTCAATTGCAGATTGTTGGCTTATAAATCCAAAGGTGTTTAAGGACGACCGTGGTTATTTTTATGAAAGTTTTCAAAAAGAACGTTTTGAAGCATTAACCAAAATGGTTTTTAATCCCATTCAGGACAACGAAGCCTTTTCGACCTATGGGGTTGTTCGCGGGTTGCATTTACAAGAAGCGCCGCATGCACAAGCAAAATTAGTTCGTGCACTTCAAGGAACCATTTTGGATGCTGCGGTGGATTTAAGAAAAGAAAGCCCCACTTTTGGAGCTGTAGTTACTGCTGTGCTGAGCCAGGAAAACAAAGAACAACTATTTGTTCCTAAAGGCTGTGCCCACGGCTATGCCGTTCTAAGTCCAGAAGCGGTTGTTTTCTATAAAACAGATGCGTACTATCACCCGGAAACGGAAAGCGGTATTTTGTATAACGATGCAGAGCTGAACATCGATTGGGGTATCCCAGAGGAGAAACAAATTTTAAGCGACAAAGACCGCCTATGGCCTACCCTTAAAACCTATACGCAGTGAAACGGATTTTAGTTACAGGAGCCAACGGCCAATTGGGTACAACCCTCAAACAGCAAAGTTTGGGATCAGAAGATCAATGGGTTTTCTGTGGACGAGAAGCAATAGACATTACCGATTCGCATTCGATCACTTCTTTTTTGGAAAAACAAAATTTTGATTTCTGTATCAATTGTGCAGCCTATACCCATGTTGAAGGCGCAGAAACAGAAATTGATGCAGCTCGCGCCTTAAACGTAGAAGCTGTTAAAAACCTCGTTGCGGCTTGTAACGAAAAACAGATTACGCTACTGCATATTTCTACAGACTATGTATTCGATGGCACCAAAAAAACACCTTATGTCGAAACGGATCCAACAGCGCCTCTCAATCAGTATGGTAAAAGCAAGTTGCAAGGCGAGCAGTATATCCAGCAAAATGCACCCGCTTTTTATATCATACGAACGTCGTGGTTATACAGTAAAACTTTAGGCGCTAATTTTTATAGCGCAATTCTAAATAAAGCCAAGAAAGGAGATTCGTTGACCGTTGTTAACGATCAAGTCGGCACACCAACCGATGTTGCGCATCTGGCGGAATTTCTTTTATATATGATAAAAAAAGAACCGGAATATGGTCTTTATCATTTTTCGGATGAACAGATCATGACCTGGTATGACTTGGCGGTTGCGATTGTAAAAGAACATCAACTTGAAGTCTCTGTTGCACCGAGTACAACAACAAGTGGCGGAGCAGTTCGCCCAAGATACAGTCCTCTTTTTTCTAATAAGAAGTTTTGAAAACCTATAGTGTAATCATACCCGCGCACAACGAAGCGAACTTTTTAGAAGGGATGCTACAATCGCTATGCGAGCAAACGGTTTCTGCTTTAGAAATCATTTTGGTGAACGATAACGCTACCGATTACACGGAAACCATTATGCAGCACTTTTCTGCAGCGCACAAAAACATCAGCTATGTAAACCACGAATCTGAAGCAGCACATTTGCCTGGTGCCAAAGTGATCCATGCATTTGCTTTTGGACTCAAACACCTTAAGCAACCCTATGATGTCCTTGTTAAATTAGATGCGGATCTACTTTTACCCAAAGATTATTTTGAAACAATTTTAGCCGCTTTTGAAGATCCGAAAATTGGAATTGCAGGCGGCTTTTGTTACGAACAAAACACCTCAGGAGCATGGGTATTGAATCACCCCATGGGACAGGATCATGTCCGAGGTGCATTTAAAGCCTATTCCAAAGATTGCTTTGCAGTCATTGAAGGACTTCGTCCAGCCATGGGGTGGGACACGGTAGACGAGCTTTTGGCGCGCTACTTTGGCTTTTCTGTTCAAACACTCCCGATGCTTCATGTAAAACACAGACGCCCCATAGGGGCAGGATATGCGCCCCAAGCAGCACAGTTTCAAGGAGCAGCTTTTTATGTGTTGCGTTACGGCTGGTTGCTTTCTGTTTTGGCGAGTCTTAAAAATGCATTTCTAAAAAAGAGCCTTCCCACTTTTTTTCGCTTACTTAGTGGATACCGAAAGGCAAAAAGAGAACAGCAACCGTTCTTAATCAATGCCGAGCAAGGGAAATTTATTCGAGCGTATCGGTGGAATAAAATCAAGAACAAAAAGAACGCATAACATACGATACGGATGGATCTTCCGTTTTAATACAAACACAAAAAGAGCATGAAAATAGCGGTTATAGGATCAGGATATGTAGGCTTAGTAACGGGAACCTGCTTTGCAGAAACCGGGAATCAAGTCCTTTGTGTAGATAATAATCAGGAAAAAATAACAGCCATGCAGGCTGGAGAAATCCCGATTTATGAACCGGAACTAGAAACACTTTTTCAACGTAACCGAGCGGCCAACCGCTTGTATTTTTCGTCCGACTTAGCCGAAGCTGTTGCTTTTGCGGAGCTTATTTTCCTTGCCCTTCCCACTCCAGAACTAGAAGATGGGGGCGCGGACCTAAGCTATGTGCTTCAAGTCTCTAAAGAAATTGCAGCCTTGGCTACAGAATATAAAATCATTGTCAATAAAAGCACCGTGCCGGTCGGAACAACACGTCAAGTACAAGAGCTTTTCGATACCAGTTGTGCTGCTTCGGTAGACGTAGTTGCCAACCCAGAATTTTTGAAAGAAGGTTTTGCCGTGCAAGATTTTATGAAACCCCAACGGGTTGTGATAGGATCTTCATCGGAACACGCCATTGCACAATTACAAAAACTATACACCCCCTATATGCGAACAGGCAACCGTTATCAAATAATGGATTGTGTTTCTGCAGAATTGACCAAATATGCTTCCAACGCTTTCTTGGCAACCAAGATTAGTTTTATGAACGAGATTGCCAATTATTGTGAATTGGTAGGCGCTAATGTCGATCACGTTCGTCAGGGTATGGGGAGTGATGATCGAATCGGGAACCGCTTCTTGTTTCCTGGAATCGGATATGGGGGTTCTTGTTTTCCAAAAGATGTAAAAGCCCTCAAAAAACTGGGAGATGATTTGGAGCAACCCTTTGCCATATTAAGTGCTGTTGATCGCGTTAATACGGAACAGAAAAAAGTGTTTACTGCCAAAATAGAAGCCCATTTTAAAGGCGCTTTGAAAGGCAAGAAATTTGCCCTCTGGGGACTTTCATTTAAACCAGGAACCGATGATGTACGTGAAGCTCCGGCTTTCTATGTAATCGAAACCTTACTGAAACAAGGCGCTATCTTTACCGTTTTCGATCCCGTAGCGATTGAGAATACCCGTAAGCACTTTGGCAATCGCATTCACTATGCCAACGAACCGAACGAAGCCTTACAACATGCCGACGCCCTTATTGTGTGTACGGAGTGGAACCTCTTCCGTAACCTCGATATTCCGTTGTTCAAAAGCAGCATGCGAGAACCCTTGATTTTCGACGGGCGTAATGTTTTTGATCCTCAAGAAATGGATGCAGCCGGCATTTCTTATTTCTCGATAGGACGACCCTAAAAGACGTTTATCAATTTTTAGCGAGCGTGTAAGTAACCGATTTTCAGTCTTTTGATTTGTGAATGCTAAAATTTTTATTTAGATTTGAAACGTATTCAACCCCCAAATCGGATACGCTTTATGAAAAACCTGCACCCACACCACCTTTTCGAACCCGTTTTTTTGTGGCAAATGCTTTTGCATTATGCACATTATTTTGTTTGTATAAGTCAAAACAAAAGGGCGAAAAGGAAAAGGTTTTCAAGCCTTTTTTGCTTAACTGAGAGTGACACAATACATACCAATATAGGATGTATAGCGCGAGATGCAATACAACTCGAAACTTAATGCTCCTTTCTACACCATAATGCTCAATCAAGATTATATAAAGACAATGACTGACCCAGAAAAAGCGGCATTAGGGTATGTGGCCACATTTGTAGGAAATGATTGTTGGTGGGACGGGGAAGCAAATGAAGAGAAAAGCAATTTGGATTGCAAAATAATTACAACACTAGGTCTTGGATATCAATGCTCAAACGAACACCTTGGGTTTTTAAGAAAATGGTTTTCGAAAGACAAACAGGTACTGTCGGAATTGGAAAAATCAAATTGCCCTAAGACTCCCTATACAGCAACAATCCAAGACACCTTTGATGAGATACAATTGACCATTAAAAACGACACTATAATTGTTTTTTATTCGGTAGGGGGAGTGGATATAAGAAAACAAACCAGTTGGAAATGGTCCCAATTGGATTACTTTAAAGTGACCAATAACGCTCTCAAACTAGTGAAAAAAGACAAATCGGAAGTGATATACGACACTTTTGAGATACCTGAAAAATAAAACCACTAACATAAAAACCCAAAAAAATGAAACATCAAATCAAATACCTTGGACTTGTAATTCTTCTTATCTTTTTCAGCTGTTCTACTACCCCAGAGGGTGCAAGTGTAGACATGGCATATACAGAAGTGGCTGCACCGAGAACAGAACAAGAAAACAACGAATCTGTCGAAAGAAAATTAATCAAAGAAGGTCGGGATGTGTTTGAATCCAGCAATTTAAGTGCTACCAGAAAAACTGTTTTTGATGCAGTTGAGAAGTACAAAGGCTATGTTTCTTCGGACCAAGAATACAAATCACCAGGGCGAAAAAGTAATACGGTAGTTATTCGTGTTCCTGCTATCAATTTTGACACCCTGCTGGGTGACGCAACAAAAGGGGTTGAGAAGTTTGACAGTAAAGAAATCAATGTAAAAGATGTTACAGAGGAATTCCTTGACATTCAAGTACGATTAAAAACAAAAAAGGAGCTGTAACAACGATACATCGATCTTCTAAAGCAAGCCCAAAATGTGTCCGAAATATTGGAAATCGAAAAATACAGTGGGCAATTGAGGACTGAAATTGAATCAATTGAAGGGCGATTAAAGCATCTACAAGATCGAGTTTCGGTTTCGACGCTAACGATGACTTTTTATGAAAGCATTCCAAATGAGACAGAATTTGGAAAAAAAATCAAAAACGGATTTAGAACCAGTTGGGATAATCTCATTTGGTTTTTCATTGGATTGATCAATATTTGGCCCGTTATATTCGGTCTAATTGGATTGATATTTGGAATCAAAAAATACAGAAAAAAGAAATAAAGATAAAGTTCATTCTTCGTTCTAAGCCCTTTAACTAGCGACATATACAAACACCCAAAAAGGGTTTAGTATGAAATTTTCCTGGTCTCTGAAAAATATGTTTATGCGAAAGAGCATTCTAGGAAGGGTCATTTTAACGAGTTTAGACATCGATCGATGGCGTTGACTTAATCGTTTTAGACTAAACAGTGAACCAAATCATCGAAACCCAAAATGAAAAACTAAGAGAATTATTGAACCACAAGAAACAAAAACAGAAGATTATTTTAAATAACGTAAAAACCCCCAAATGAAAACACTCAAATTTATCAAGTACTTTTTTACCCTTTTAGGAGGAGCTGCACTCTTCGGAACCTATTCTGCTTACAATTCCACAGCCGAATTTATAGCGACATCGATCACAGCTGACGGAACAGTCGTAAAACTATTAAAATCCCAGAGCTCTTCAAAAAAATCGATAACCTATCGACCTTTAGTTCAATTTACGGATGAAACAGGAACCTTAATCAAGTTTTCGTCATCCACAAGTAGTAATCCCCCAAGTTACAGTGTAGGGGAATCGGTAGAAGTCCTGTACAAACAACAATCGCCTCAACAAGCTAAGATAAAAGGCTTTTTTTCGATCTGGGGTGGAGTCATCATCTATGGAGCAATAGGAACTGTTTTGTTTCTTGTTGGTGGATCATCTTTTGTTATCGATATCAGAAAAAGAAACGTTCGAAAACTCTTAAAACTTCATGGAACTAAAATAGAAGCAGATATTCAAAGCGCAGAAAAAAACACCACCTTTTCTGTTAATGGCAGAAACCCCTACCGGGTTATATGCCAATGGGAAAATCCATCGACATCCAAAGTCCATGTTTTTACCAGTGAAAACATTTGGTTTGACCCCAATGACTATATAAAGTCAGATAAAATAACGGTTTTAATAGACAAGAGAAGCCCTAAAAAACACATTGTAGACTTATCTTTTTTACCTGAAATAGGGTAATAAGAAATCAAAATAGAGGAAGATTAATTCCCCAGACGGAACTACAGTCGATTGTATATTCCTGTCTAATGTCTCGAGAAGACGAGCCCAATTTAACCGTATAACGCCCTTTTTCTAGCGCCCAATCGTTCTTAGCTTCGTCCCAGTAGCGAATATCGGAAACCGCAATATTGATTTTGAGTTCCTCTGTTGCGTTGGGCTTTAGGGCGATACTTTTTGTAAACGCTTTTAGCTCCTGAAGGGGCCGATCAATAGTCGAATTGTATTTAGAAACATAAACCTGCACAACCTCTTTTCCGATCCGTTTTCCTGTATTTTGAATTTGTACGGAGATCTGTATGCTGTCTTTTTCAAGAGAAACTGCCGCAGAACTATATTCAAAATCAGTGTACGAAAGACCATGTCCAAAAGGATAGGCAACCGCTAAGTTGGCTTTGTCGAAATGGCGATAACCAACATAGATTCCTTCTTCGTAGTTCGTATAATCTTTGTTTTTAATCTTTTCTCCTTCGGGTCGTGCCTTTTTATTCCCAAGCATCATATTATTTATAAGCCCCAAGATTGTTTGCTGCTCCCCATCTTGCGGGAAATTTTGAGTAGACGCATGATCACTTAGATTAATGGGAAAGGTCACCGGAAGTTTTCCACTTGGATTAACGTTACCACTCAGGAGATCAGCAGCAGAATTTCCGCCTTCTTGTCCCCCTTGCCACGCCAATAAAATAGCATCCGGTTGGTCTTTCCAGGAAGCCGTTTCAATAACCCCACCAACATTCAACACCACAATCAGTTTTTTGCCAGCAGACTGAAATGCTTTTGACGCGTCGGAGATCATTTTCTTTTCAAGAGTAGTCAACAGAAAGTCATCAACTTCTACTCGATCGCCACCTTCTCCGGCATTCCGACCGATGGTCAAAACACCTACTTCCGATGCTGCTACAATAGCATCCAATTGCTCAGCGGTAAAAGACATTTCGGGTGGCAAACTGGTGTCAAAAGCCGCCTCTAAGCCTTCGGATTTTACAAATTCTTCTTGATGAGCTGCTTTGTGCGTTTCATAAATGTCTTTTGCTTTTTCGTTGATTGAAAACCCAACATTCCGTAAGCCTTCTTCAAGCGATATCTTATACGCTTCGTTTACATCACCCGAGCCTGTTCCGCCTGAAATAAAGTCATAAGAGGTAATGCCGAGAAGGGCAATGTTCTTTATGTTCTCAAGGGGCAAGGCATTTTCGTTCTTAAGCAACACCATACCTTCTGATGCTGACATGCGCGTAATTTCGGCATGGGTTTTCAAATCTGGGTTATTGCTGAAGGTGGGACGTTTGAGTTTTCCACTTTTAAAAATTAAAGTAAGAATACGACCCACAGCACGATCAATAATTTCAGAAGACAAACGGCCATCTTCTGAAGCTTCACGCAAGGCATCCCATTGTTTTTTGGTGCCAGGCTCCAACAGATCGTTCCCAGCGCTTATTTGAGCCGCCGCATCTCTCCCTCCAAACCAATCGGTCATCACCAAACCTTCGAAACCCCAATCGTCTCTTAGAACTTCTGTGAGCAAGTATTCGCTTTGAGAAGTATGGGTTCCATTGACCTTATTGTACGAAGACATAATGGTCCAAGGTTGCGCCTCGCGGACAACAATTTCAAAGCCTTTTAGATAAATCTCACGCATTGCTCTTTCAGAAACGATTGCATCGTTGACATCGCGATCAGTTTCTTGATTGTTTGCAACAAAATGCTTTACCGAAGTACCCACACCATTCGACTCAATTCCGTTGATAATAGCAGCTCCAATATAACCCGAGAGCACAGGATCTTCGGAATAATATTCAAAATTTCTTCCACAAAGTGGATTCCGATGAATGTTCATACCAGGGCCCAAAATTACATCAATACCGTATTCTGCTGCCTCAGTACCCATGGCGTTACCAACTGCATAGACCAATTCTTGGTTCCAAGTAGAAGCCAGTAAAGTAGCTATTGGAAATGCAGTACTGTAGTATGTTCGATCTTCTCCTTTTCGCTTGGGTTCAATTCGCAAACCCGCTGGACCATCTGACAAATAGACAGTTGGAATACCCAATCTAGGGGTTGCAACCAAGGTTCCTACAGCGCCAGGAATTCCTACACCAGGTTCGTTTAGTCCGATAGCAGAACCGATTCCAGACCCTTTGAGGAGGTGTATTTTCTCTTCCAAAGTCATTAGAGAAAGTAGGTTCGATACGCGCTTTTCAAGTTGCATTCGTTCGTCTTCATAAACGTCTAAACGCTCATTTGCGTTGAGGTCTAAAAAAGTATGACCGTCTTGCTCTATTTCTTGAACACTTGCTAGGGCTGTATATTCCTCTTCAAAATCCAAGAAGGTGCTTTTTAAATACATCGACGCCACAACTCCTAAAATAAGAACCAACACAAGGAGTGATCCCAAAACTGCCAACACAACTTTTACCTTTTTCATCGTAATCAAATAGTATATATCCACCTAAGGTAAGAAAAGGATTGGTGTGCAGCGTAGCACAGATAGTAAGGCAACCTATTGTTGTATACAAAACACTAATTGCAAGCGTCTTAACTTGCTTTTGTCATCATGTTTTTTTAGATTTGACTGTATTCAACCCTCAAATCGAATATACTTTATGAAAAACCTGCATCCACACCTTCTTTTCGAACCCGCTTTTTTGTGGCAACTGTTTTTGCAGTATGCTGGTCTTTTTGTGCATGAAAGTCAAAATAACGGGGCGAAAGTGAAAAGGGTTTTATTTAGGTGATGGGGACGCAATACATACCAATTTGGGAAGTATTGTTGAACAAAACGTAGAATATAAAAGAAATGAACACACCTGAAGGTGGATATACTCACTAGTTGTATGTTATTGAAAAAAATCAGCACTAATGAATAGGAAAAGCCTTATTATAATTCTCATTCTTCTATCACAATTTGTCAATGGTCAAGAAGCAATTCAAATAAAAGCGACAGAAGATATTTTAGCTGATAAAAGTTTAACAGAATTACGTTTTATGCGGAATGAAATTTTCGCCAGACATGGTTACATTTTTAAATCAGAAGACTTGAATGCTTATTTTTCAGATAAATCATGGTATTCTCCCATAAGATCGGACGTAACAAAACTATTGACAGAAATTGATAAATATAATATTCAATTAATCAAGAAGAAAGAACAAGAGCTGGACATTCAGCTTACATCTGAATTTGAAATCATTGATGATAAAGTCAAAATTCCAGAATTTAGTATTGAAATTGTACTATCAGAAAAAGCAGAACTAAAACTTAAGAATGATTCTGAAACGATTATTGTAAAGGCTTTTTTTTCAGGAGAAGCAAAAGATAAAACATTAGAAGAGTTTGGCGAGTTTTACGTAGGAACTCATGAAATTGAACTTATCGATACCCGAAAAGCAGATTTTAAAAATGTATTAGTTTCAAAAAACGCATTTGACCAGCTAATTTGTAAAGATTTTTTGGTTTTAATCAATGTATATAGTGGACGTAAATCAAGTGATTTGAATCTTATAAGTTGTAATATATTGCAGAAGGACATATCCCAAGTTAAATCCCGTAATCACATTTTAAAAGGGAAACTAATTGAAGAATATTAACAACAACATACAACAGTGTATAAAAATAATAGCCGAGACAGTAGTGAATTTTAGGGTTCTAGCTCGCTTCAACTTTCTTGTAACTTGACAGGTAAGTACCACGCAATCGGCTACTATTCTTATACAAACCGTTGGCCTTAAATTAAAGTACAACCTTCAATAGAATGGAATTATTAGTTTTATCTGATTATGGGTCAAAAGAAAACTTGAAAAAAGAAAACCCATCAGAATCGGACATTCTAAATATTATGAACTCTATTGATTGGAACCAATTTCATCAAGTATGTTTGATCAAAAATGATTACCATTGGATAGAGGTTGGAGGAAATCTGAAAGAAGATGGTTTATCGGCTATTTACGGAAAAAACAATGACCAATTTGTTATCGACAAAGCCCCTACTTCTACAAATCAATTGACTGATATATTACTATGTTTTTTAAATAATAAAGATCAACTTATTAGAAAACACAAATTCACTGAAAAAAAGAATAGCCCTGACAAAAGTTACGATGCAAATAAAATTTATAATGAACTTTTAGAAAGTGAGCGAAAGGTGTTTTTTGAACAAAACAAAACAAAAAAATATGGCTTAGTGAAACTAATTGAATTGTTCTTTTTTGCTCCATATTATGTTATGAGAGTTAATAGTCGTTTTAAATCCTTTAGACAGTTAAAAGTGGAGAACTATTCATTAATGCTAAAGCAAAAAGCAATAATTTATGTATTAAGCTTTATTGTATGGTTTCTTTATATTAGTTATCAAGTAAAAAACCACAAACAAAAACGGTTAGATGAAATAGAGAAAATTGACATCTCTGACTGGAAGAAAAAACACGGATACGAATAATAAGTTACTTAAACCCCACAAAAACTCCCACCCCTTCCTCAGACCCACCCTTTTTTTCTTTCCAACAAATACCACCCTTGATTCCTCGAGACTTTTTATCTTTGCCGAGTTAAAAAGAAACAGATGAATATTTTGATCATTGGCGGCGGCGGACGCGAACACACGATTGCATGGAAATTGGCGCAAAGCCCAAACTGTGGGAAACTTTTTGTAGCCCCCGGAAATGCAGGCACCCACGAAATCGCAACCAACCTAGCCCTTGACGTAACCGACTTTGAAAGCATCAAACAAGCCGTACTCGACAACAGCGTGCAGATGGTTATTGTTGGCCCAGAAGACCCGTTGGTCAACGGGATTCACGATTTCTTTTTGGCAGATGCACAACTGCAAGGAATTACCGTAGTAGGTCCACAGCAAGCAGCTGCAACCTTGGAGGGAAGTAAAGAGTTCGCTAAAGAATTCATGAAAGCACACAACATTCCTACGGCACAGTACGCTAGTTTTACTGCCGAAACGGTAGAAGAAGGCTGTCGTTTTTTAGAAACAATGAAGTCACCCTATGTCCTAAAGGCAGACGGTTTAGCCGCTGGGAAAGGTGTTTTGATCATAGAAGACCTTGCCGAAGCACAAGACGAATTGCGTCAAATGTTGGTTGGCAAAAAATTCGGTGCAGCTTCACAAAAAGTTGTGATCGAAGAATTTTTGGACGGAATAGAACTCTCTTGTTTTGTACTGACAGACGGAAAAAACTACCTCACCCTTCCGATGGCGAAAGACTACAAACGCATAGGCGAAGGCGATACCGGACTGAATACCGGAGGGATGGGAGCAATATCTCCAGTACCTTTTGCTTCAGCTGAATTCATAAAAAAAATCGAAGACCGCGTGATCAAACCCACCATGGATGGTTTTCAAAAAAGCAACTTACCCTTTCAGGGCTTTGTGTTTATTGGCCTGATAAAGGTTGGCGACGACCCGTTTGTGATTGAGTATAACGTTCGTATGGGAGATCCCGAAACGGAAGTTGTATTTCCAAGAATTCAGAACGATTGGGTAGAACTTTTCCAAGCGGTTGGAAAACAAACACTAGACCAACATCAACTACAAATAGACCCACGAACAGCAACCACCATTATGGCCGTTTCGGGAGGATATCCTGAAGCTTACGAAAAAGGGAAAACAATTACAGGTATTGAATCTGCGGAAGACAGCGTAGTCTTCCATGCCGGAACGCAAATGGAATCGGGAGTTGTAAAAACCTCAGGTGGAAGAGTGTTGGCGGTAACTTCTTTTGGTTCAGACCACAAGGAAGCCTTATCTAAATCCTATGAAACACTAGAGAAAATTGACTTTGATGGGATGTACTACCGAAAAGATTTAGGTTTCGATTTATAGAAACGAGTGTGCAGAAGGATCTTTATTCTCTTCCCCTTTGTCGTTAAAAATCTTAAGTTGAATGGTCCAATAAACCAAAAGCGAAAAGATCACGATTGCAAAGCCCCAGTTGATGATGTTTGCCAACCACCAGTTGCTTAATTCGAGTTCTCTTAGGATGTCATGCGGTAAAAACAAGACCTTCTCAAATAACCATGCAATTGCTTCAAATAATTCTTTCATTGGATCAGTATATAGATTTCGTTGCAAATTTATAAAAAGCAAAGGGGAATCCAAGGCTTTTGATTGATTTAGTCTAAAAAAGAGTCCGCTTGTCTAAGCTTTCACTCCAAACCAATAGCCAAGGAGTTTTTTAAACATGCCTCGTTTTACTTTTGAAAACAAAGAGAGGAGTCCTAATTCTAAAAAAGTAGTCGTAAAAATAAAGCTGTGGGCAATTAGTTTTGCAGCGTCTCCAAAGTGTTTTTGAATGTATTTATGCGAAGAAATAATAACTTCAGATTTGGTTAAAATCGTAGTGCTGATGTTTTTTCTAGAAGCTCCTCCATGGTTGTGAATACAATGCCAATTGTTTAGGAGCACGCGTTTCATTCCCAGTTGTGCTGCTCTTTTGCTGAGGTCGATGTCTTCGTAGTACATCCAAAAGAATTCATCCCATGACCCTAATTTTTTATAATCTTCTAAGCGCATAAGAACAAAGGCGCCCGAAATCCAGTCGGGATAACCAACCGAAACTGTACTCATTTCTGATTTTGATTGTGAACGTTTAAAGAGGCTACGCTCCAAACTTCTTAGTGGACCAATGACGTTAAAAGCGTTCGGAAATATCCCATAGGGGTAGCAATCCTTTCCGTTACTATCGATTTGCTTGATCGAGATTAGCCTATAGTCGGGTTGTTGTTCGCAATGAGCGAGTAAACTTTCAAAGCAATTTTCTGGAATTTCAGTATCCGGGTTTAGGAACAATACCCATTCAGTATTTGCCAAACGAGCACCAGCATTACAACCATAGGAGAAACCACCATTGACATCTTCTTCCGCCCAGTGCACCCAAGCAAATTTTTCTTTAAATGAAGGAAGAACCCCATCGTTCGAAAAATTATCGGCTACTACAACTTTCTTTATGGGGAGCGATTGCTTGTGTAAACTTTCAAGACATTTAGAAAGCATATCCCAGCAACGATAGTTTACAATAACAACCGTAAGGTCTAACATATAGGATCGAATTAATTAGTATTCAAAGATAAGCCATATAAACCAAGAGCGTTTAAAAGAGAAGCTACTTTGCATGTAGATTTTGAATTTACAGGAATAAATACAAGCTGTAAAGAACATTGTTTTACCTTTAGATCGTGAACCTTTAAGTACGCCTTTGAGGTCATTAATAAACGATCCAACTGTACAGCCATGTTAACAAGAGTCTTTGGGGAAACCTCTTTTTGGAGCTATTTAATCGCTTTTTCAGTACTCATTGCTGCCGTGTTCTGGCACCATGAAGTAATAGAAGAGCAAAACACAAGTATTGGAAATAATTTTAGATCGTTCATAATCGGTATCCTTGCAGTGATTAGCCTTTTGTGCGTAGAGTGGACCGTAAGAAGGCAAATGTTATTTAAAAAAGGCAGCTATCACCTCCTTGTTTTTGCTTTGTTTTTTTGGATTTTACCAATTGATAAATGGGATATTTGGCTTTGGTTTGCTTCCTTGTTTTTTTGGTTTAGTTTTTTACAAATCATACAAACGGATGGAAGTCCTGATACCAAAAAAGCAGTTTTTAATGCTGGTTTTTGGCTTGTTTTCGCTGTTTTTTTTAAAGTAGACTTCATTTACTTTTCCTTAACCATGTTTTTAATACTCCTTTTTAAGGGGCAATTGAATTATAAAAACATATTTCTGTTCCTTCTTCCAGCTTTTTGTATTGCCGTACTCTGGATGATACTACTTGTTTTGATTCCTTCGTTTCCTTCCTGGGAAACTACCGTTTTTACACCAGTCAAGTTTTCCTTCTTAAGAGGCGAAAAACTTCCAGATAGCTTAAGCTTTATTTTCGTTTTACTTACAGCCATAGTCGTTGTACTGAAACATTTAAAAGGAGCATTTCACAGCAGTAATAAAAGCAGGAACAATATTTATAACATGATTTTACTCTTAGTTTCAGCTTTGGTAATTATGTTGTTTGGAGGCGAAGGAAATGTAATTTCGTGGGTTTGTTTGTTGATGATAATTTCGGTTTTATCGACTCAATACTTTGAAAGTTTCTCAAAAAAATGGCCTATAGAGTTGTTTTTTGTTTGCTGTATGGGGATTGTCTTTCAGGATCAAATCCTATCCATTTTCAATTAATTCCGACACTTATGATCATTCATTTTCATTTTCATTTTAAAACCACAGGCGTTACCCGTAGCGTTGAAAGTATTCTAGAACCGTTGAATGTACTGGAAGAAACAAAGGTGTTTGGCTATGGAGTTTCAAAACATAAAATATCCTTTTATAAGCTTTTACGCCTCCTTTATTCTGATAAGAAAACCATAGTACACACCCACAGAAATAATGAAATGCTCTTGGCTTTGATTCTTCGTTTTTTGGGCGGGAGATTCCACTTATTGCGAACGCGACATGCAGAGTCTACTCCTTCTGGATTAACGAATTTTTTGATGTCTAAGGCAGATCAATGTATTAGTTTGAGCGGAACGATGGCTCAAAATTTAAACCTAAAAAGCACGGTCATTGGACACGGAGTGGATCCTGATCGACTAACCTATGATGTAAAAAAGAGGGCAACAAACCCACGAAAAATCAGTGTGGTTGGAAGAATCCGAAAAGCCAAAGGGCAACGCGATGTGATGGAGGCAATTGCTCCTCTTCTTTCACATAACCCGAATTGGGAAATTCAATTCATAGGGACCATTGATCGTCCGGCTTATGCAGATGAAATTCGAGCAATAGCTGCTACTGCTCAAGTTGAAAATCAAATTCAATTTGTTTCTCAAACCAACCAAATAGAACACTATTACCAAGAAAGTACAGCTGTAGTTGTTGCTTCGTATTCCGAAGGATTTTCATTGGTCTGTCTAGAAGCGATGGCCTGCGGGAGCACTACAATTGCAACAGAACAGGTCGGCATACATTCTGAGGTAATTACAAACGGAGTCGATGGTTTTTTGTATCCCAAAGGATCGGTTGCAGCACTGCGAACGATTTTAGAAAATGTGATTCGGACTCCTGAGAAAATAGATCCCAATATAGCACGACAGACCATTCTGGACCACTGGAGTGTTACTGCTGCTGCACAAAAGCTCTTTGAAACCTATAGCAAACTTCGAAACGGTCAATAAGTTCGGGTCTATACTTCGTCGTAATTAACAACCACTTTTGCTGAGGTTGGTACAGCCTGACAAGTAAGTACTAAACCTTCTGCGACCTCTTCGTCAGTCAAAATCTGATTGTTTGCCATGGTTGCAGACCCTTCGGTTATTTTCGCAATACAGCTACAACAAACGCCACCCTGACAGGAATAAGGCACATCAATTTTCTCATTCAGCGCCGTATCCAAGATGGTGTTTCCAGCCTTTGCTTTTACTGTATTGGTTGCATCATCTGCGATGATTTCTATAATAATTTCATCTAAAGAAGTATCAGTAGGAGCAGCTGTTTCAGTAGTTTTTGATGCAGTAAAAAGTTCAAAATATACTTGAGCCTCTTCAATGGAGTTTTTCAAAAGGGTATCTTTTACTTCCATAATCATGGCTTCGGGTCCGCAGAGGTAAAAAGCCGTTGAAAGTTGCCCTGTGTTCTTGAGGGCATAGTTTACAATGCTTGAGTCTATTCGACCAAAGCGACTACCTTCTTCATTTGCTTGACTGAAGATCCAAAGGATTTTTAATTGAGCAGGATATGTTGTCTCTAGATTTTTTAATTCAGCATAAAAAAGTGTTCCTTCTGGACTTTTATTTCCATACACTAAGGTAAAGTGAGTATCGCTACCAGCTTCTAGCGCTGTTTTTAGAATTGAAAAAATGGGCGTAATTCCACTTCCCGCTGCAAAAGCAGTAACATTCTTAGCTTCTGTATTATACACAAAGCGACCTTCTGGTTCACTTACTTCTAGCGTATCACCTAGTTGGAGACCTTGAGTTGCATAGGTCGAAAACAGACCTTCTGGGATGCGTTTAATTCCCACTTCAAGCGTTCCTTCCGATGGAGCCGAACACAAAGAATAAGATCTTCGCACTTCTTCTCCTTTTATAGATGCCTTTAGGTTGATGTATTGTCCAGAACTGTATTGAAAAAGATCTTGAAGAGAAGTTGGAATTTCGAAACCAATACTAGACGCTTCATTAGTAAGGGTCTTGATGCTATTGATTTTGAGTGTATGAAATGCAGCCATTGTTTTTTTGTACAAAAATAAAAAACCTCAAGAACTCCACGTCAATTTGTAACATTATTTATCTTTAGCATACAAATCAATTAAAGACCCCGCCAATGCCGACATCTTTGTTTCAACTCAGCCGCAAAAAATTCTTACGCGCTCCCCAATTGGAAGCCAAATTAGCCATCAAGCTTCTGATGGGCTTTATTGTTCTATATTTTGGAGGCTCTCTTTTATTTGCAGGAATTGCCGTTTACCCTATTTTGAGTGACCAGTTTCCCGAACGAGATCCCATTTCCATCATCAACAGTGTTTTGGTGCTGATTTTTATTTTGGAACTGATCATTCGGTATTTTTTACAGCAGCTACCCGTAACAGAAATCAAATCCTTTTTACTGCTTTCTATTCCCAAAAAACGGATCATTCGCAACGTATTGTTCCGATCCTTGTTGTCTGTATACAATGCGATTCCTGTTTTGTTTTATTTGCCGATCAGTATTTCCATGCTCCAAGACGATTACGCTCTTGGGCAGGTCATTGCTTGGTGGGTAGCCGTCACGGCATTTTCTCTCTGCCTAAACTTCATCTCCTTTTTAGCCAATAAAAACAATAAAGCTTTAGCTGGCTTTATGATTCTAATAATCCTCCTTTACCTAAGCGAAAGCTATATGGATATCGAAACCCTCCGCGCTGTGGGTTATTTTTTTGATGCAATAATAACGCAACCTTTGTGGGTTTTAGTTCCGCTTGGGACCTTTGTTTTACTCTACCAAATAACCTTTAGTTTCTTAAAAAAGAACCTCAACTTAGAAGGTTCCCTTGCTGCCAAAAAAGAAGTGGCAAATGCCGGGCGTTACGACTTTTTGGATGTATTTGGAAGCCACGCCCTTTTTCTAAAAAATGACCTCCGCCTTATTGTACGGAATGTGCGACCCAAGAATATTGTAATGATGTCTTTCCTTTTCCTTTTCTATGGATTATTCTTTTTCACCCAAGACAATCAACCCGAATCATTATTGGTATTTGCTTCTGTTTTTATCTCAGGAGGATTTTTACTTACCTACGGGAACTATGTCCCAGCTTGGGACAGCGAATATTATGCCTTTTTGATGTGCCAAAACCTATCCTATAAAAAATACTTAGACTCCAAATGGCGCCTCATGACTTTTGCCATAATTTTTTCTACGGTACTTTCGTTACCCTATTTGTATTTTGGAGTCAAAATTTATCTCCTGATCCTCTCTGGTGCAGCCTTTAATATTGGGCTTGGAACCTGGATTACATTATATGGGGGGTTACTGAACAAGCAACCGTTAAAACTCAATGTAAAGGCAAAAGCCTTTGAAAACACCCAAGCATTTTCTGGAAAGATGATGTTAATGATCTTTCCTAAAATGGTTCTTCCCGTTCTACTTTACATCATTCCAGCTACCCTTTTTAATCCAACTGCAGGGTATATAACGCTCGCAGCGAGTGGCGTTTTAGGAATTGTTTTCAAAAACCAAATTCTAACCCAAATGGCAAAACTTTTCGCAAAACAAAAGCACGAAATGTTACAAGCCTTTACTCAAAAATAAAAATATGATTACAGTTAATTCACTCACAAAGTCCTACGGCGAAATCACCGTTTTGAATATTGATCAACTTGAAATTCCAAAAGGCCAATGTTTTGGACTGGTTGGAAATAACGGTGCTGGAAAAACCACCTTTTTTAGTCTTCTTTTGGATTTAATCAAAACGTCAACTGGCGAGATTATTTCGAACGACATTGCAGTAGCCCAAAGCGAAGAATGGAAAAGTTTTACATCAGCATTCATCGACGATTCTTTTTTGATTGGTTACCTAACGCCTGAAGAATATTTTTGCTTTGTTGGAGAACTCAGAGGAATTGATAAAGCCGCAGTAGATCTTTTTTTAGAAACGTATGTCGATTTTTTCAATGACGAAATTTTAAACCAGAAAAAATATCTGCGCGATTTCTCGAAAGGAAACCAAAAGAAAGTAGGCCTTATTGCAGCTTTTATTGGTAACCCTAAAGTGGTTATTTTGGACGAACCCTTTGCCAATCTTGATCCTACTACTCAGATTCGATTGAAGCAACTCGTCAAGGCCGAAACAGAAAAACGAGAGCTTACTTTGTTGATTTCGAGTCATGATCTAAACCACGTAACCGATGTTTGTAATCGCATTGTTTTACTAGAACGAGGCGCCGTAATTATGGACAAAGAAACCACTGCCAAAACGCTTCAAGAATTAGAAGACTATTTTTCTGCCTAGGGATATACTAAAACCTTATAATTTAAGTTATTAGTATAGATCAAATTGCAATTGAAAACAGGATTAAAATTTAGCCTTTTTTGCCTTATCCTACTTGGGATTGGGAGTTGTTCTACTCAAAAAGACCGTTTTTTGAATAGAGAATACCACAGCTTGAATACTAAATTCAACGTTTTGTTTAATGGAGAAGAAGCATTAGACATTGGTTCAGCAATTCTTGCGAGTCAAGCTCAAGATAATTTTTTAACTACACTTCCTGTAGAATTGATTACTCTAGATGGTGAGGATGAAAACGCAACGGCTTCTATTCCTAGTTTTATTCGAGCAGAAGAAAAAGCGGTAAAAGCCATTCAGAAACACTCCATGACTTTCAATGGAAAACAAAAGAACGATCAGATTCATAAAGCATATTTACTCCTAGGAAAATCACGGTATTACGATCGTCGTTTTTTGCCTGCTCTGGAGGCATTCAATTTTCTTTTGGGATTAAGTTCAGATGCGGACGTTTTTTATGAAGGAAAACTATGGAGAGAAAAAACAAATCTCCGCCTAGGAAATGACGCATTAGCAGTTTCAAATCTGAAGCCTTTAGCAAATAATATTCCAAAAAAAAACAAACTCTTTGCTGCAGTCAATGCAACTTTGGCTCAAGCTTTTTTGAATACTCAAGCAATTGACTCAGGACTTAAGTACATTCAAAGAGCCGCAGCTTTTGAGCGAAAAAGAATCATTCAAACCCGATATCGATTCATTGAAGCACAGCTTTTTGATCAATTGAACCAAAAAGATTCTGCGCAGTTAGCATTCAATTCTATTGTCGATTTAAAACGAAAAGCGCCCCGATTATATTGGATGCATGCAAAACTAAACGCCCTTCGAATTCAGGCGGAGCGCAGTGGAGAAAGCCCAGAAAAAGCTCTTGAAAAACTGAGTGCTGCCTTTGAAAACGAAAACTTCACTCACTTAATATACCGTCAAATGGCACAATATCATTTGTCTAAAGGAAGCGATAGTTTGGCGAAACAATTTTATAATAAATCATTAAAAGCTCCGGGGATTGACCGACCCACACGACGACAAAATTATCGCGACTTAGCAGATAATGCCTTTAGTAGTGGACATTATGTAGATACGGGTGCTTATTTGGATAGTCTTTTGGGGCAATTTCCACAAGAAAGTAGACAAAAAACAATCGTTTCACTAGAACGTGAGGGACTTCAAGAGGTAATCGGTTTTGAAAAAACCATACGAGAAACCGACAGTATTCTTACCCTTTCTGCCATGATTCCAGAAGAACAACTGGCATTTTATCAAAAAGCGATTGACACCAAAAGAGCAAAAGAATTAGCGAAAATAGAGTTAGAAAAGAAACCCTTATTTAATGTTTTGAACCTTTCAAACGGGAAGCGCTTTTACTTTTACAATGAAAATTTAGTTGTGTTAGGAAAACAAGAGTTCGCTTCTGATTTTGGTAACCGTCCCAATGCTGATAATTGGAACCGCCTCGAATCTTTGAATGGTGCTTTTGCTTCAAACGAAGGGGAAGCCAGTAACACCAATGATAATTCAACTATAGTAAAAGAAAACGCACAAGCCTATGTCGATCTTCTACCGACCGATCAAGCTTTTTTAGACAGCCTATCTGTTCTAAGGAATCAAGCGTATTTGGAAGTAGGGGTTTTGTATAAAGAGAAATTCAAAAACTATGATTTGGCAAGCGATCGCTTGAAGAACCTACTGGTCAATAGCCCTAAAGAAAGTCAAGAACTAAACGCTTGGTATCATTTGTATAAAATGAATGTGCTAAGAAACCCGAAGCTAGCACTTGTGTACGAAGATAAAATTATAAAGCAATACCCTGAATCTCGTTTTGCACGAATTATAAAAGACCCAGAGAATTTTAAACTACTCCCCAACGAGACTCCATCGATTCGATACGAAGCTTTGTACACCTTGTTTTTAGAACAGCAATATGAAGAAGTTTTGTTGCAAGGAGATGACCTTCTTGTAATTTTCAGTGGCACGCCTATGGTTTCTAAGGTGGCTCATCTGATGGCTAATGCAACGGGACGTTTGGATGGGATCGAAGTTTGGAAAGAACAACTTCAAAGCCTGATCGACATCTATCCAAATTCCGAAGCTGCCGCTCAGGCAAAGCAAACACTGGCGTACATAGCAGCAAACGACCAAGCTGAAGAACCAGCCAAAGTATATTTGAATTATAAATGGATTTTCCCTGTTTTGAAAGAAAACCAAGAACAGATACAGCTACTTACATCCATCGTTACTCAGACATTAGAAGCGGGCGGAATATCGCATGGAAACCTATCTTTAGAAGTGTATAATCGAGACTATATTTTTCTTGTAGTTAATGATTTAAGGCAACAACCAACCCTTGAAGTTAAACCCCAAGGCGAAACTCCCACAGAACTATCAACTGCAATTTCAAATAAATTTGTAGTTTTGTCATCCCAATACAAAGAGATTCAATTGTTTAAAAGCTGGAATACAACACAAAAAAATACAGATTATGAAAAATAACGAAATCAACGGACAACCCAATCGAATTGAAAAAAGTACTGTCATTACAGGAGATATTGTTTCACAAGCAGATTTTCGAATTGATGGAACTTTAGAAGGATCGATTAAAACCTCTGGGAAAGTTGTTATTGGAAAAGATGGTGTCATCAATGGTGTTATCATCTGTTCTTATGCAGACATCGAAGGAAAATTCAGCGGAAAGCTTGAAGTCAAAGAAAGCCTTTCTTTGAAAGCCTCTAGTCAACTCGAAGGTGAAGCTGTAATTGGAAAACTTATTGTAGAATCTGGAGCTGTATTTAATGCAAAATGCTCAATGCGTTCTTCTTCAGATGTAAAATCAATCAACAAAGGCATTGAAAAAACAGCCTAATCGGTGGCTTATTTTTTCCTCACTGGCGATTCAAATTGCTTTGGTAGTTTATATTGCTGTGAAAGGCGGTCAATGGTTAGACGGGTATTTCAACACCCAAAGTAATTTTTGGGCTTTGGTACTTTCTGCTTTTGGAATTCTGATCATTCTGGTCCTTATTCAAAACCAATCGAAAAACCTAAACGACTCTTGAAGCTCAACCTTTTATTTCTTTTTGTCCTTGTATATGGAATCACGTTGTTTCTGCATTTAAGTATTTTATATCTTTTTGACCTCCCACTTTGGGAACATCAATTGCCTCTGAGCTATGTGTCGAATTTTGTTTTAGCAGCCTCGATCGTTTGGCTACTTTTAAGCGTTTTTGAAAAGAATAAAGATCAGGTAAGCTTTTTGTTTATGGGCATCAGTTTATTCAAGTTTATTTCATTTTTTGTTCTTTTTTATCCGGCTTATAAAGCCGATGGTGTCGTTCAAAAAATGGAAGTTCTAACCTTTTTTATCCCCTATTTTGTAGGCTTGTCTTTGGAAACCGGAATTTTAGTTCAAAAATTAAATAAAATATAAGAGGTAAGAGTTTCTCTTTTTAATGTAAAGCATTACATTTGCATCGCATTTCTAGAAACAATGAGCAGAACTACAACCTTGATTTTACTTAAGAAAAAAAGTTTATTTTTAATAGCCTTACTCTTCGCTGGAGGCCTATTCGCTAAGGAAAACGAACAGAATCAAGAGAATCTTTCTGCCAAGGAAATTCAAAAAAAGGAGATCAAAGAATACATCATGCATCACTTGCAAGATTCGTATGATTTCAGTTTGTTTTCTTACACAAATGAAGCAGGGGAACACGTTTATTTTGGAGCTCCTCTTCCTATCATCCTTTGGGACAATGGGTTAAAAACATTTTCCTCCTCTAAATTCCACCATGGAGAAACCGTTGCTGAGGTCGACGGAAACCACTATGCAATAAGCCACAACAAGATATACAAAACGGATGCCGCTGGAACGATTACCTACGACGAAGAGCATCACGCAACCAACATAGCTCCTTTAGATTTTTCTATTACAAAGGGAGTAGTGAGCATTATGTTTACTTTTCTACTGATGTTTTTCTTATTCAAGAACCTTGCAGACTCTTATGCAAAGAATGGAGGAATAGCATCGGGAGCAGGACGTTTTTTCGAGCCTATTGTGCTTTACATTCGAGATGACATTGCAATCCCAAACATTGGAGAAAAAAAATACCGCAAGTATATGAGTTTTTTATTGACGGTATTTTTCTTTGTATGGTTTCTAAACATGTTGGGATTAACTCCCCTAGGAATTAACGTTACCGGTAATATTGCAGTTACTTTGTGTTTAGCGCTAATAACGTTTTTATTGACTAATTTAACAGGAACAAAAGACTACTGGCTTCATATTTTTGATCCATTAGGAAGCACCATGAAGTGGTACGCTAAAATTCCTTTGTATATAATCTTAATCCCGATTGAAGTTTTAGGGATTTTCATCAAACCATTTTCCTTATTAATTCGACTGTATGCCAACATGCAAGCAGGGCACATAGTATTGATGAGTTTGATAGGGTTAATGTTTATTTTTAAAAGTTGGTTAGGGAGTCCAATGTCCTTTGGATTAGCCTTTGCAATTTCTTTAATTGAAGTTTTAGTAGCATTGCTACAAGCCTATATATTTACGATGTTATCAGCACTTTACTTTGGCTTTGCCTCAGAGGAGCATGAGCATCAAAACGAAATGGAAGCGCATTAAGCGTTTCTTTAATGAGAGTGTTTAATTTAATATTTACAATTATGGAAATTCCAGTAATGGTAGGAGCAGGATTGGTTGTTATCGGTGTCGGTATTGGTATCGGTAAAATTGGTGGGTCAGCAATGGATGCGATCGCACGTCAGCCTGAAGCTTACGGAAAAATTCAAACAGCGATGTTAATCGCCGCTGCATTGATCGAAGGGATTGGTTTTGCTGCACTTTTTGCAGTAAGCTAAAACAGTTTTTAAAGCTGCAACGGTTGGTTGCAGCTTTATTTTAAGTATTGATTAAACCATAAAATTATAAAATGGAAAAATTATTAGGAGAATTTTCTTTAGGGCTCTTTTTCTGGCAAACATTGTTGTTTGTAGCACTATTATTATTACTCAAAAAATTTGCTTGGAAGCCCATTTTAGATGCGGTAAACGAACGCGAAACATCAATCAAAGATTCTTTGAGCGCTGCTGAAAAAGCACGTGATGATATGGAAGCGGTTCAAGCAGATAATAAACGAATTCTAAAAGAAGCTCGCGCAGAACGTGATGCTCTTTTGGCAGAAGCAAAGACAGCCAGTGTCCAAATCGTAAATCAAGCGAAAGAAGACGCGAAAGCTGCAGCAGATAAAATTACAGCTCAGGCGCAGGAAACCATTCAAAATGAAAAGATAGCTGCGATCAATGAACTGAAAGGTCAAGTAGCTTCCCTGTCTATTGATATTGCTGAAAAAGTACTACAAACCGAATTGAAAGATAAAGCAACTCAAGAACAATTGGTAGCCCAATTGGTAAGCGAAATTGCTGTAAAATAATTCCATGAAAAACAACCGTGCCGCACTTCGTTACGCCAAAGCAGCCCTAAGTATTGCGCTTGATCAGGGTACTGCCGACGCATTAGAGCAAGACATGATTGGCATCGTCGACGTTTGTTCATCAAACAAAGACTTGATTGCCTTTTTGGAAAACCCTATTCTTTCTACTCAAACAAAAAAAGAAACAATCGCTATGGTGTTCACTTCTCTTTCTGAGGGCAGTAAACGTCTTGTCGATTTGCTAGCTACAAACAATCGAATCAATTTATTGGATCAGGTTGCAGAGCAATTCATAGCAATATATCAAGTTCAACAAGGGAAGCAAACAGTGCTCGTTACTACTGCTGTTCCTTTGACCGCAGCTTTAGAAGAAACCATATTAAGTAAAGCTAAAGAATTGTCTTCAGCCAAACTTACCCTAAGCAGTGTAGTAGATCCATCCATTATTGGAGGGTTTATTTTGCGCATAGGTGATTTACAATACAATGCAAGTGTAGTTCAGAAATTAGACACACTTAAAAGAGAATTGACACAAACCAATTATAGCGCTTAAATAGATACTATGGCAGCAATTAAACCCGCTGAAGTTTCAGCAATTTTAAAAAACCAACTCGCAGGATTTGAAGCAGCAGCTTCTCTTGACGAAGTTGGAACCGTACTTCAAGTAGGAGATGGAATCGCACGTGTATACGGACTTTCTAATGCTCAGTATGGAGAATTAGTTCGTTTTGATTCTGGATTAGAAGGAATGGTTTTGAACCTTGAAGAAGATAATGTAGGAGTGGTACTTTTAGGCCCTTCTAAAGAAATTTCTGAAGGAGATACCGTGAAGCGTACCGAGCGTATTGCTTCGATCAAGGTTGGAGAAAGTATTGTTGGCCGTGTGGTTGACACGCTTGGAAATCCAATTGATGGAAAGGGAGCTCTAGAAGGTGAATTATATGAAATGCCCTTAGAGCGTAAAGCTCCAGGAGTAATTTATCGTCAGCCGGTAAACGAACCAATGCAAACAGGAATCAAGTCTATTGACGCGATGATACCTGTAGGTAGAGGACAACGTGAATTGGTGATTGGTGACCGTCAGACTGGTAAAACTACCGTTTGTATTGACACCATTTTGAATCAAAAAGAATTTTACGATGCAGGGGAACCTGTATATTGTATTTATGTAGCAATTGGACAGAAAGCGTCTACCGTTGCAGGAATTGCAAAAGTATTAGAAGATAAAGGAGCATTAGCCTACACAACGATTGTTGCTGCTAACGCATCTGATCCAGCACCAATGCAAGTGTATGCACCTTTTGCAGGAGCAGCTATTGGTGAGTTTTTCAGAGATACCGGTAGACCCGCTTTGATTGTTTTTGATGATTTATCAAAACAAGCTGTTGCTTACCGTGAAGTGTCGTTATTATTACGTCGCCCACCGGGACGTGAAGCGTATCCTGGAGATGTATTTTATCTTCACTCCCGTTTATTAGAACGTGCAGCTAAAGTTATCGCAAATGATGAAATCGCAAAAGGTATGAACGACCTTCCTGATTCATTAAAAAGCATTGTAAAAGGAGGAGGTTCACTAACCGCACTTCCTATTATTGAGACACAAGCAGGAGATGTTTCTGCTTATATTCCAACAAACGTAATTTCGATTACGGATGGACAAATTTTCTTAGAGTCTGATTTATTCAACTCGGGTGTTCGTCCAGCAATTAACGTAGGGATTTCAGTATCTCGAGTTGGAGGTTCTGCACAGATTAAACCCATGAAAAAAGTTTCAGGGACATTGAAACTAGATCAAGCACAGTTCCGTGAATTGGAAGCCTTTGCTAAATTTGGTTCTGACCTAGATGCTGCAACTTTAAACGTAATTGAAAAAGGACGTCGTAATGTTGAGATCTTGAAACAAGCTCAAAACGATCCTTTTACAGTAGAAGATCAAACGGCGATTATCTATGCAGGTTCTAAAAACTTGTTACGATCGGTACCCGTAAACCAAGTAAAGGCTTTCGAAAAAATCTATATCGAAGTATTGAACAGCAAACACCGTGGCGTATTAGACACGATCAAAGCTGGAAAATTAACAGATGAGGTTTTAGATACCCTAAACAGTGTTGCAAAAGAAGTAGCAGCTCAATTCGAATAAACGACCACCAGTATGGCCAATTTAAAAGAGATACGTAATAGGATTACATCGGTTTCATCGACCATGCAAATCACCTCTGCCATGAAAATGGTATCTGCTGCAAAGCTAAAAAAAGCTCAGGATGCAATTACGGCGATGCGACCTTATTCGGACAAACTCACGGAGTTGATCCAGAACTTAAGCGGATCTATCGATGGAGACACTCAAAATCCATTTACAGAACAACGTCCGGTTCAAAACGTACTAATCATTGCGATTACGTCTAACCGGGGTCTTTGTGGAGGCTTCAATTCAAATATTGTAAAAGGAGTTTCTAAGAAAATCAAGTCAGAATACGCGAACAAAAACGTAAGTCTCATTACCCTTGGTAAAAAAGGAAATGATATTTTACAAAAGTCCTTTACTGTAGCGACTAACAATAATGAAATCTTCGATGAACTAACCTTCTCGAATGCAAGCGACATCGCAGATGCATTTATGGAAGCGTTTACAAATAAGCAGTATGATACGATTGAAGTGGTCTATAACCGCTTTAAAAACGCCGCTACGCAGATTGTAACAACAGAAACGCTACTGCCTATTGTTTCTGAGTTAGATGGAGAAGTAAACTCAGATACGGATTATATTTTTGAGCCTACCCAAGAAGATATTGTAAACGAATTATTACCTAAAAGCATAAAAATGCAATTATTCAAAGCCCTGCGTGACTCTTTTGCGAGTGAACATGGAGCACGAATGACAGCAATGCACAAAGCAACCGATAACGCAACTGAATTGAGAGATCAGCTTAAACTGACTTACAATCAAGCGCGACAAGCATCCATTACTAATGAAATTTTAGAAATAGTTGGAGGAGCAGAAGCCCTGAATTCTTAATTTTTTTTTAGAGTAACATTTTGAATCAACCCCCCTTTTGAGGGTTTTTTTAATAGAAAAATTGCTAGGCTTACTCTAATACCTAATCAAATAAAAACCTCCAAACAGCTTCCTTTTCCTTGAATATTAATTTGTTGAATTGCAGCGCAGTAAAAGATATGTTCGATGGTTATTTCCAAACACAATACATTTGCGGTTCTTTAAAACAAGATGTAATCGTGGATTGAACCGTCTTTACTTTTTAGAATCCCGAACACCAAAGGCAATAGGCACACTAGCCATTAGATACATCAACGGACCGTATATAGCCGCAACAATGGCATATTCTGGTTTTGCGAGCGTAATTACAGCTAAACTTATCGTTAGGGTGCCGTTTTGTATTCCAGATTCAATAGCAATTGTAACCGCTTGTTTTAAATTTAAATTCAACCACCGAGATCCAAAGTAACCCAAACTCATTGTGATACCATTCAAGGCTACTAAAATCCAAAGTGTAGCGCCAATATGCAGTTTAAATAATTCGAATTCTTTCACAAGGATGGTGATGATCACCAAGGCCAGCAAGAGAGAAGATGCGATTCGCACGGGACCTTCCATTTTAAGAGCAAAATTAGGCACCTTCTTTTTAAGGAACATCCCAATAGTAAGCGGAATGGCAATTACGGCAACTAGGGAAATAAAAATGTCCTTCGCGGGTGGTGGTATGGAGCCAACTTCGCTGTTAAAATATGCAAACGAAAAATTAATTATCAACGGGATCGTGAAAATGGTTATCAAACTGTTGATTGCTGTTAAAGAAATAGAAAGTGGCAAATCTCCTTTGGCTAAAAGTGTTATAATGTTGGAACTAGTTCCACCAGGACAGGCAACCAACATCATCAGTCCGATGGCAATAAATGGTTCTGGCTTGAAAACAAGGCAAAGTCCAAAACCCACAATGGGTAACAAAATAATTTGATTGAACAGACCAATAAGAACTGGTTTTGGGTTATCGGCAACACGTTTAAAATCTTCTAGCGTAAGTCCTAGTCCCATCCCAACCATGATGATCATGATCGAAACGGCTAAGAAAAGTGTTGAAGCCTGATCCATACTGCTTATTTTTTAAGTTTTTGTGCCTTTATTTCTTCGAAAATAACTGCTTTTTGGCTGCGTTGTTTTACATCCGAGTTCAATCCGTTTAAGATTATATCACGGGTTTTTTCTTGCAGTTCTTCTAAATCGTCCATGCTTTTTACTGGATTGATTTCTGGGAATGTTTCTACACGCAACTCACCCGGAAAACCAAAATCGGGGGACCAAGGAAATTTTCTTTTGCAATCCAAAAAGATCATCGGAACAATCGGAATCTGGTGTTCTATAGCCAGTTTAAAGGCGCCTCTTTTAAAGGGGTTTAATAAAATAGTATCGTCTACATAATTCACTTCAGGAAAAATACAAACACTTCTTCCCTGTGCAATTATTTTATTAGCACGTTCGTATACATCCCAGCGACTTTTAGAACTGCTGCGATCAACTAAAATCGCGGCACGCTTGTATATGCTTCCAAAGAGAGGAACTTTGACGAATTCTTTTTTACCGACAAAAACAAAAGGGTTTCTTGAAACTCGAAACATCACAAATGGATCGAGATAACTAGAATGATTTGCAACCAAAAGATAAGAGGTTCCTTGGGAAAGTGGCTTTACAAATTTTGTGCGAACATAAAAGCCCATCCCAATCAAAATAAAAGGCGACCATATATTTCGAGCGATCCAATACAGGGTTGGATAACCGTTTTTATGACTTGCGATAAGTAACAAAATGGGGAAAAGTGTAACGATTGGAATTGCTGCAAGGACATAAAACCAAACCCTCCAAAGCAGCAAAGCTATTTTTTGAATTATTTTTAGCATCAATCAAAAATAAGCTTTTAGAAGGTGCTATGGAATTTTTAACTTACAAAACCGGTTTACTCTGCCGAAAAATAATAATCTATAGAACTCCAAAAGACTAGAGTTCCTAAAATCATATACACTGTTTTTACTTCCAAAAAGGAAGATTTGACACCATCGAAAACATCCAAACCATTTAATTCAGGCAAAAAAGGCTCCAAGCTTAGTATCGTAAATATTACGAGAAATATTCCGATGATCATCTGCAACGATATTCCTTTTGAGCTTGACTGATGTTGAGCCACAGGAAGTTTTTCGATTTTATTTAAAATATCATTCTTAAACCCAGAAGGGGCTTTTGGGGTTTTTGTAGTTTCGAGAAGGGATTTCCAATTATGTTCTTCCATGGTATGTTTTTATGCTCTTTGAGCGAATTCTTGTTGGGATAATAAGTGCTTTAATTTTTTCTTTGATCGGTGCAATTTTACTTTAACATTTGCGAGACTCAAGTTGGTGATTGCTGTTATCTCTTCATAAGAAAGCTCCTCCATATAAAACAAATTCATCACCAAGCGTTCTGAACTTTTAAGCTGCGACAAAGCCCATTGAACTTGATTGCGCTGCTCTTCTTGATTCAACTGATCCAAAACTTCTGGAGGAGCCGTTTCTTCGTTACTTTCATGATCAAAAAATCCAAATACCCATCTCTTTTTTGCCTTCAACTGTGTCATTGCTTCGTTGTAGGTGATGCGGTAAATCCAAACTGAAAACTTGGAAGTGCCTTTGTATAATTTCATTTTTTTATAAATCTTAATAAACGTATTTTGTGCCACTTCGTTCGCAGCATCTTCATTTTTCATCAACTGAAACGACAACCCATAGACTCGGTCTTGATACATCTCAATGAGTTGTCCAAACAATTGTTTTTCTCCGTGCTGTAATCGGTCGATGATCGATTCAGATAGTTCCATAGGTAGATTCGGTTTCTTATAAGACGTCCGTTGAGTCAAAAAAGTTACAGAAAAGTGTAACCTTTTATTGATACACTTGGTCTTAAGAGCAAATAACCTAAAAAACACATCTTATGAATGAAGGAACCTTAGCCCTTATGATCCCCATCTTTTCAGTAATCGGTGGAATTGCAATTGTCATTGTAGCTCTTGTAAGTGATCATCGAAGAAAAACTCAAATGATTGAAAAAGGAATGGAAATTCCGATGAAAAAACCCACTCCCTTCGGAGGAATCAAGTTTGGTGCTCTTATTATCGGAGCTGCAATCGGATTGACATTTGGTAGTATTGCCGACAACTGGGGTTTATTTGTAGAAGACGAAACCGGTTACTTTGTCGGTGTGATGCTGTTCGCCGGAATTGGCCTCATTCTTTCTTCCTTGTACATCAAGAATGAAGTTAAAAAAGAAGAAGGTCAATAAGTTTAGTTTTCCTAGCCATACCACCTCAATTTTTGCGTTGAAAAAAGTACCTTTGCTCAAATAAAAATTGGTATGGCTAGAATTCTTACGGGTGTGCAAAGCACCGGAACCCCGCACTTAGGGAATCTTTTAGGCGCTGTTCTTCCTGCAATTGCAATGGCAGATCAACCCGAAAACGAATCTTTTCTTTTTATTGCAGATTTACATTCTCTGACTCAAATAAAAGATGGAGACCTGTTACGAGAGCATACTTTCAATACTGCAGCTGCCTGGTTGGCTTGTGGTTTGGATACCGATAAAACCGTCTTTTATAAGCAAAGTGATGTAAGTCAGGTTACCGAATTGAACTGGTATCTGAGTTGTTTCTTTCCGTACCAACGACTTACTTTAGCGCATTCTTTTAAAGACAAAACAGATCATTTATCTGACGTAAATGCTGGCCTTTTTAGTTATCCAATGCTTATGGCTGCAGATATTTTGCTATACGATGCAGAAATTGTTCCCGTTGGAAAAGATCAATTACAACATCTTGAAATGACACGCGACGTTGCTGCTCGTTTCAACAATCAACAAGGAGAAACTTTTGTTCTTCCCAAGGCACAAATACAAAAAGATGCTCAAATTATCCCAGGTACCGATGGGCAAAAAATGAGTAAATCTAAAAATAACACGATCAATGTTTTTCTTCCAGAAAAAAAATTGAGAAAACAAATCATGGGGATTCAAACGGATTCTACTCCCTTAGAAGATCCCAAAGATCCTGATACGTGTACTGTATTCGCTCTCTACTCTTTATTAGGAACGGAACAGCAAATATCCGATTTACGCACACTATATAGTGCAGGAGGAATGGGCTATGGTCATGCAAAACAAGCGTTGTTTGAACTCATCCTCGACTCTTTTGTCGAAGCCAGAACAAAGTTTGACTACTACCAAAACAATCCTGCCGAAGTTGCTATTGCGCTTACAAAAGGTGCTGAGAAAGCAAAAGTTATTGCTACTGATGTAATGATGCGTGTCCGTTCTAAAATAGGATACTAAGCGCGTTCAAATTGTTTCCCAGCCAAAGGTCGAACACAACCTTTCATTTCCAATTGAAATAAAATTGTAGCGACTTTGCTTATTGGAAGTTTAGCTTCTAGTGCCAACGCATCTAAACTCGTCTTGGTTTCTAATAAATTGAAAAGTAATTCTTCTTCTTCGGTCATGCTGATGAACAGTTCTTTTTGAACAGCTTTGGGTTTTGGATTGGATTCCCAACCCATCCAAAATGCCACGTCTGCAGCAGATGTAATCATGCGTGCTTTATCAGATCGAATTAAATTCAGACAGCCTGCGCTCTGCATATCGCTAACCCTACCTGGAACCGCAAAAACATCCCTTCCGTAATGATGTGCGTGTTCTGTAGTAACCAAACTACCTCCCTTTGCTTTCGATTCGATTACTAGGGTCGCATGCGCTACGCCAGCAATGATTCTGTTTCTCTTTAAAAAATTGGATTTTTCGAAAGAAGAATTACTCCAAAATTCAGTAAGAATACCCCCTTGTTTACAAACAGATTCGACATGAACTTTGTGCTCTGTTGGATATATTTGATTCAATCCATGTCCTAAACAGGCAACAGTTTCTAACCCATTATCCAAGGCTGCTTTGTGTGCTACAATATCAATACCACGAGCAAAACCCGAAACAATAAGGGGATTGTATTGAGCAAGATCTTCGATCAACTGTTTACAAAAATCTACTCCCCTAGATGTTGGGTTTCGCGTACCTACAATACTCAAGATTCGTTCATTTTTCCAAGAAACATTTCCTTTCTGAAACAAGACTAAAGGAGCATTGGCACAAAACCCTAATGCTTTGGGATAATCAGGAGAAGGGTACAGCAACGGCAATATTTTTTCTTTTTCCAAAAACTTTTCCTCTTCAATAACCGCAGGTAAATAGCGTTCAAATTGATCAAATCCTTGCAGGTGAAATGCACCTATTCCTTTAATCTTGAGTAAATTAATTTTCGTTTCGTTGAGTACGGCTTGAGCACTCCCGCAGTGGTCAACTAGCTTCTTTGCGGTGATGTCTCCAATACCGGGCAACTTCTGCAACAATAAAGCGGCTTGAATGGACGTTAGCTTCATAAGATAAGAACTGATTTAGGGGATTTTTCTACAAAATAAAAAATTTGTCGAAAGGGTTTTTAAATTTATTACATTTGAATATGAATTTGGTACAATATATAAAAGAACTTCTATATCAATACGAATGTGTAATTATCCCACAATTGGGAGCTTTTTTGACACAGCCTGTTGCCATCCGTATTGACCGAGAACAGGGGATCTTTTTCCCTCCAGGCAAAGAATTATCGTTTAACGGTTTGCTAACGCATAACGATGGCCTTTTAGCGAACTATATTGCCCAACGCAAATCCATTTCATATGAAAATGCGCTTCAAGAGATACAACAAGAAGCAGACAATTGGAGTAAAAAACTAAAAACAGGACAGTTAGTTATTCTAAAAGGTATAGGAGAGTTACGTTTTAATTCCGAACAAAAAATAGGATTCCAGCCCTACAATAAAGCGAATTTTGACACCAACTCAATTGGTTTGTCGTCTTTTACCAAAAAGCCCCTATCAAAAACAATAGATTCACAACCCCTACAAGTTGCAACTACTATTATAAAAACAATTCCCATGGAAGATTCAAAGAAAGAGACTTTAGCTTTTACTCCTGAAAAGAAAAAACAACAACCAGCTTATTTAAAGTATGCAGCCGTTGGCGTACTCACTATTGGTTTGTTAGGTGCATCTTACTTTTTTGGAAATCAGTACTTGACTAACGAGCGTTTAAAATCGACTGAAGTTGCTCAAGAAAAAATTAAAACCAACGTACAAGAAGCATCCTTTGATATCGGTGAGCTTGCTACATTAGAGCTCAATGTTATTTCAGAAGAGGTTGCTGAAAGCTCTGTGGAAGTTGTTTCAGGAGATTATTTCAGTGTTATTGCTGGAAGTTACCGTGAAGAATCAAACGCTCTTAAGATGATCGATCAATTGAAGGTTGATGGTTTTGATGAAGCAACTATGGCTAAACAAAGTGCAGATGGTTTATATCGTGTTGCTTATGGACGTTTTGAGTCTAAAAGAGAAGCAATACAATTGTATTACTTTTTAGTAAACACATTGGAAGAAGAAGCGTGGTACTTAGCTGAATAAATGGTTTCTACATTCTAAAGATCCATCCTTTTGGATTCGTAGGGCTACTGTTTTTAAAGACACTAAACTTGAGTTCTGTTTTTCCTGTTTCTGGATTGGTAAATATTTTTCCGATCTTTTCTTTGGCCTTCACTTTTTGACCTTTAATCACATACACTTCCCCCAAGTTAGAATAGGTGGTGATATAGTTTCCGTGTTGGATCAACACTGTTGGGTTGCTTCCTTTAAATCCAATAATAGACATCACCTTCCCTTCAAACACAGCACGTGCCTCAGAGCTTTCCGGAGTCGCAATAGTAACTCCATTACTTTGAATCATTGCGGTTTTAACTACTGGATGCGGTTGTTTCCCAAAACGTTGAATTACTATGCCTTGCTCCACTGGCCATGGAAGTTTTCCTTTATTCGCAGTAATGTTATCCGAAATCAGTTGATCTTCGGGAGTCAATGTAAACACCTTCGCGTTTGCGTTTTTACCAGCAGCTTTATTCGAAGCGGCTATTGCAGCTCGGATCAGGCGTTGTATCTCCTTGTTTATCTCAGCTGTCTTTTTTTGTTTCTTTTTAATTTGTGAAACAAAGCTTCTTTCCTTCTTTTTTAGGGCTTTTACGAGGGCTTGTTGGCTCGTCTGTTCTTTTTTGTATGTATCCTGGGCTTCTTTATTTTCTTGGACTAAAACTTCTTTTTTGCGTTTTTGAGCTATTAAATCAAGATTCAATTGCTGTAAGATTTGTGTTTTTTCTGCAATGAGCTCGCCTTGTTTCTTTCTGAAGTTAGTGTATTGTTTTAAGTATTGAAAACGTTTGTAGGCTTGTAAAAAATTTTCTGAAGAGAACAAAAACATCATGCGACTCTGTCCAGACTTGCTTTGATACGATTTTAGAATCATTTCAGAATAATCTTTTTTCAATGCCTCCAACTCTTTGCGTTGTCGATCGATGGTTCGTTGATTCACGTTGATTTGCTGTGTCAAACGATTCGCTTGTTCGTTCGTAACACGGATAAGCCTTCTGCGAACATCGATCTTTAAACTTAAATCTTCAACCTCTGTCAAAACTGATTTTTTCTGTTTTTCATTCGAAAAAAGAAGTTTATTGATCTGCTTAATCTCTTGTTGCAAACGCTTACGCTGGTTTTCAAGGTTTTGTTGCCTTTCATCTTGGGCGTATAGGTTTGGTCCCAAGACCAAAAACCCCAGAAGGGCAACGATAATTTTAAATGAAAACCCAGCAGCAAATCTCATTATAGGCTTAATTTTTTATATCCGTTTGGAATGGTAAAAGGAACTGTCAAGTTTTTAGGAAAATCGGTACGAATGAAATCCAATCGGATTTGCACTAAGTTGGAACCATCGAATACAGAAATTTCAATTTCTTTAGGAAGTGTTTTGCCTTCCATTTTTTGGAATTTT
>Ga0115005_10000078_pt1 | contig 62195 bp, 54 predicted proteins | sample ArcOceMetagenome_FD_87163 | JGI IMG/M metagenome (GOLD analysis project Ga0115005, IMG submission 87163) | Marine eukaryotic phytoplankton communities from Arctic Ocean - Arctic Ocean - Greenland ARC118M Metagenome | ecosystem: Environmental > Aquatic > Marine > Oceanic | place: Arctic Ocean... | reverse complement strand
TATGTCCTGAGTTGCAGCACAAAAGCCTAATAACACAGCGCCTAACGCCATTAACGTTAGCTGACTTGATTGAGATGGGTCTGAAAGGGCCATTAAACTAATGGCTCCGGCAATGCCTAACTGGGAAACCAGCAACCAAGAGCGGCGCAAACCAAGCTTATGAGTAAGATAAGGAATGGGCAGGCAATCCACTAATGGAGCCCACACAAATTTGAAGGAGTATCCCAAAGCCGCCCAACTAAAATACGTCACGGCGGATTTTTCAATGCCGGCTTCACGCAGCCACAAAGAAAGGGATGAAAAAATCAATAACAAAGGCAGGCCAGCGGAAAAACCTAACAGCAACATATACCAAACTTGGCGCTGCTTTAATGCGGCAAAGCTTTCTTGCCAATTATGCTGCGTGTAGATTTTTTTAAGCACTATTAGTATTAGCCTTTGTTATTTTTATTGTAAGAACAGACTAGTCTTTAAAGTTTTTAAACTGCAACGGCAGTTTAATGTCTTCACTTTCTTTCCACATGGCCATAACAGCCTGAAGGTCATCACGTTTTTTGGCGGTAACACGAATGCTATCACCCTGTATCGCGGCCTGAGCTTTCATTTTATTGTCTTTAACCATTTTGCTCATAATACGAGTAAGGTCTTTATCCAAACCTTCTTTCAAAGTGGCCTGCACTTTCACTTGTTTACCCGCACCTTGTAAATCACCGTATTCAACACAGCTCACTTTGATTTTACGTTTAATCAAACTGGCTTCTAAAATCGGTTTCATTTGGTCGACATGGAACTCTTCGTTAGCAGTAATGGTGATCACACCTTCTTTTAATTCAAAAGACGCATTGGCGCTTTTTAAATCATAGCGACGGCTTAACTCGCGGTTGGCTTGATCTACCGCATTGGTGGCTTCGTGTTTGTCGATTTCTGAAACTACATCAAATGAAGGCATATTTATCCCCTAAATTCATTAAAACTGCCGCTATTCTAACTGTCCAACTCCCATGTGAACAGTGATGAAATAACCACCCGTCGATTCTTAGTCCAATCGTGACAATACTGGCAAATAAACCCATTTGAACTATTTTTTATGTATGGAAAAAAAAATAACTCTCGATATTGCCAAGCAATATTATTATGTCAGCGTTCCTAGTAGTGCTCATCAAGCAATTTTTAGCTCCGTCTTTGCCTACGATGCACTACTAAATACCCTTAGCCAGCAGCAAGATATAGAGCTATTGGGTTACTGCCTGTTTCCTGATGGCATCCATCTATTGCTAAACAGCCAAAGCGCCCCTAGCAAATGGTTAGAACCCTGCCTAATGCAGTACAACCAATGGCATCAACAAGCTTCCGGTGTTGGCGGTTACATCTTTAATGACGAATGTTTAAAGCAGGTTTTAATTCAGCCAAAGTATCTAGGCAAAGCACTGAAATACATTCACCAGCTACCTGTGAGTAAAAAGCTGTGCACGTCTAGTGAACAATATTTATACAGCTCATTCCATGACTACATGAATCAGCAAGACACGCTGGTTAAAACCGAACGTATTCTGACCATGCTCTCCCCACATAATGGCCAACGAGTAAGACGCTTTTATGATTACATGATAGCTTATGAAGCAAGTGCCTTGAATAACTTTGAGTTCGGTAATCACGAATACTATCTCGCTTATAGCGAGCACAGCTATCTAACCAAAGCTCGCTCTAGCTATGAAACTCAAAACACCGAAGACAGTGGTGCATTGCATTTAGAGCTTTGGCAACGCTGCCTGCGTATATTGAGTGAAAAAACCGGCTTAGATGAAAGCACCCTAAGGGGTATTCGCCGCCATCATAGTTTGCCTGATGCACACTTTTTATTGGCTTGGCTGTATACAGAGGAAGCACAAGGCCCTATTTATTTTGCATCCAAGCAGCTTGAGAAAGATGAAGAAACACTGCGTCTAAACATCAACTCCATACCCATGCACCATCCTGCTTTGTATTTGGACAGCATCCGACAACTATGGCATCAAGAAACACCGGTTGTTTAGATTACCTTCCAATAACTATCCGCCCTTACACATCATCCAACACGCATATTAATCCAATGCTCGTTAAGCTATATTAGTTCGCATTACATTAATCATTGTTAAATCATGACACACGATATTCACATCATTGGCACAGGCGCCATGGGCTGCCTGTGGGCAAGTTACTTCCCAAGTTCATACAACCTTCACTTTATTCAAAGACAGACCTCCTGTTCACAACTCGTCATCAATAAACAACCAACTGGGCAAGTCATTAAGGCAAAATGCCATAGTTACGAATCCTTAGAAAAGAACAGCGTTCAAAACCTCATTATTGCCACAAAAGCATTTGATGCACTCACTGCATTCAAACAAGTTATGCCTTTTTTAAAAGAAGGCGCCCAGGTTTTATTATTGCAAAACGGCATGGGCAGTCAGCAAGCCATTCAAAAAGCATGTAACACAAAAATAGCGCTCTATGCATGCAGCAGTACTGAAGGGGCTTATAAATCAGATGCCTTTACAGTGGTACACGCAGGAGTTGGTGAAAATCATGTTGGGCCGTTCAATACACTTGCCACACAAAGCGCTCTTAAAAACTGGCTACCCAGTGCTAGCTTTCAATGGCATGACAATATCGAACCCGTGTTATGGAAGAAACTTTTAATCAACTGCGCCATCAACCCTTTAACCGTGATGTATGACTGCAACAATGGTCAACTAATTGATAACCCTGTTTATCACCAGCATATGAAAAATATTTGTCATGAATTAGACACACTCACTCACGTTTTAAATTTTGCATTGCCAGACGCTCTGCCACTTGCAGAGAACATCTGCCAAGTGACTTACAGCAACTATAGCTCCATGTATCAAGACTTTAAGCACACCCGCCAAAGTGAACTGGAATACATCACCGGCTTTTTCATAAATACCTGCCAGCAATACAATATCAGTAGCCCAGAAAGTGATGTTCTTTATGCTGCATTGCTTGAGAAAGCAGCCCCTAAATAAGCTGGTTTGTAGAGTCCAAATAACTAAGGTAATCTGGCAGCACTTTATCAGCCTAAATACAGCCATAGCCTAATCATGCGTGAATTTTTTCGACAACTCAGCGTTCGCCAAAAAGTTTTTGTATTATTGGCTATCGCCATGCTGGGCATATACGCCTTAAACATCACCAGCAATATTTGGTTAGCCAGCAAAAATCCCATTCAGCAACACCTTACCGTCTTAACGCCCTTACTGCATCAAGAAAAAAACCAAGGTTATTCCCGTCATGACTGGCACCAATACATTAATGAAAATCAAAAATTTTTTAGCATTAATGAAAGTGCACTCTATAACCAAAATGGCACATTAACGGATGCCAGCAGCGACATATTCCCAGCCCAGTTAAATAAAATAAGCCTTAGCCATTTAGCCGACAATACCGTGCTACTACCTGGGCCTGGCTTCACCCTAATGGTGAAATTAACACCTCATATTCCAAAAATATTTTTTCTCGAAATCATCATCATTAGTTTAATACTGTTAGTTATAGGCTTAATATTTGTTGTGGGCATTTTGTATTTTGTAAATCGATTGATTACTCGCCCTATTCTATCCATAACCGCGACCACCAATGAAATCGCTATGGAGCAGAACTACAGCCTTAGAACAAAACGTTTTTATGATGACGAAGTAGGCATATTGGCAGAAAACTTTAACTATATGCTGAACCGTATTGAGCAAGACTCCTATATATTAAAACAAGAAAAAGACAAAGCAGAGCAGTCACGATTACGGGCGATTGAGTTGTCTAAAAAAATGCATGAGACCAATGAACGCCTAGAATTTGAAGTAAAAGTACGAGCACGAGTTGAACACAAACTAACAGACTTTCAGCATTACCTTAATAACATAATCGACTCCATGCCCAGTGCCATCATTGCCATTGATCATGACTTAAAAGTCACGCAATGGAATAAAGGGGCTAGCCAAATCACCCTTGTGAACCGTGATCACGCAATTTATCAACCGCTGGAAGAAACCTGCGAATTTTTATTACCGTATCTCAATATGATTACCGATTCATTAGAGAAACAAGCCACGAATAAAATTGAACGCATTATCTTCAAACAAGATGAATCTACCAGTTTTTTAGACATCACTATTTATCCATTATTAGACACCACCCACAGTGGCGCGGTTATTCGTATTGATGACGTAACCCAGCGAACACAAATGGAAGATATGATGGTGCAGTCTGAAAAAATGATGTCCCTTGGCGGCCTTGCTGCGGGAATGGCCCATGAAATCAACAACCCTCTTGGGGCTATTATCCAAACCGTTCAAAATATTAAACGCCGTTTAAACCCAGCCATACAAAAAAATATTGAAAGCGCGGATGCCATAAACAGCAATATGGAAAGCATCAGTGCCTATATGACAGATAGAAAGATTTTTAATTTTTTAGAAAACATATCTCAAGCAGGTGAGCGTGCATCCACTATTGTCAGTAATATGCTGCAATTCAGCCGTCGCAGTCCTAAAAACTTACAACCACAAGACTTACACCACATTATTGACCGCACTATCAATATTGCTAAAAACGAATATAGCCTAAGCAATGGTTACGACTTTAAAACCATTGATCTCATTAAAGATTTTGACTTATCCATTGCAGAAGTCCCCTGTATTCCATCTGAAATAGAACAGGTGGTATTAAACCTATTAAAAAACGCAGCTCAGGCTTTACAGGGCTACAAGCAACAAAAAGAGTTTGATTTAGACTGGTATAGCCAGATTCAAATAGTCACTCGTAAACGCGGTGAATTCGCTGAAATCATCATTGAAGACAATGGACCCGGAATGGATGAAGACGTCACTCGTCATATATTCGAACCCTTCTTTACCACCAAAGAAGTGGGCATGGGCACAGGCTTAGGCCTGTCGGTATCGTTCTTCATCATCACTAATCATCACCTTGGGCAAATGCGTGTGGAAAGCACCCTAGGGAGCGGCACCCGCTTCACCATTAGCCTGCCGCTGCAACCCGTCACAAGCAGCCACCCGATTAACCTTGAACGTGAAAATAATTCATCGGGCATTTCTTGACCTAAAAATCATACTTCCGTACTATGCCGCCAACTTTTAGGTGCTCAGACTGTTCTCTTAGGTCTGAGTTAAACGGGAAACTGGTGACCTTCTATCTCGTAGAAGCATTCCAGCGCTGCCCCCGCAACGGTAAATAACTTAGGTTAATACACTGCCACTGAACACTATTGTTTGGGAAGGCATTAACCATAAATGTAATTAATTACATTTAGTTATGAGCCCGGATACCGGCCTAATATTTATTAAACTATTGTTGCGGTGGGCGACTAAGTGGAAAAGCCTCTCATTGGGCCAACACTTTGTCATTCCTAAGCATTGGTCTAGACCTTTGATCTTTTCTATCTTTAAACGATCCATACTACTATTTAGCTTAGTTTTATTGAGCGGGTTTACTGTATCTGAAGAACGAGCATTAGATACAGTTAGTATCAGTGCAAAAACTCCTACCAGATACTCAACATATGATTTTATCGGTGCTCACAACACAATTAAATTGGATCAATACCAAGAGCACTTCATTGAATTTAAAAATATTCTCAATCAACAAGCAGGCATAGATATTCGATCTGCTTCTGGTGTGGGTCAATATGCAATACCCAGTATTCGAGGATCTCAAGGACAGCAAGTATTGGTTTTTGAAAACAGCATCCCTGTTAACGACTTAAACGGAAGTGCAGCTGACATTGGCCTTATAAGCCTCAACGGAGCAAAAAACATTGAAGTTTATAGAGGTTTCATCCCAATGGAGTTATCGCCGACCGCTATTGGTGGAGCGATCGATGTAATTACAGATTTAAGAGAAAGCGATCAAGGGGATTTTAAACATACCAGCGGAACATATGGCGTATCACAAACTAGCATAAACCAATCCCTTTCCAATAATAATTGGTCTGTATCGTTTGGATTAGAAGATAGCTACGCCAAAAATGATTTTATATATCAAGAATTGCAACCTGTAAACTCCCCAAGCTCTCCCCAAGATGAACCAAGATATAATAACGCTACGCATTTGCAGAAACTGTATATTAATACAGAATTCAAAGCCTCTGAAACGGATACTTTTTACTTAAATATTAAGGATTCTAAATCCAACAGGGAGTTAGCAGGAGAAATTAATACCAATGAAAATTATGCAAATATCAGCAGTGATAAGTTTTCATCACAAGCTGCCTATACCCATTTTTTTAATAATAAGTCGATAGTACGAACCCAATATTCACAATCCGAGACACAGGAACTCTATGATGATAGGGGCAATTCCATTGGATTGAATGCTCAACTCAATCAATATATTACCGACTTTAAAAAATTAAACATAAATTACAAAGTCCCGCTTTCCTCAATAACTTTAAACTTCAACCAACAATACCAAGTTGAAAACATTGATGTTAAATACTTGAATGACGAAAATTCCAGCAACGAGCTTTGCTATATCAGCGGAAGCTGTGATCGTAAGTATACTCGAGAACAATTTAGCACGGGGTCAAGAATCGAGTGGGCATTATCAAGAAGACTAATGTGGAACAATCAAATAGTTTACTCATCTACTAAGGACGACCCCTTTAGTGAAGAAAGCTCTTCAAATAATAATAATTTCTGGAGCATTCATTCGGGGATACAAAGAGAGATAAACAACAGAATAAACTTGTCTGCAAGCTTTAACCTGCAATATCGACCTCCAAGTACTTCAGAGTTATTCGGCGACAAAGGTTCATCTGTTGGCAATCCTGAACTACTTTCAGAAGAGTCTGAAAGTGTTGAAATAAATTTTGACTATCTAAATATAAATACAGAGATTAATAGCTCAATCTATATCAGAGATGTGATAAATAATATTACAGCACAGCAAGACAGCAGGGGCGTAATTAAATATGACAACATTGGTAAGGCCAAATACGTAGGTGCAGAGCTGTCAAGCACCTACAATTTTTCTAGAGAATATCAATACTCAGCGACCATTAACTATCAAAAAAGTGAAATTACTAAGCATACAACTTCAAGTTACGTTGGTAACGAACTGAATGATCATAGGTCCTGGTTTTTAGAACAATCATTAAGATTTTCTTCTTTTCCATATACCGCTACAGTTCAGTGGTCCTATGAAAAAGGCGGCTATTACGACACTCTTAATTATATTAGAAGAGACGATAAATCTTCAGCCAACATATTACTAAGCTACACACTAAACGAGTCCAACATTAGTTTTAGTGCTTATAACTTAACAAATAATAGAACTCGCACCTACCGCTATACACCTGTAGCTGGACGAACCCTTTACCTCACAATCAAACACAATTGGAATATTGAATGAAAAACTTTTATTTATTAACTTCAATAATAAGCGCATCCCTTTTAACCGGTTGCCTGGAATTAGAAGAGAGTTCTTCAAATTCAGATGTAAGTGATAGACTCACAATCAAAGATGGAGTGACTATTGGAGATGTTGCATGTTCATCAGACCATTCTGTCGCTTATTTATCTGAAGAGCAGTCAAATGAATATACTGCTGTACTGAGAGTTTCAGATTATACAAGCAACACTTTAGAATTAGTTGAAAATGATAGCATTGTTAGTTCTGATGTACTTTCAACAGTAGATTCAGACTATGCTTATATAGGTAGAGAAGATAACCTTTATCAAGTTGGCCGTAAAAACATCGACACTATTCAAAAATTTTATAAAACGGCTCTCAATGATAGTACCGGCTTATTCCAAACTGACAACGGCCTTGGGTACAGCTTAAGAAACGCTGGAAATTCCGAAAGTGCTAATCCTTATGACATAGGCTTCATAAATGACACTATTGCTGTCATTGCAAGGTATGGAAAAAGTGAAGCATGGTTAGTCAATTTAAACGCACAACAAGAAGAAGACTTTAAGCTATGCGAAATAGATCTTTCGCACTACTCAACAAGCAGCACAGATGCTGGCGGCACTGTTACCGTTAACCCCCCAAATATGTTTAGCGTAAACATTAACGAACAATATGCCGCAATTACTATGCAGCGTTTAGATGGATTTAAAGCTGTGAATTCTGCTTATGTCTCAATATTTGACCTGACTACATGGGAGGAAGTTGATACAAATATTAATGATGCAGACAGTAATTTAAAAGGAATTAAGTTAAATCTAAAGAATCCTCAAAGCAACGCACAGTCCGGTAATGACATGTACTTAGGAAGCTTTATCTATAACAGTGCATACGGCTGTGAAACTGGTGAAACAGGGATTGAAAAAATTAACTTGGAAACATTATCATCAACCACAATTGACGATACAACTTGCTACCAAGCAATCACTTCAACCAGCGATGGCAGAATTTTCGCAGTTGATAATCACTCGAGCTATTATGGTGAAGCAGGCTCAAATACCTTATTTGAATTTAACGGTGCGACTAAAACAGCCGTCACTGATTTTGAAAATACAACAATCGAAACTGTATCAGCTTACGGAAATGACCTATGGTACAGCCTCCCTCAAGAAACTTCAGGGTCTGGCGATACACTCGTTGTAACAAGAGATTTTGAGGTAGGCCAAATTGATACTACAACAAATACTAAAATTTCAGCTTCTGTTGTAAACCCTACACTAACAGCTAGAGCAATCACATTTATTGAAAGATAAACTCTAAAAAAAAGCCGAGCAATGCTCGGCTTTTTTTGTTTCAAAAGAATCGTAATTAACTAAACCTGAAATCGTTCCAACTTCTCCTGTAGCGATTGTGTCAACGCGACCACTTCTTGAATAGCTTCCACCGTATGCTCTGCATCTTCTACTGTAGCCCGGCCTAAGTTATTAATGGTTACCACGTTTTTATCAATGGTTTGCGCCACATTGGTTTGCTCATCTGCAGAGGTAGAGATAATGCCGTTGGTTGTGGCAATGTGCTCAACCATGTTTACGATCTCATCAAGGGCAGTACGCACCTTGGATGAAAATTCTACTGTATCTTGCGCCATCATATGGCTATTGCCCATCACCTCTACCGCATTGGTAATACCGGTATGGATTGTTGTCATGACCTCATCAATCTCTTGAGCAGATGATTGAGTTCGGCTGGCAAGGGTTCGTACTTCATCCGCAACTACTGCAAAGCCTCGGCCTTGCTCCCCCGCTCGGGCGGCTTCAATGGCAGCATTCAGTGCTAATAAGTTGGTTTGCTCTGCAATGCCTTTTATTACTGATAGCATGTTGGCAATGTTTTCAGAGTTTTCTGATAGTTTATTAATCACTTCTGTGCTGTGCATGATTTCATCGGCAAGCTGATTAATTTGGCTTAACGCTTTACCTACCACTTCATTAGCATCTTTAGCATGCTGACTGGTTTCAATGGCCGATTTTTCAGCTTCACTACTCTGCCTATTTACCTCTTCGCTGGTGGCCGACATTTGAGTCACCGCAGAGGCCACTTGTTCGGTTTCTAATAATTGTTCATGAGCGGCGTTATTACTTTTAGTTGCGTTTTTCCCAACTTGATCCATTGACTTACCCACATCGGATGCGGTTTCTTGCACCACTTTTAGTAGGCTGTGAATTTTTTCCACCATCACATTGAATTCGCCGGTTAACTCACCCATTTCATCTTTGGATTCCACCTCGACACGAACTCGCATATCACCACGAGATATTTTTTGGGCCGCATTAAAAAACTGACCTACCGTGCTGCGAACGGACCAGAAAAAGGCGGCGTATAAATACACAATTAGAAGCATCACTAAAATAATTGCCACGGCCACAATGGCCAGTTTTTGACTTAATTCATCAATGCGAACCTGTAATATATCGCTAATGTTGTTTAGCGCTATTTTACGAATACTCTTGATGCTATCTACGCGCTCTAAATAGTATTTACTAAAGTCTCTCCATGAAATTTCTACCGACATGGCAGAGACAATTTCATCGTCTAGTTTGTATTTAATTTCTTCTACTGATTTTTCTATTTTCGTGAATTCTTTTTCGAACAAATCTTTAAAATGTGCGTTTTTCATCAACGATTGATGATTTTTGTTCATATTCTTTTGGGTTTGATCAACACCGTCATAAGCATTATTCAAACTATCGTACACAGCTGTTGATATGTATTTTTCAAAAATACCGTATACCGCCAAGGTATGTGCAAAACCTAAACTCGTTTGGTATTCAGGGTAATCTGATATAGCCAGTTTCAAAAGTCGTTGCACATTGGCGTCCGTGTCTTGATTGATACCCGATGCTTGCGCCACATTGACTGCACTGAAGATGATATCTTGCACAACTTGATTAAAACTTTTGTATTGATCATTGATAGTTGGCTGTCGGCTCTCGCCTCCGCGATCAAAACCTTTACGCCATTGCTTTTTCTTCTTTTCTAATTCATTTGCAATGGGCGATGAGAGATTTGCATTAATCACTGTATTGATGCTTTTAAACAGATCTGTTGATAGTTTATCCACTTCATTATTGATTTCTGGGCGAGCAAAAAAGCTGGCTACGCCACCTAAGTCTCGATATAGAGTGGCTTGATCAGATACGCTTAAAATTTCATTGATGATATGAAGGGAGCTTTGTTCTAATTTGGTTTTTTCAATTTGCTGATAGGTTTGATCAATAATGGCATAACTTAGTAAAACCAAAGGCACAAAAAAGGTACAGCTGATTACGCCAAATTTCTGGGCGTAACTCAGCTTATTCATTAACTTGATAGCAGGCGCTAAAAATCCAGACACTGCGTACACCTCTCGTTACAACATATAAATAAGTGTAGACCGTTTTTATCTCTGTGCTTGCTCATCACACTAAAGTAAAAGGTGTCTAACATCGCCTAACAGCTGGCAAAGATAACGTGTAAATTGCGCCGCCTGAGCGCCATCTATCACCCTATGATCGTACGACATGCTTAATGGCAACATGAGCCTTGGCTCAAACGAACTGCCATTCCATATGGGCTTATACGCCGCCTTAGAAACCCCTAATATGGCCACTTGTGGCGCACTCACTATGGGCGTAAACGCTGTGCCGCCAATGCCACCCAAACTTGAAATGGTAAAGCAGCCACCGCTCATGGCATCCATGGCTAATTTTTTATCCCTGGCTTGTTTGGCCAATTCACTGCTTTTTAACGCTAATTCAACAATGCCCTTTTGATCGGCCGCTTTAATCACTGGCACTAACAAACCATCAGGCGTATCTACCGCAATGCCGATATTGATGTACTGCTTCAATATTAGGCTGTCACCATTTGGCCCAAGGGATGAATTAAATTCGGGGAATTTTTCCAGCGCTTTGCTACATGCTTTTAAAATAAAAGCCAAAGGCGAAACCCGCACACCTTCTGGCAACTGATTTTGCATCTGGCCTTTTCGGTATTCTTCTAGTTCTGTGATATCGGCATCATCAAACTGGGTAACTTGCGGAATGGTGCTCCAGCTTTGCACCATATTTCGCGCTGTGACTTGTTTAATTTTATTAAGGGGTTTTTCACTGATTTCACCATAGCGAGAGAAGTCTTCACTGCTACCCACAACACCGGTAGCAACACTTGGCCCTTGTTTAAGACTTTGTTTTACAAAACCTTGTACGTCTTCTTTTAGAATGCGATTTTTAGGGCCGCTTGAGGGTACTTTCGATAAATCCACCCCCATTTCTCGGGCCAATTTGCGCACAGCCGGGCCTGCATGCACGTTACCTGACACGCTAATCTCTAATGTAACCTGCGCTTCAGGCTGCGAGGCTTTTGCGGACTGGGCTTTTGATTGAGGCCGTGTTGGTGATTGAGACTGCGCTGCTGGCTGAGGCTTACTTGCCACATCATCACTTTTAGGTGCTTCAGCTATAGGGGCCGCTTGGTTTGATTCCACCAACATTGTGGCTACCTTGTCCCCTTGGCTGACTTTATCCCCCACTTTTATGTGGTAGCTAAGCACTTTGCCCGCATGAGGGGCTGGCACTTCCATGGTGGCTTTATCACTTTCAAGCACCACTAAGCTTTCTTCGCTTTCTAGGTTGTCACCTTCTTTGATGCATAGCTCGATCACTTCAACTTGATCAATGCCGCCTAAATCGGGCACTGCAACATCAAGCTCGCTGGGGCCTGAAGAGGATTGAGGTACAGAGGATTCAACTTCTGCAGCTTCAGCCACTGGTTCACTGACTGAGGGTTGTTTGTCATCCGCCTCGGTGGCTGAACCCTGCTCTGTGGTGCTGACTGTTGAGCCTTCTACTTCCATCATGGCAACCGCTGAGCCTGAGCCCACTTTATCGCCTACTTTTACTAGGATCTCGGCCACGGTACCGCCGTTGGGCACAGGGACTTCCATGGTGGCTTTGTCGCTTTCTAAAACCAATATCGTATCTTCTGCCTGCAGGGTGTCGCCCACGGCTACTTCGATCTCGATTACTTCTACTTCGTCTATGCCGCCAAGGTCTGGCACACATACTTGTACTTGAGCCATATTCTTGTCCTTAAATAACTGCCCTTAATGGTACAGCGGGTCTAATTTATCAGGGTCGATGCCAAAATCCTTTTGTGCTTTTTGCATCACACTGGCTTCCAACTCACCGTCTTTTACTAATGCACTTAATGCAGCCAACACCACAAACTGGCGGTCCACTTCAAAGAAACGCCTTAAGTTTTCTCGGCTATCACTGCGACCAAATCCATCGGTCCCTAAGGTCACAAACGTTTTATCGGTTGGCATATACGCGCGTAATTGCTCGCTGTATTGTTTCATGTAATCCGTTGCACAAATGACTGGGCCAGCCGTTTTTTCTAAACAGGTTGTGACATAAGCCGATTTTGGTTTTTTCTTGGAATTTAATAAGTTATCGCGCTCAACTTTTCGCCCTTCTCGGGTCAGTTCGTTAATGCTAGTGGCACTCCAAACATCGGCCTGAATATTAAAATCATTGGCTAATATTGTTTGCGCTTCCAAAACTTCACATAAAATAGTACCGCTGCCCAATAGCTGAACATGCAGTGGTTTTTTAGCTTTTACTTTTTCCGCCGGCTTCAATAAGTACAGACCTTTTTTAATGCCTTCTTCTGCGCCTTTTGGCATAGCTGGGTGTTTATAACTTTCGTTCATCACCGTGATGTAATAAAAAACACGCTCGTGATTTTTATACATGCGCTCTAAACCATCTTGAATGATGACGGCGATTTCAAACGCAAACGCAGGGTCATAGCTGACGCAGTTTGGAATGGTATTGGCCAATATGTGGCTGTGACCATCTTGATGCTGCAAGCCTTCACCGTTTAATGTAGTGCGCCCTGCGGTGGCGCCCATTAAAAAGCCTTGAGCTTGGCAATCACCCGCGGCCCAGGCTAAATCGCCAATGCGCTGAAAACCAAACATGGAATAAAAAATATAAAACGGCACCATGGCTTTGTCGTAAACACTGTACGCTGTCGCCGCTGATAGCCACGCACTAAAAGCACCAGCTTCGTTAATGCCCTCTTCTAAGATACGGCCCTTTTTTTCTTCCTTGTAATACATCATTTGGCCAAAATCTACCGGCTCATAAAGCTGACCTTCTGAACTGTAGATGCCCAATTGACGGAACAAGCCTTCCATACCAAATGTACGCGCTTCGTCTGGCACAATGGGCACCACACGTTCGCCCATATTTTTATCTTTAACCAAACTGGTGAGCAATCTCACAAAGGCCATGGTGCTGGATATTTCTCGCTCGCCAGTGCCTTCAAGCTGCGATTTAAACGCCGATAATTCAGGCACGTCTAATGGGGTTTTGTTTTCTGTGCGCACCGGCATAAAACCCCCTAGGGTTTCACGGCGTTTGCGCATGTAAACCATTTCAGGGCTGTCTTCTGGTGGGCGGTAATACGGCACAGCTTCTAGCTCGCTGTCTTTAATGGGGATATCAAAGCGATCACGGAAACCTTTCAGGCTTTCCATATCGAGTTTTTTAACCGAGTGCGCTTCGTTTTTACCTTCCGCGGCATCACCCATGCCGTAACCTTTAACCGTGTGAGCCAAAATGACAGTGGGCTGGCCTTTATGTCCTGCCGCTTGGCGATAAGCCGCATACACTTTATAAGGATCATGACCGCCGCGATTTAGGTTAAAGATTTCTTCATCTTTCATGCCTGCGATCATGTCTTGAAGTTCTGGGTATTTACCAAAGAAGTGCTCTTTGGTGTAAGCGCCGCCTTTGGCTTTGTAGTTTTGGAATTCACCGTCCACCACTTCATCCATGCGCTTTTGTAAAAAGCCGTCTTTATCTTGGGCTAATAATGGATCCCAATGACGACCCCAAACCACTTTAATCACATTCCAACCCGCACCGCGGAAACTGCCTTCTAGCTCTTGAGTAATTTTACCGTTACCCCGTACCGGCCCATCAAGGCGTTGCAAATTGCAGTTGATGACAAAAATTAAGTTTTCGAGTTTTTCACGGCCCGCAAGGTTAATGGCACCCAATGTTTCTGGCTCGTCACACTCGCCATCCCCTAAAAAGGCCCAGACTTTTCTGTCTAACCTTGGCACCAAACTGCGCGCAGACATATAACGCATAAAGTGCGCTTGGTAGATGGCTTGCATGGGACCAAGCCCCATGGAAACTGTGGGGAACTGCCAGTAGTCCGGCATGAGTTTAGGGTGCGGATAGGAGCTTAGGCCCTCGCCGCCCACTTCACGGCGAAAGTTTTCAAGTTTTTCTTTATCGAAGCGCCCTTCTAAGAAGCTGCGTGCATAAATACCTGGGGCAATGTGGCCTTGGTAATAAATTAAGTCGCCATTGGGGCATTTTTCGCTGTCTTTATTTGGCGCACGGAAAAAATAGTTAAAACCCACATCATAAAGGGTGGCGCTTGAGGCAAAGCTGGCAATATGGCCACCAAGGTCGTCCCCGGTTTGATTGGCACGCACCACCATGGCAAGGGCGTTCCAACGAATCAAAGATCGAATGCGGCGCTCTAAAAACAGATCCCCCGGCATTTTCACTTCATCATTAGGGGGAATGGTATTTCGGTAAGGGGTGGTCATGGTGTACGGCAATGGCATGCCATCACGGGTCGCACATTCTGAAAGGCGCTCTAATAAAAAACGCGCGCGCTCAATGCCCTCCTCACGAATCACACTCTCAATCGAGTCGAGCCATTCTTTGGTTTCGCTGGGGTCGTGATCGTGTCCATCAGATGCCATGTCGTGTCCTTACCTATTGATCATCACTAAAAGTATAGATGAGAATCTGTAAAGTGCCGAAAGGCCTTATGTGAGCGGTGTGAAACCTAATGATTAAAAGTCAAAAAAAGACAGCAATCATTGCTTGGCGTTTTTAACCGTGGGTGGAAAGCTGATAATAATAAGGCTCGTCACCGGTGATTTTAACTTGTGAACGAGATGCGTATGGCACATCAATACGGTTTATATTGGTAAACGGCAGGCCTAATACTTCTTTTAACAATAAACGAATCACGCCACCATGACACACCACTAACTGGCTACTTTCTTCACGGCCTAAACAGCCGAACCAAGCTTTTAATACTCGACGTTCAAACCCCAACAAACTTTCACCTTCTGGGGCGGAGAAATTCATTGGGTCATCCCACATGGGTTTAATGCGCTCGAAGTCTTCTTTAAAAATTTTATCCATGGATTGATTTTCCCAAATGCCAAAATCAAACTCACGAAAATCAGGGGCAATAATGACATCCACATCTAACTGCTTGGCAAGAGTTTCTGAAAACGCTTGGCAACGAGACAAGGGACTTGTGATGATTACATCCCACTTTTTATTCTCAACCGCCTCATGCATTTGTGACCAACCCAAATCACTTAATTCATGATCGGTACGGCCACGCAACACATTACCACCAACAGGTTCTCCATGGCGCAGCAGATCAATGGTTTTGGTGACGGTGTCCATGGAAATTCCTTTTTATTATTTGATTCTAATGAGGTTCCATTTTACTGAAAACCGTTATCGAGGCCGCTAAGGTTATTTTTTAACGCCAATGGGCAATCTAGATAAATTTAAAGCGTGATGAGCGAAATAGAGACAAGGCACGAAATAATTTAAAAGACAGAGTTGACTGTTGTTCAATGATGTCTTTTAAATTATTTCATAACGCCGTATCTGTGAGCGCAATAGCTTTAAGCTTCTGATACGCCTGCTTGGGAGAAGGTGGCCATCTCATTATGCAATGCCAAAGCACTTTGCATCAAGCTCACCACCACGGCCGCACCACTACCCTCACCCAAACGCATGCCAATATTTAATAACGCATTGGCTTGTAATGCTTGTAACATTTTTTGATGGCCCGGCTCTGCACTTTCATGACTGAACAATAACCATGGTCGCACACTTTCATTAATAGCCACTGCCATTAATGCCGCAGCCGTGCTGATAAATCCATCCACCAATACCGGAATACCTTGTTGCGCGCAGCTAATATACGCACCCACTAAACCGACAATTTCAAAGCCCCCTAAGTTTTGCAATTGTAACAATGGGTCTTGATCTGTGTGCAGGGTTAAGGCTTTTTCAATCATTTGTGCTTTAAACGGTAGCTGCTCAGGCGCCAAACCTGTGCCAGGCCCCACCATATCAATGGCGGCCATGTTCATACGCGCACAAGCAAGCGCCGAAGCAGATGTAGTATTGCCAATGCCCATTTCGCCACCAATGAATAACTGACTATTATTTTTAGCGGCTCTGTTAGCACTTTTTTGACCTTGTAAAAGTGCTTCTTGTAATTGCTCTGTGCTCATGGCTTTTTCTTGCGAAAAATCTTTTGTGCCCGGGGCAATGCGTGCATCCACTATTTGCTCGTGTTGATCCACTTCAAATAAAGTGCCTAGGTTAACCACTTCAAATTGAGCATGTAATTGACGGGCTAAAACAGAAATGGCTGCCCCGCCGTTGGCAAAGTTTTTCACCATTTCAGTGGTCACCGCTTGTGGAAAAGCCGAAACTCCATTTGCCGCAATACCATGATCACCTGCAAACACACTGATGTGAATATTATTGAGCTGTGGCTTTAGGGTATTTTGAAATGCAGAAAATTTTACCGCCACCTCTTCTAATGAACCCAATGAGCCTGGCGGTTTAGTTAAAGTTAACTGATGCCCTAATGCTTGCTCGGTGATGCTTTCATCAATGTTGGTGGCGGCTTGTAAATACCAAGACATATTATTAACTCGCTAAAAATTTAAAAAATAAAATACTGTAAAACTAGGCTTTCACAACCATTGCAATGCCCGCCACCATTAAAGTGACGTTAGTGGCTTGAGCTCAATCATATTAGTGCTGGTGCACTCATCAAAACCACAAATTACCAAGCTCAACTTCCTCTAGGCTTTCACAACCATAGGAATACCTGCAACCATTAAAGTGACGTTAGTGGCTTGAGCCGCGATACGCTGATGCAAGCGTCCAAGTTCATCCACATAGTTTCGTGATAGCTCGCCCATGGGCACCACACCCATGGTGATTTCGTTAGACACCATCAAAACCGGTGCTTGGCAATTTTTAAGGGCCAGCAGTAATTCGTCCACCGCCGTTGCTAAATCTTTTGAGTCCATCATGACATTCATCAGCCATAAGGTGAGGCAATCCACCAGCAGGACATTCTGTGGCTGATCATGCTCAATAATGGATTGAGACAATTGAATTGGGCACTCGATAGTGGGCCAGCTGGCTGGGCGGTCTAATTGGTGCTGCTCTATGCGTTGTGCCATTTCGTCATCATGGCTTGTGGCGGTGGCCAAATACACCACTTGCTTGCCACTTTCAGCGGCCAGTTTCTCGCCATAACGGCTTTTACCACTGCGCGCGCCCCCTAAAATAAGGTGCACATGGGGCTGGTTTTGATCATCCATAGGGCTTGGAATATCCGGCATGCTGATAATTTCTGGTTAATCTGATCTCAAAGGCTAATCTTATAAGGTAAGGGCAAATGGAGCCAGTGCCAGCACGGCCTTTTAAGCTTGCCCTATGAAACAAACATGCAATACCCAGCACCATTGTGCGCTAGGTAAGCTTGGTTTCTGAATATGTTTGTTTGCTGGATATGTACATAGCAGATATGAGAAATGAAATGAAAGAACAAAGACGATTCGCCCGTCGAAACCTGCATTCTAATGTCAGTGTATTTGAAGACAGCAGCGCGAAATTTTTAGGCACCATGCTGGACTACTCAGAGGGCGGCGTACTGGTTTCCAGTTATCAGCCTGTGGCGCTTGGAGAAGTGGTAAAACTCTCTATGGTGGATTTACCCAATAATATTGGCCGTAAACGCACTGGGCACATTGAAGTTGAAAGCGTGCGCTGTGACCCATTCAACAGCACCATGTACGGGGTTGGTTTTAAACTCATCAGCGCAGATGAGCAAGCCAAGGACATGTTTAACAGTTATGATGACGGTCACGCTCCTAAATAAACACTGTCACCTATGAACTCTGTTTTAATCGGTATCGACCTTGGCGGTACCAAAATTGAAATTGTCGCTCTAAAAAATACACAAAGCACATTAGGTGATGACGACAATATCCTCTATCGCACTCGCATTAACACCCCTAAACATGCCGACTCCGATACTCAGTATCAGCTTATATTAACGGCCATTCATACATTAGTAAGTGATTGCGAAACTCAACTAAAATTAAAACAAACACCTGTTGGCATTGGTATTCCCGGTGCACTGAGTTTAAAAACAGGCCTGGTTAAAAATGCCAATACGGTTTGTCTAATAGGCAAAGACTTCAAAGCGGATTTATCAACAACCCTCAAGCGTCCCGTTAAAATTGAAAATGACGCCAACTGTTTTGCATTAAGCGAGGCGCTAGATGGCGCCGGAAAAAATAAAACCAGCGTATTTGCCGTGATTATTGGCACTGGAGTGGGCGGCGGTTTAGTCATTAACCAGCAACTATTAATAGGCCCCAACCACATTGCAGGTGAATGGGGCCACAATGCATTGCCTTGGCCTGAAGACTCAGACCAACCAAAACAAAACTGCTATTGTGGAAAACAAGGTTGCATTGAAACCTATTTGTCTGGCCCTGGTTTTAGCAGACAGGCGTCCCTGCAAAATGATATTAGTCTTTCTAGCCAAGAAATTTTCCAACAAAAAGACTCTAACCCACATGCTAAACACGCTTACCACGCATACGTACGACGTTTGGCTAAAAGCTTGGCCAGCGTGATTAATATCGTGGACCCGGATGTCATTGTATTAGGCGGTGGGCTCTCTAATATGCATACCCTATACACTGATGTTAAACATGTTTGGCAGGAATTTGTATTCAGTGATTGTGTGAACACAGAGCTAAAACAAAATACACACGGCGACTCTAGCGGTGTACGAGGGGCAGCTTGGTTAAATAAATAATGGGGGGAATGTGAATTGCGGGCTATTAAATGAAGCCCGCTTTTTAGAATTTACTCTGAATACTAGAAACGCTTAGAAACCTGCAAAGACTGTTAAACACGCCACTACCAACAGCCACAAAATGGCACAGCGCATCATGAGCTGATTGGTTTCATCTAATGCAAAGTTCGCTTTCTCGCAATCAAACTCAGCTTCATCTAAGCCATCATTTAAACTCATGGTTGTGGATAACACCTCTTTTGTTGAGCTGTTAAAGTCACTAATGAATTTCATGGCACTTGGAAAACTTTTTACAAAATCACCGGTTAGTGCAATGCTTAATGCTAGTAATCGAGAAGGCAACCATTCAAGTGCGCCCAATATGCTTTTAAGCCATGGCAACCTGAACTCACGATAAAACCAATAACTTAATAAACAACCTAGCGCCCCTGCTATGCCGCCTAATAAAAACCAGAATGTGAAAATGAAAAATCGCGAGAACCATGCAAATACAATGGCGTGTAAAACGGTTTTATGCAGCATTAAAGGTTGCTCTTGTGCCTGCTCTTGTACACTTAAAAACTGTTGAGCGCAGTGATAAGCCCCTTGGTAATCCGCTCTTTTCCAGCACTCTTTATAACTGGCAAAACGTGTACTGAAGTCATCTCGGCCTAAAATATATAAAAATAACGCCACTTGTAATAACACAGACAGACTACCTGCAATAATGCCCGTTAACTGACTAAGCGCGAAACCTAATACTAAACATGGTAAAACCACCACAAGCGTAAACACCAAAGCTTGTGAGACCGTGCCCATGTCATTAACAGAAAATGGGCTTAACACACGCTTGAACCAGTTATTATTACGCTGATAACCGGTTTGTTTGGTTTGCTTTTGCAGTAACACTGCAAATAATAAAACGATAAATTTCATAGTTTTTTCATTTTAAATTTAATAGTTTTTTGAAGCCTTATGCAATTAAGCATGACTTAAAATAATCCCAATCAAAGCTTTCACCAGGGTCGGTCTTTCTTCCTGGCGCTATATCAGAATGCCCAACTAAACGCTCTGTCACAATGTCTGGATAAGCCAGCATCAAAGCCTTACTGACTTGAGCCAAAGCCGCATATTGCTCGCTTTCATAAGCAATATGATCAGCCCCTTCTAATTCGATACCAATGGAAAAATCATTGCAGTTTGTCTCTCCATTAAATTCACTCAAGCCAGCATGCCACGCGCGTTTATTAAAAGGCACAAATTGCACGATTTTACCGTCACGTTTGATTAGTAAGTGACTGCTTACTTGCAGATCTTTAATGGTTTGAAAATACGGGTCTGCATTGCAATCCAAGGTGTTACTGAAAAAGTCTTCAATATAACAACCACCAAATTTGTTGGGTGGCAAACTAATATTGTGTACCACCAACATATTGATCGGCTTTTCTGATAGCTCTGGGCGCTCATTAAAATTTGGTGATGGACACCACTTAGCGCTTTGTAATTTATGATCAACGATTTTCACGTTAGGGCCTTACTGAGTCGCCTTGAAGGCTCAGTGTAATGTTCACTAAGCTCAAGTTTGCAATTATTCTTGGTACTCTAACAAGTTTGGCCTATTTTTTAAGTATTTAAATACACTGGCCTGTTTTTCATTAAATTTTCTCAAATGCCAACCCATGCCTCAAACAACATTTGATCCTGAGAGCACTCAAGTTATGATGTGTCATATTCTAATAATAAACCTCTAAAAATTATGCCCACTAGCCAAGCTGAAATAGCCCCCACTTTCATTGAGCAAGCCTTAACCCTAATCACCAGCGCCTTAGGTGCCATTAATGGTGTGGTTTGGGGTGCACCAATGCTGATTCTATTAGCTCTAACCGGTTTATTTTTAACACTGGGTTTAAAAGGCCGTACCTTAAGCCACATTCCTTTAGCCTTTAAAACACTGTGGTCTGGTCGCAGTGGTGATAAAACAAAAGGCGACATTAGCGGCTTCAATGCCTTGATGACGTCTATGTCGGCCACTGTGGGCACAGGTAACATTGCAGGTGTTGGTACCGCCATCGCATTAGGTGGCCCTGGGGCACTGTTTTGGATGTGGTGCATTGCATTATTAGGCATGGCCACAAAATTTGCCGAAGCCGTATTAGCCGTGCACTTTCGTGAAAAAGACGAAAATGGCGATTTTATTGGTGGACCCATGTATTACATCAAAAACGGTCTGCCTTCCTACATGAAATGGATGGCCACGGCGTTTGCCATATTTGGCATGATCGCAGGCTTTGGCATAGGCAACACAGTACAAGCTAACTCTGTGGCCGATGTTATGAACACCGACTATGGCATCCCTATGTATGTGACAGGCGTGGTGTTAGCCATATTAGCCGGCTTAGTTATTTTAGGCGGCATCCAACGCATTGCCCAAGTGGCCGGTAAATTGGTGCCTTTCATGGCACTGGCTTATATCGGCGCTGCATTAATAGTGGTACTAAGCAATATTGAACAAGTACCCGCTGCGTTTGCCACCATTGTGGAATACGCCTTTAACCCTGTTTCGGCCACCGGCGGTTTTGCCGGCGCCACCATATGGGCCGCTATTCGCTACGGTGTGGCCCGTGGTGTGTTTTCTAACGAAGCCGGTTTAGGCAGTGCGCCCATTGCTCACGCCAGCGCACAAACTAACCACCCTGTGCAGCAAGGTTTGATCGCCATGTTAGGCACATTCATTGATACGCTCATTATTTGTACACTTACAGGGTTAGTCATCGTATTAACAGGTGCGTGGCAGAGTGGAGAGAACGGTGCCGCATTAAGCTCAATGGCCTTTAGCCAAGCATTACCCGGTTTTGGTCAGCATATTGTGAGCCTTGGTTTGGCTATTTTTGCATTTACCACAGTAATTGGCTGGAGTGTGTACGGAGAGAAGTGCACTGAGTACTTATTCGGAGTAAAATCCATCATTATTTTCCGCTGTGCTTGGATTTTAGCCATTCCATTAGGCGCCATGGCCCAACTGGACTTTGTCTGGTTGCTGGCTGACACCCTAAACGCCCTAATGGCTTTGCCTAACTTAATCGCGTTATTGTTATTAAGCCCAGTGGTATTCACATTAAGTAAACAGTATTTCAGCAAAGCTAAATCACAAGCTGAGACTTAGAGGTCTATACACGAGCCGATATTTTGGTTTCAGACAAGGCAAAGACAATCGAAAAAACGGAGTCACTTGTGCCATTTCGGTATTAGTGAGCTAAATGAGTATTTTGAGATTGTTTTTAACGCAGTATGAAGCCAAAAGATCAATCGTGTGAAGACCTCTCTAAAGTTTAAGACATATTATGAACCTGACTCTGACTCAAATTACTACTGATATTAAAGACGCTGTGCGTTTGGCATTACTTGAAGATATCGGTCCTGACTTCAAAAACGGTGACATCACCGCTCAGCTTATCCCTGCAGAAAACCAAAGCCATGCGCGCATCATCAGCCGTGATGATGCCATCATTGCTGGCTGTACTTGGGTAGATGAAGTATTTAATCAGCTGGATAACAGCGTAGAAGTCATTTGGCATGTGAAAGATGGTCAATCAGTAAAGGCCAACGACACACTGTTTGAATTAAAAGGCAGCTCACGCAGCTTATTAACCGGTGAGCGCTCCGCCCTTAACTTTTTGCAAACATTAAGCGCCGTGGCCACTAAGTGCTTTTTTTACAGCCAAAAAGTGAAACACACACACGTTAAGCTATTGGACACTCGCAAAACTCTACCGGGTTTACGCACCGCACTAAAATACGCCGTGACTCAGGGTGGTTGCCATAACCACAGAATAGGTTTGTTTGATGCGTTTTTAATTAAAGAGAATCACATCAATGCCTGCGGCGGCATTCAGCAAGCCATTTCTCAAGCTCACATTATTGCACCGGGCAAACCTGTGGAAGTAGAAGTAGAAAGCTGGGATGAGTTAATGCAGGCATTAACTGCAGGAGCTGACATCATAATGCTGGATAACTTCTCCATTACAGATACCAAAAAAGCCGTTGAACATGTAAATGGCCAAGCCAAACTAGAAGCCAGCGGTGGCATTACAGATAGTACGCTTGTAAGCATTGCAGAAACCGGTGTGGACTATATTTCTATTGGGGCGTTAACAAAAGACGTGAAAGCCGTGGATTTATCCATGCGCATGGTGTGATACGCGTTATTAATTATGATAATAAGCAGAAACGCACTTCCTCAAATACCTGTAGTTATTATTGCACTAATCCCTTTCCTGAATCTCTACGCTTGGGAGAACTTTGACTTATTTAATTCTGCTCTTTCACACCGAATATGGATCATTTGGTGTGAGATATTGATTATTGCATTATTAATAACCACAACAAATTTTAACATTTCTAATGATATAAAGAAAAATCCAAAACTACTTACTCCCATCTTTTTATTTTTAGCATGTGGTTTTATAAGCTGCCTATTTGCTCAAAACAGCTATGCATCGCTGGTACGTCACACTGAAATCTGCCTACATTTCTTGCTAATTTATTTACTTAGCCACCATATTAAGTCAGATAAACAAAGAGCCATTATTATTGTAGGCCTAATAGCAGCATTTCTTTACACCGTTTTCCATTTTTCATTACTGCGGTTAGCAGTAGGCGGTATTGAATACAACTGGGTTAAGCACATACCTTTTTTTAGTAATATCCGCCACTGGGGCTATCTTCAAGTATTGGTATTGCCTCTTTCCTATTTTTTCATCACTAACCCCGCTCCTAGAGCCAAACTAGCAGGCTATAGTTTATTTACAATAATATGGGTTAGCATTATTTGGAGTGGTGGTAGAGGACCCTTGATCGCGAGCCTAATAGGGTGTTTTGCCATATCTCCAATACTATTTAAACTAAGTAAAAAACAAACTCTAATCACTGTAGCTTTATTTCTGTTAGCTCTATTTATTTCATTAAAATTCGAAGCCAACCACTCAAGCCTATCAATATCTCGATTATTCTTTGTTCCCCAGGTTATATCAGAATCAAAGCTCGACCTAAATGCAACATCTTCAGGCAGACTTGGAATCTATAAGGATGCACTATCGGAACTCATCGATGTCTCACCACTCTTCGGTATGGGGGCGGATAACTATCGATACAGTTTAAAGCAGCAGCACATTATACCAACCCACCCTCATAGCTCCATCATCCAGCTCACCTATGAGTACGGCATAATTGGGCTAATATTAACCCTCTATTTTATATTACAACTTACTCAGAAAGGACTTACTCTAAATAACAACATCCAAAAAGCATCCTTTATATGTCTTATATGTAGCTTAATTTTAAGCCTCGTTGATGGAAACTATTATCATAGCGTTTCTATATTCAATATAATTATTTTAATTTCAATCATTACTTCTGACACATCAGCATTTTTACCAACTAAAGAAAAACACACCCCGCCTGTACTTGGGGTTTTACTTATTTTAACCTGTGTTTGGCTTGCTCACACTTATACATATAGTAAGTACACTACCCCACTTAAAAGTATAGACCAGGTAAATCAAACTCAATTATTTCCATCTATCGTCCTAACTCCTAAATGGATTAACCCAGAGAGTAGCAAACCTGCATTAGAGCAAGCCTTAATACACGGAATCAAATGGTCTGATTCACAATGCGCACATAAATCTTTACTCAAGCTTTACTTCAACAAAAGCATAAAAAACAATAATATTCAGTGCAACACCCACTATGATACAATTAAATAAATACTTTTTTATTCAGCTAGCAATATTTATCTGCCTGCATTTATTTGGCGCTACAGCTCTTATAACTACCAGTATCATTAGACTTTCCCTTGGAAATAATACTGCTAATTTTTCATTAACAGATAATCTCAGTAATCTCGCAAGCATTTACATACTTCAATATGCATTTATTTCACTAATTTTAAGTTTTGGCTATATATTTTTCTCGTTTAAATTAACCAGTTATCTCAACAAAAGAATTTCAAACTTAAAACCTTATTTAACACATATATTAAGCGCAATCATTTTTACGATCAGCTTAATATCCGTTAACAGTCATTTTTTTCAGGATACTAACTTCACCCTTCCCGCACCTTTTTTTATTGCTGACAACCAATTAAACTTGTTGTGGAATCTAATTATTTTTTTAATACCTCTACTATTTTTGCTACTAGCAATAATAGCTCTGCATACTAAAATTTTCATCTTGGCATGTCTATTAGCGTCAATATATACCTTCGCACCAATGCCTTTATCTTCCTCTCATACAAATAAACCCAATGTTTTTTTTATTAGTATCGATTCGTTGCGACCAGAATTAATTCAACACTACATGCCTTTTTTAAACAGTCAAATCGAAGAGTCCGCAGTGTTCCCCAACGCATACACCCCTTTTGCAAGAACCTACCCCTCATGGACAAGTATTCTTACAGGTCGGCATCCAGTTAATCACAATGCAAGATTTAATCTTCAGGATGAATCAACTCTTGATCACAATAATCACTACCTAGCAAAAATACTAAAACAGCAAGGCTATCAAACTATTTACGCTAGTGATGAGCGGCGATTCAGCAATATCGGCTCAACCCAAGGTTTTGAGACAATCATAGGCCCAAGAACAGGAGCAAGTGATTTCATTTTAGGCAATTATGCTGATCTGCCGATTACTAACTTACTCACCCTGCTTCCTATAAGCAGATGGCTAACCCCAGAACTATATGCAAACAGGGCTGCATCACATCTATATAAACCAACTCAATTTAGCCAGCTTTTAAAAACACAACTCTCTGGCTTTAATTCAAAACCAATTTTCTTAGCAACCCACTTCTGCCTAGCACACTGGCCATATAAGTTTATTGGCCATAAAACTGATCCTAGTTACAAAGCTAAGCCTGACTACCCTGACAACCTAAGACATATAGACAAACAATTAAAATCATTATTTGATCATTTGAATGATCAAGGCCTACTAGATAACAGTAGAATCGTGTTTTTAAGTGATCACGGTGAAAGCTGGGGGCAAGTGGACACTGGCTTAAAGAATAAAGAAAATGTGCCTTTGTTTGTTACTGATTACGGTCATGGCATGAACATACTCAGCCCAAGCAGTCATAAGGTTTTAATTGCTCTAAAAGGATTCAACATCGAAGAAAATGAATATTCTAGACTAAGCTCACTTATTGATATTACACCCACAGTACTAAGCAGCTTAGAGATTGACGCACCTCAATTTAATATGGACGGTCATTCATTATTAAAACCGCAACCAGACCACATAGAAATTAGCTTTGAGTCTGGCCTAATTGTATCTGGAGCCAATACTGCCAACCCAGACACACAAAAAATTGCACAGTCGGAAGCTCATAGATATAACATACTTAAAAACGGCCAACTTCGCTTAAAACCTTCAAAACTTGAAGACATGATCAATAGCAAACAACTTGCTCTACGTATTAACCATCAATCAATATATAGGGGGCGATTCAGCAGCGACAAAAATTCATTCTTAATCGTTGATCACTCAAAAAATTTTTACGAGACCAAGGATAGCTTAAAGGCCTTAATAAACCCCTACTTAAAGAATAGTGACATTACGCATCTTAAAAACCGCTTTTGTCAGCTTTACCAAAATAAACACAAGGATATAAAAGAAGAGTGCGTCAATATGTGACAAAATATGTCACCTTGACTAATAAGCACTGTTCATAAAACACTCAATCGTGATAGATATCACAAAGAAAAGCGCGATCAAGACACTTATTGCCAACTGATAAGCTTTATTTTGAAATAAAAATGGTGAATACTGCTTCTCAATTCAGTTGGCACAACATCTGCTAACTGTCTTATAGCTTCCAATGAATATTCATTGAAGCAAAAATAATAAGGCCCCCATATTAATATGTGAGGCGCCATATAAAAATTTTCCGTATAAAAAAAGAAGTGGAGCGGTCTATGAAAGGTCAATCAGGTTTTACCCTAATCGAATTAATGATTGTAGTTGCAATCATCGGTATTCTTGCATCTGTGGCAGTGCCTCAGTACCAAGACTACATTATCCGTACCGAAGCTGCGACAGCACTAAGCGATGTACGTACAGTACAACTAGGTGTAAATGAATATGCAGCTCGCTATGCAACACTAGGTGGCAACACTGCAGCATATGCAGCATATACAGGTTTCTCTGCAACCGGTACAGCAAACAAGAGCGGCTCCCTATCTTCAATAGAAATTGGTGATGGTGGCGTTCTAACACTTACTTATGCAACTACAGCAAACACAGTGCTTGCAGGTAAGAAAATTGTAATGACTCCTGCAATGGACAGTGCTGGTACAACATCTTGGAGCATTGCTGCTGCAGGTACAGGTGGTATTCCAGTGAAATATGTACCTAAAAACTAAGGAATACTCTTAGCTTGAAAAACCCGCATCTGCGGGTTTTTTTATACCCGCCTACCTACCTATAACTCTTCTCAGAAATTCTACCTAGTACACTGTTTATCTTATTAATTTTGGGTATGATTGAGCCAAATTAAAAAAAGAATCGCCGTACCATGTCAAACCTTAGCGGTATCGCACGACAATTTGTGCAGCAAGAACTATTAAACGAGCAACAAGCCTTCGATATCAACGAAGAAGCCAGTAAAAACGCCCGCTCTTTTATTATGCAATCTCTATTAAGTGGTGCCTGTAAAGCCAAAGCTGTTGCCCAGTTAGCCAGCGATGAATTTGGCCTGCCCTTTTTAGACCTATCCGCTATGGATGCAGAACACTTTCCTCAAGACTTAGTGAATACTGAGCTTTTAGAAAAACACAAGGTCTTACCGTTATTCAAACGAGGCAACCGCCTACATATCGCCCAAGCAGACCCATCTGATATCGCCGCTCTAGACGACATTAAATTTGCCACCGGCATGACTGTAGATGCCACCATTGTTGAGTTTGATAAGCTAAATGCCATTTTAGAGAAGTTAAATGCCGGTAACGATGCATTTGATGACCTAGGTGATGATGAGCTAGATTTAGAAGAAGACCAGCCAAAAAAAGAAGAAGCTGTCGAAGCTGGCGATGAAGCCCCTATTGTACGCTTTGTGAATAAAATGCTACTGGATGCTATTCGCTTGGGATCATCCGATTTACATTTTGAACCCTATGAAAAACGCTATCGCATTCGCTACCGCACGGATGGTGTATTACATGAAGTGGCTTCACCACCTATCAATTTGGCCGGCAAAATTGCAGCCCGTTTAAAAGTTATGTCACAAATGGATATTTCAGAGCGACGTGTGCCACAAGATGGCCGCATCAAGATGAAAATTTCCAAAAGCAAAGCTATTGATTTTCGAGTGAACACCTTGCCAACTTTATGGGGTGAAAAACTGGTTTTACGTATTCTCGATCCATCCAGTGCACAACTGGGCATTGACGCTTTAGGTTATGAGCCAGATCAAAAACAATTGTATATGGATGCCCTAGCTCAACCGCAAGGTATGATTCTAGTAACCGGCCCTACTGGTTCTGGTAAAACAGTATCTTTATACACGGGCCTAAACATTTTGAATGTTGAAGGTACGAATATTTCAACCGCCGAAGACCCGGTTGAAATTAACCTTGAAGGCATTAACCAAGTAAACGTTAACGCCAAAGTAGGTTTGGACTTTGGTGAAGCACTAAGAGCATTTTTACGACAAGATCCTGACATAGTAATGGTTGGTGAAATTCGAGATTTAGATACCGCCAGCATTGCAATTAAAGCTGCACAAACCGGCCACCTTGTATTATCCACACTGCACACCAACAGCGCACCTGAAACCCTTACTCGACTAGCTAACATGGGTGTGCCCGCTTTTAGTATTGCCACCTCTGTTACCCTAATCATTGCTCAGCGATTAGGCCGACGTCTATGCAGCGCCTGTAAACAACCAGCAGATATTCCAAAAGGTGTCTTATTAGATGCTGGCATGACAGAAGATATGCTAGCGGATGCTGAAATATTTAAACCTGTTGGTTGTGACGCGTGCTCTGATGGCTATAAAGGGCGAGTAGGTATTTACGAAGTAGTAAAAATTACTGACCCCATATCTCGCATAATCATGGAAGGCGGTAACGCTATCGAGATTGCAGATGCGGCCCAAAAAGAAGGCTTTAACAACCTTCGTACTTCTGCTCTCATAAAAGTGGCACAAGGCGTTACCAGCCTTGAAGAAGCCAATCGTGTAACGGCATCATAGGAAAGTATCATGGCAAACATAAAAACCGTTACTTTTGAATGGGAAGGCTCTAATAATCGAGGCCAAAAAGTAAATGGCGAGATGGTGGGGGAAAACTCCGCTATTATTAAAGCTCAACTACGAAAGCAAGGTATAACACCGAACAAATTGCGCCGAAAAGCAGAGCCCTTATTTGGAATAGGCGGGGGTGGAACTAAAAGCAAAAAAATCACCACTGGTGACATTACAATCTTCTTACGCCAACTCGCCACAATGTCAAAAGCCGGCGTGCCATTAATGCAAGGCCTAGAGATTGTAGCTGATGGATTAGAAAACCCATCAATGAAAACGATTGTATTAAGCATTAAAGATGATGTGGCTGCTGGTAATGACTTTGGCTCATGCCTAAAAAAGTTCCCAGAGGCATTTGATGATTTAACATGTGCCCTAATAGAGTCCGGAGAACAGTCTGGTGCATTAGAGCAAATGCTAGACCGAGTAGCCATTTACAAAGAGAAATCCGAAGCTTTAAAGCAAAAAGTATCTAAAGCATTAAAATACCCGGTAGTTACATTAATCATTGCCAGCATAGTAACGGTTATCCTGCTCGTTAAAGTTGTACCCACCTTCCAAAATATGTTTGCTAGTTTTGGCGGCGAATTACCAGTCCCTACTCAGGTTGTTGTGGCTATCTCAGAGTGGCTGCAAGCTAACTACCTTATTTTATTTGGTAGTATCATTGGTACTATATTCGGGATGAAAGAAGCCATTAAACGCAGCCCTAAATTGCAGGAAGAAAAAGATAAGCTTGTACTTAAACTTCCGATTGTAGGCAACATTATTCAAAAAAGTGCCGTTGCAAGGTTTGGCCGGGTATTATCCACAACCTTTGCAGCAGGTGTTCCCTTGGTAGATGCTTTAGACAGTGTTGCCGATGCAGCAGGTAATGTGGTCTATAGGGACGCAATATTACGCATCCGTGACGAAGTCAGTACTGGAACCCAGATGAATCATGCGATTAAATCATCCGGAGTATTTCCCAATATGGTGACACAGATGGTTGCCATAGGAGAGGAGTCGGGCGCTTTAGATGGTATGCTAGAAAAAGTGGCCAGCTACTATGAGGATGAAGTTGATAACTTAGTAGACGGTTTGACCTCCATGATAGAACCGATAGTCATGGCCTTTTTAGGTGTTGTTGTGGGCGGTATGCTTATCGCTATGTACCTTCCGATGTTTGCAATGGGTGATGCGATTTAAAGCACCTCCTTTCTACTCTTATTTTCCTAAAGAATTATTTATGCTTGATCCTATTTTAAATAACCCACTGGCCTTTATGGTCAGTGCTTTTGTACTTAGCCTTTGCATTGGCAGTTTTTTAAATGTCGTTGCGTATCGCTTGCCAGTGATGATGAAGCGACAGCTTCAAGATGACTATCTAGATCTACAAGGCAAAGAGCCTGAAAGCCAGGAAGCATTTAACTTAATGGCGCCCGCTTCTGCTTGCCCTAAATGCAAAAGCGCCATTAAACCTTGGCAAAACATCCCCGTTATTAGTTATTTATGGCTTAAAGGAAAGTGCGCCAATTGCAAAACAAGCATTAGCCCACGCTACCCTATTGTTGAATTAGCCACAGGGCTTTTAGGTTTGTTAGTAGCCTATGAATTTGGCCCGACGCTGCAAACAGCCTTCATGTTGATATTCACCTATTTTTTAGTGGCCCTTACACTAATTGATTTTGATGAATACCTTCTACCAGATGATTTAACCTTACCACTTATTTGGATTGCGCTATTTGCCAATAGCTTTTCAACTTTTACCAGTTTAGAAAACGCACTCTATGGTGCCATGACAGGTTACTTATCTCTTTGGAGTATTTACTGGGTATTTAAATTAGTTACTGGTAAAGAAGGCATGGGTTATGGGGACTTTAAGCTACTAGCCGCCATTGGTGCCTTGCTCGGTTGGCAGAGCCTACCATTAGTCATCTTACTTTCTAGTGCGGTTGGTGCGGTTGTGGGTATATCCCTAATACTGATCCTTGGACGCGATAAAAATATCCCTATTCCATTTGGTCCGTATTTAGCTGCTGCGGGCTTTATTGCCGCACTATGGGGCCAAGATATTACCCAGATGTATTTCCAGTTCATGGGCATTAAGTAATGCTCATTATCGGAGTAACTGGTGGAATTGGCTCGGGTAAAACCGCTGTCACTGATGAGTTCCAACGCTTAGGCATCACAATCGTAGATGCAGATATTGCTGCTCGTACCGTTGTGGAAAAAGGCAAACCAGCCTTAAACGAAATAGCACTGCACTTTGGTCAGGAGATTCTATTAGCCAGTGGCGAACTGGATCGCGCCGCCTTGCGTAAGTTGATATTCGATAACCCTGATGAACGTAAATGGCTGGAACAACTTACCCACCCACTTATTCGTAATGAGATTATTCAGGGGCTTCAAAATGCGACAAGCCCTTATGCCATTTTAGCCTCACCTTTATTGATTGAATCAGGCCAGTATCACTTGGTTAAACGAACGTTAGTAGTTGATGTACCTGAAAACCTACAAATTGAACGTACCTGCAAACGTGATAATAACGACCCAGGACAAGTGCAAGCCATTATCGATGCCCAACTGCCAAGACAAAAACGCCTTGATCACGCTGATGATGTAATTTGTAACAATAAAGACCTTGCCTATTTGCATACTGAAGTGGCTAAATATCATCAACTATATTTAACTATTTCGAAATCCTAATAAGTACACCCATGAAAGTAAAATGCCCTAATTGTGAAAAGCCCGTTGAATGGTCCGATAAATTCCCCGATCGCCCATTTTGTTCTGAGCGCTGCAAGATGATAGATCTTGGCCAATGGGCCAGTGAAGAGCATGCAATACCTGGAAAAAGCGTTGAAGAAGAAATGATGAGTGAACAGCTAAAAGATATTGACCCTAATTCATTCCATTAATCACGTTTCAATCTGCAATAAAAAAAGCGCCTATTGGCGCTTTTTTTGTTTTACACTCAGAACATCAGAGCCAAAAAATTAAGAGACTAACGCCTCTATGATTGCCTTATTGGCCTCTGGAAAGTCGTATTGATGGATATCCGCTAACTTAATCCATCGAGTCTCTTGCCCTTCAGCCCCGTGAGCTTTACCGGCAAAGCTCAACACCTTATAAACATCAAGCTCCACTACCTTATCACCATAATCATGACTCAATTTAATCAAAGGCTCTGCATTTAACGTTTTAATGCCTAACTCTTCTTCTAGCTCTCGATGTAGCGCATCAAATGGAGATTCATCAGACTCTTTTTTTCCACCAGGGAATTCCCAAAGCCCACCTTGATGAGCCTCTTTTTTTCGGCGTGCAATAAATAGCTCATCACCATTTTCAGAAAAAATAGCAGCGGCAACAACTTCAACTTTTTTCATGTTTTTATCCACAACTGAACCAATACATCCTATTTCTACATGAGCATTTACGATACTGCCTATATAGATAGCTTCAAGAATTAAGTGCGGTATTCGGCGTTTATTGTTACATATTCGTGTGAAAGATCCGTGGTCCAAATAGTTTCGTCAAATGCACCACGCCCCATATCAATTACAATACTCAACTCCTGCTGAGCCATCACACGCGCGCCCGCTTCTTCGGTGTAACTGGCTGCACGACCACCGTTTTCAACAATACACACATCGTCCAAATAAATTTGAATGGCGTCTAAATCCATATTCTCAATACCACTGCGACCCACAGCCGCCAATATACGACCCCAGTTTGCATCAGAGGCGAATAGCGCGGTTTTCACTAAAGGTGAATGTGCAACAGTGTATGCAACATCTAAAGCTTCCTGTTGAGCTGCACAGTTTTTTACATCAATGGCTACAAATTTTGTAGCGCCCTCGCCGTCACGAACAATAGCCTGAGCCAAGTAAATAAACACTTCTTCAAGTTTTTGTTTTAAAACAGAATAGAAAGCACCCGATTTATCTATCAGTTTAATTTTACTAGTACCGCTTGCTATCAACATGCATGAATCATTGGTGGATGTATCCCCATCAATTGTAATTCGGTTAAATGATTTCTCACCTAGCTCACTGCACAATTCTTGTAAAATATCTTTAGATACATAAGCGTCTGTTGCGATAAAACCTAACATGGTAGCCATATTGGGTTTTATCATTCCTGCGCCCTTTGAAATACCGGAGATAGTAATCAGCTCACCTTCGTATTCAAACTGAATAGAAGTACCTTTAGGTTGTGTATCGGTTGTCATAATACCGTTAGATGCTACAAACCAATTATCTTCTGATGTATCCGATAGTGCTGCGGGAATAGTTCTCAAAATTTTATCAAGCGGTAAACGCTCACCTATCACCCCTGTTGAAAAAGGCAGTACCGTCTCCACAGCCACACCTTTTTCGTCCGCTAGTTTTTGGCAAATAGCCATGGCATCATCATAGCCGCCAACTCCTGTACCAGCATTAGCATTACCCGTGTTGATTATTAAGTATTTACTATTGGTTTCAGCTAAATGCTTTTTACAAATTTGCACAGGGGCTGCGCAAAATGCATTTTTAGTAAAGATACCTGAAGTAGAAGCTGTCTCAGGTAACTCAAACACAACTAAATCTGGTCGTTCGGTTTGTTTAATGCCAGCATTGGCCGTACCAATTTTTAAACCTTGAACTTTATGGAATGCATCAAAAACAGATAAGTTAACTGACATAATTTAAACTCCTAAAAATCATACGCTCTTTATCATCTATGATATCGCGTAATACCGTACTTCCTATACATAAAAAGGTGAATACAGAATATTCACCTTCTATTAAAACACCGAATAGCAACCTGATTAACAGGTTGCAGCACTCACATGCAAACCAAAATTAATCCAGTTTACCGTGGCACTGTTTGTATTTTTTACCTGAACCACATGGGCAAGGCTCATTACGACCTACCTTTTTGGTTTCGCGCTTAAACGGTTGAGCTTGCTCTTCTGCTGCGGGCTCTTCTTCGCCACTTGCTAACGCAGATGCAGTTTCATGCTCAAACTGCATTTTCTGTGCACCGGCTTTTTCACGAGCCTGTGCTTCTAAGCGCTCTACTTCATCATCGCGCATAAACTGTACACGACTTAAATAACGTGTGGTTTCATGTTTAATGTCTTGCAGCAGCTGTTTAAACAGTTCAAACGATTCGCGCTTATATTCTTGTTTTGGATTTTTCTGAGCGTAACCACGTAAATGAATACCCTGGCGAAGGTGATCCATTGTCGCAAGATGTTCTTTCCATTCGTGATCAAGAATTTGCAACATAATGCGTTTTTCAAATTCACGCATGGTATCGCTACCAACTTGCTCTGACTTATCTGCATAAGCTTTAGAAAGAGTTTCTGTAATACGTTCACGTAAGGTTTCTTCGTAAAGCGCTGAATCTGCTTCGAGCCATTCACTCACAGGGATTTCCTGTGCGAATTCTTGTGTAAGAGATTTTTCTAAACCTTCAACATCCCACATTTCAACCATACTTTGCGGAGGAATGAAGCTATCAATGGTTTCATTAATCACTTCTTCGCGAATTGCAGTAATGGTTTCTTCAATCGTATCTGCAGCCAGCAGTTCATTGCGCTGTTGATAAACCACACGACGCTGATCATTTGCAACGTTATCGTATTCTAATAATTGTTTACGAATATCAAAGTTACGGCCTTCTACTTTGCGCTGAGCTTTTTCAATGGCATTAGAAACCATGCGATGTTCGATGGCTTCGCCATCTTTCATACCCAGAGCTTGCATCAAGCGGCGAGTTTTATCGCTCGCAAAAATGCGCATTAGATTATCTTCTAATGACAAGAAGAAACGAGATGAACCCGGGTCACCCTGACGACCTGAACGACCACGTAACTGATTATCGATACGACGACTTTCGTGACGCTCGGTACCAATAATATGCAAACCGCCCGCTTCAATTACCGTATTGTGACGCTCTTGCCATTCAGCTGTTACTCTGGCAATTTTTTCATCGTTCGGGTTATTAATATTTTCAACTTCACGCTCAAGGTTACCACCCAACTTAATATCGGTACCACGACCCGCCATATTAGTGGCGATAGTAACAATACCAGGCTGGCCTGCATCAGCGATGATTTGTGCTTCATTACCATGGTGTTTGGCGTTTAACACACTGTGTTTAATTTTGGCTGTTTTCAAAGCATTGGAGATCAATTCACTGCTTTCAATGCTGGCTGTACCCACAAGTACAGGTCGACCTTTTGCTGTTTCTTCTTGAATCTCTTCAATAACCGCTTGGTATTTTTCTTCTTCGCTTAAAAATACTAAGTCGTTAAAGTCCACACGCGCTACGGGTTTGTTGGTTGGGATTACTACAACATCCAAACCATAGATTTCGTTAAATTCAAACGCTTCAGTGTCCGCTGTACCTGTCATACCTGAAAGCTTGCTGTACAAACGGAAGTAGTTTTGGAAAGTAGTAGAAGCCAATGTTTGGCTTTCAGCTTGAATATTCACGCCTTCTTTCGCTTCGATGGACTGATGTAAACCTTCACCCCAACGACGACCAGGCATAGTACGACCTGTATGCTCATCAACAATGACTACTTGCCCGCCTTGAACAATGTAATCAACATTACGCTGATACAAGTTGTGGGCGCGTAACGCTGCCTGCACGTGGTGCAGCATTAATAAGTTACTCGGGGCATATAAACTGTCCCCTTCTTCCAACATGCCAGCTTCTACAAGCATATCTTCAACTAATTCATGACCTACTTCGTTTAACTCAACCGAACGCGATTTAAGATCAATAACAAAATGACCTTCTTGCTCAACCACACCTTCTTCGGCTTCTTTGTGCTCAGTTAGCTTAGGTACTAGCTTGTTAATACGCTTGTACATTTCAGAGCTGTCTTCAGTGGCACCCGAAATAATTAATGGGGTACGAGCCTCATCGATTAAGATGGAGTCCACCTCATCGATTACTGCGAAAGCCAAACCACGTTGTACGCGCTCTTCTTTGGACAAGGCCATGTTGTCACGTAGGTAATCGAAACCAAATTCGTTGTTGGTGCCGTAGGTAATATCTGATTGGTAAGCCGCTTTTTTGGCTTCTGGATCTTGGCCAGATAAAACAACACCAACAGATAGACCCATGAATTCGTATAACGGACGCATCCAGTTAGCATCACGCTCCGCTAGGTAATCATTCACGGTGATTACGTGCACGCCTAAATCGGTTAGCGCATTTAGGTAAACCGCCAGTGTGGCTACAAGTGTTTTACCTTCACCTGTACGCATTTCAGCAATTTTGCCGTTATTAAGGGTCATACCACCGACCAACTGCATATCGAAGTGACGCATGCCCATGACACGCTTACTGCCTTCTCGCAGTGCGGCAAATGCTTCTGGTAGGATTTTTTCTAGGTTATCGCCATGATTCAGGCGATCACGGAATTCTTGAGTTTTGGCTTTAAGCTGGTCATCGCTTAACGCTTCCATTTCACTTTCTAGGGCGTTAATGACCACAACATTTTTACGTAGGCGCTTAAGCTCACGATCGTTTTTGCTACCAAGAATCTTGGTTAAGGCTTGCATGAACATGGGAGTATTATCTTATTATCTATTTAATTTTTTATACAAAGGCGAAAACGCAATATGGACATTGCGTTATACCTAATTTAGAACAAGAGGGGAATAGATATTATCGACGAGTGCGATGAATATAGGCGGCCGGGTCAACAGTGCGGCCATTTTTATAAACTTCAAAGTGAACGTGAGGCCCAGTTGAGCGACCACTGCTGCCCATAAGAGCCAGCACCTGATCTTTGCGAACTACATCGCCTACTTTAACAATGCTTTCTTTACAGTGTGCGTAACGGGTTTTATAGCCATTGCCGTGATTCACTTCAACCAGAAGGCCGTAACCATAGCGCTTAGAAGCCCATGTAACGACACCTGATGCTACTGAAACTATATCAGAACCTGTTTTACCCGCGAAATCCACACCCGCATGCCAAGCTAAGCGGCCCGTGAATGGGTCTGTACGCATACCATAGCGGGACGACATCCAACCTTTTTTGATCGGTAAGCCAGCCACAAAGGTATCACTGGTGATTTTTTTCTCACCAAGAATGCTGTCGAGGACTTCTAACTGCTGTTCACGACTGTCAATTTGCTCACTTAGCTCATCTAATACAGAGATAATGTCTGGCGCTTGATAACCCTCACCCATTCCAGAGCGTGAAGGACCACCGATTGCAGGAAGGTTACCGAAATTGAACTCACCCTTATCAAGCTTGGAGCGGTCTATTAGGCGCTCACCCAAAGCATCTAAGCGAGTTAGTCGAGTTTGAAGCTGGGCCATACGCAAGGTCAAGCCGACTAATTGCTCATCGGTCTCAGTGCGAATGGCGTCTAATTCTTTACGCTGTTGGGTTAAGTCTTGCTCCCAAACTTTTGCAGTCTCAGGGCCAAACAAGCCCTCATCCACAAGCATCATGGTCAAGTAATAACCAGCAGCCCCCATAGAAAAGGGCAATACCGCCAAACACAAAGTTAGCGTCCACCGAGCCAGCGGCCCCAGCGAAATAGTTTTCGAGCGACCGTGGCGCTGACCCACAATAATAATATTCACGACAGCGTCCTACATAAGGTTTTAAATAAGTACATACTTGCAGTTTAGACTGAACAAGCCGGCAAAGTTGAGAGCAACATCACACTAATACTTAACTTTACATTCTGTAAAAATAAATAATGGCACATATGTGCCATTATTTTAAACTGCTGATACTGGTTTAGAGTATGAAATCGGCGCGGCCTTTTCATCATCAAAGGACACAAACTCCCAGCATTCAGGCTGCTTAATCAGCGCCCTTAACAACTGGTTGTTCAAACCATGTCCTGATTTCACTCCAACGTATTCACCAATTAAGCTATGACCTAGTAAGTATAGATCACCAACAGCGTCTAAAATTTTGTGTTTTACGAACTCATCGTCATAACGCAGACCATCTTCATTCAAAACTCGATAGTCATCAACCACAATAGCGTTACTAACACTGCCACCTAGGGCTAGATTCTGAGAGCGTAAATACTCGATATCACGCATAAAACCAAAGGTTCGTGCACGACTTACTTCTTTTACGAAAGAAGTTGTAGAGAAATCCAAGCTTGCAACCTGGTTCTCTTCACTAAATAGAGGGTGATCAAAATCAATGGTAAAGCTGACTTTGAAGCCATCATAAGGCTGGAAACTAGCTGACTTATCGCCATCTGTTACTGTTACAGCCTTTGTAATACGAATAAATTCTTTCGCTTTCGTTTGCTCTTCAACACCTGCAGATTGCAGCAAGAAAACAAATGGGCCAGCGCTGCCGTCCATAATAGGCACTTCGGCGGCACTTAATTCTACATATAGGTTATCAATACCTAGGCCAGCTAAAGCAGATAAAAGATGCTCAACGGTAGATACTTTCACATCACCATTGCTTAGAGAGGTAGAAAGCGTTGTATCGCCCACATTAGTAGCCTGAGCGACGATTTCAACCGCAGGTTCTAAATCAGTACGAACAAAGATAATACCAGTATCCACGGGCGCTGGACGAAGGGTCAAATACACCTTTTCGCCCGAGTGCAAACCGATCCCTGTGGCTCTTATAGTATTTTTTAGGGTACGTTGCTTAATCATTAATTATGTCGCTTAACTGAACACAGCAATTGGCAATTATAACCCTATAACGGCCAATTACCAAACAGCTTAAATATAAGGAGGGCGCCGACCTAAGAGAACTAGGCCTGCGTCACACTCTAGTCCGCTTGACGGCGAAGGAAGGCAGGAATATCTAAGTAATCCATATCTTTATTGCCAGACGCTTCAGGCCTTGCAGCCTGCTCAGGTTGAGCCTGTGCTTGCGCACTTGAGCCGCCACGCATAACCGTTGGACGATCTAAGCTTTTGTAGTCCATTGAACCATCAGCTTTTTTAACCGTGTTATCCACAACCTTTTTTGGCGCCGCTTCAAGATGACCTAAACCAGTAGCAACAACGGTCACACGTAGCTCATCAGTCATGCTTTCATCAATAACGGTACCAACAACCACTGTGGCGTTATCAGATGAGAACTCTTCAACGGTTGCACCTACCTCAGTGAACTCACCAAGAGAAAGGTTCGTGCCTGCTGTAATATTAACTAAGATACCTCTAGCACCTTGAAGATTCACATCTTCAAGTAACGGGCTGCGAATAGCCGCTTCAGCTGCTTCACGAGCACGCTCTTCACCAGTAGCACTGCCTGTTCCCATCATGGCTTGACCCATTTCAGACATAACAGTACGTACATCGGCGAAATCCACGTTAATCATACCTGGACGGATAATAAGGTCTGCAATACCTTGTACTGCACCAAGTAGTACGTCATTAGCTGCAGAGAATGCATCTAACAAGCTTGTATTTTTACCAAGAACGGCAAGTAACTTCTCGTTAGGAATAGTAATCAACGAGTCGACGTTCTTTGCTAGCTCCATTAAACCAGCATCAGCAATCGTAATACGCTTACGACCTTCAAATGGGAAAGGCTTGGTTACAACCGCAACGGTTAAGATACCTAGCTCTTTTGCCACTTCAGCCACAACAGGCGCTGCACCAGTACCGGTGCCACCACCCATACCAGCTGTAATAAATACCATATCTGCACCGCTTAGAGCTTCTGCAATACGCTCACGGTCTTCCATAGCGGCTTGACGACCTACTTCAGGGTTGGCGCCAGCGCCTAAACCTTTTGTTACAGTCGAGCCTAATTGCAGCACGGAACGTGCTGTCATGTTTTTAAGGGCCTGTGAATCGGTATTTGCGCAGATAAAATCAACGCCATTTACTTCACTGGTTACCATGTGCTGGACGGCATTACCGCCACCGCCACCAACACCCACAACTTTAATGATTGCGTTGTGTTGAGGCTCATCAACTAATTCGAACATATCCCCATCTCTTTGAGTCATCGCCCTTCTCCTTATTATTAGATAGGCGGTCTACTTCATATTGCGCCTATTAAATATTAAAAATTCCCTTTAATCCAATTTTTTACACGCACAAAAAAGTCGACTGGTTCATCTTCCTTACGAGCAAACACTAATTCACCCAATTGATGCTTCGCTCCGTAGATCAATAAGCCTACGGAAGTGGCATAAATAGGGTTATCCACCACGTCTCTTAGCCCCTCAACACCCAAGGGTTTTGCCAAGCGAACCGGCACGTGAAAAATCTCTTCCGCAAGCTCCACCACACCTTCCATTTTTGAGGTGCCGCCAGTCAATACAATGCCTGCAGCGATCATATCTTCAAAACCACTGCGTCTTAATTCAGCCTGAATTAAGGTAAATAATTCTTCATAACGAGGTTCAACCACTTCAGCCAACGCCTGGCGAGATAAATTACGCGGAGGACGCTCACCCACACTTGGCACTTTAATTAATTCGTCTGGACCTGCTAACTGAGTTAATGCACAGGCGTATTTAATTTTTATTTCTTCAGCATGTTGCGTCGGCGTTCTCAGTGCCATAGCAATATCATTGGTCACTTGGTCCCCTGCAATAGGAATAACACCTGTGTGACGAATGGAGCCCTCGGTGAAAATGGCGATATCTGTAGTGCCTCCACCGATATCAACCATGCACACCCCAAGCTCTTTTTCATCAGGGGTTAAAACAGCATAACTCGAGGCCAACTGCTCTAAAATAATATCATCAATATCTAAACCACAGCGCCGCACACATTTTTCAATGTTTTGCGCGGCGTTTAAGGCTCCACTAACCATGTGTACCTTTGCTTCTAAACGCACACCCGCCATTCCGATAGGTTCTTTAATGCCTTCCTGCAAATCAATGACGTATTCTTGAGGCAATACATGCAAAATGCGCTGGTCCGCTGGAATCGCCACAGCTTTTGCAGCATCAAGAACTCGTTCAATATCCGTTTGCGCAACTTCACGATCTTTAATGGCCACGATACCGTGACTGTTCATCGAGCGAATATGACTACCAGCAATACCCGCATACACAGAATGAATCTGACAACCGGCCATTAATTCAGCTTCTTCAATGGCGCGCTGAATGGATTGAACCGTACTCTCAATATTTACCACCACGCCTTTTTTCAAACCGCGTGAAGGGTGAGAACCCAAACCAACAACTTTAATCGCGCCATTGCTAGTCACCTCACCAACAATTGCAACAACCTTGGATGTACCGATATCCAATCCAACAATCAATTTATTATCTGCAGCTGTGCTCATATTATTCTCTTCCACTGCCAAATGACGTATTTGAATTTTTATCTGTCAAACGGCTCATATTATTCTCTTTCACTGCCATGTGACGTTATTTGTTCTTTTTGTGTCACAGATTTCATAGTATTTCCCATTATTGCACAACCATGCCTTGTTTCCACGCAACAGCAAAGCCCTGTTCATAACGCATATCAATACTGCTGATGCGTGCTAACTGGAATTGATCCATAACGGTTTCGAGTGTTTTTAATCCTTGCATAGCGGTTGAGCCATCTAAACGGATTTTCAAGCCGTTATCATGCTCTAACAGCCAGCCTGACGCTGAATAATCCAACGCCATTAAATTCAGTTGATGCAACTTCGCAAAACGTTTGAACAATAAAAAATGCTGCATCACCATATTACTGTCATCACCTTTCAGTGATGGCAGCATTAAATCTTTTAGAGCAATGGGTAAAATATCACCTTGCTCATTGAGCATGTTTTTGTCATTCCAAATGGCCACTGGCGCCTCTTCAATTAGAACGATTTTCAGCCTATCTGGCCAAATTTTCTCAACCTGGGCACTGGAAATCATCACCAAACTTTCCAAGCTTTCTTGTACTTCAACAACATCTAACGATACAAATCCCGCAGGAAAAACGTCACGAATCTGTTGTTTGATTTGCAACTCAGATACATGCTCAAAGCTTGCCACTAACTCAAGTTTTTCAATATTTTTGTTAACTAATTGCAGCAATAATAAAACCACTGCTGCCACAACCGATAATAAACTCACACTAATGGAAACTGGCTTAATATAAGCAAACCAATTTATAGCCGTGCGAGCTTTCTTACGGGGCGTGGCACCTTTCATTTACAGAACCGCTCTCAAAATAGATTGAACCAATTGAGGGAATTCAATCCCAGCAGCCCTAGCAGCCATTGGCACCAAACTATGATCCGTCATACCCGGCACTGTATTCACTTCAATCAGCCAAAACTTTTCATTTTCATCCTGCATTACATCAACACGACCCCAGCCTTCACAATCTAAAGCTTGGTATGCTTGCAACGCCAATGTTTGAAGCTCTTTTTCTTTTTGCTCACTCAAACCACAAGGCAATAAATACTCAGTATCATCCTGAATGTATTTGGCATCATAATCATAAAAATCATTAGCCGGTTTCAATTGAATAGCAGGCAATGCTTTACCATTTAAAATTGAAACCGTAAATTCTTTACCCGTAATAAACTGCTCAGCCAATACAGGACTGCCCGTATCCAAAGCCGCTTTAAATGCACCTTCAATTTCAGATAATGCATTAACTTTTGAAATACCAATACTTGAACCTTCAAGCGCAGGTTTAACCATTAGCGGCAGAGATACCTTTTCACAAAACGCTTTTAACGCTTGCTCTGATTGCGCTTGAATAAAGTCTGGTGTGGGCAAACCCAAACCCTGCCAAATCAACTTAGTTCGCCATTTATCCATGCAAATGGCACTGGCTTTGACACCACTGCCTGTATAAGGCAAGCCGTAAAACTCTAATAAACCTTGTACTGTGCCGTCTTCACCACCCACGCCATGCAATGCGATAAACGCCACATCAACCTGATGTTCATTGAGCTGTTCAATTAAATTGTTTTGACTATCAATTTTAACAGCATTAAAGCCCGTGTTTATCAGTGCATCATAAACAGCAGTACCGCTATTAAGAGAAACAGCTCGCTCAGCGCTGTTACCACCACATAACACAGCAATCTTTTTTTGCTTTAGTTGTACAACATCAATCATCTTTCTGTTCCAACAACCCAGGCAAATCTTGAACAAGCTGAATAGCAAGGCTACCTACATCCCCAGCCCCTTGAGTCATTAACAAGTCACCCGGTTTTAAAATATCTTTCAGCACTGGATTAACATCACCACCGCGCTTAATAAAAATAGGATCAACTCGACCACGAGAGCGAATACTGCGACATAACGAACGCCCATCCGCCCCTGGAATTTCATCTTCACCTGCAGGATAAACATCCAACAACAACAAAACATCCACATCACTTAGTACGCGTACAAAGTCATCATATAGGTCACGTGTACGACTAAAACGATGAGGCTGAAACAACATAACCAAACGCTTACCCGGCCAACCCTTGCGGATAGCCTGAATAGTAACATCCACTTCTGTTGGGTGATGTCCGTAGTCATCAACCAGCATAATTTGCTCATCCTCTAGCGGGAATTCGCCACATACTTGGAAGCGTCGGCCAACACCTTGGAATTTTTCTAACGCACGCACAATCGCTTCATCAGCAATTTTTTCGTCGGTAGCCACAGCAATGGCGGATAACGCATTTAATACATTATGACGTCCCGGCATACGCAGTTTAATTAAAAGATCCGCATGGCCTTTAGGGCGCTTGACTGTGAACGAGGTATATAAACCTTTTTGCTCTACATTCACCGCACGAAAATCTGCACTGTCATCAAAGCCATACGTCAATACAGGACGATTTACTTCTGGCAGAATTTCACGCACGGTTTCATCATCAGTACACAACACAGCTAAACCATAAAAAGGCAGGTTATGTAAAAATTCGATAAACGTTTTTTTCAGCTGATTGAAGTCACCACCATAAGTATCCATATGGTCTGCTTCAATATTTGTCACCACCGCCACCATTGGCTGCAAGTGTAAAAACGATGCGTCTGATTCATCTGCTTCAGCAACTAGGTAACGACTTTCTCCCAATTGAGCATTTGTGCCTGCACTGGTTAAACGCCCGCCAATTACAAACGTTGGATCTTTTTCACCTTCCGCCAATATGGATGCCACTAAAGACGTGGTTGTAGTTTTACCGTGAGTACCCGCAATAGCGATACCATGACGATAACGCATCAGTTCCGCTAGCATCTCAGCACGGCGAACGATCGGAATACGATTTTCTAACGCATATTGAATTTCAGGGTTATCTTTATTGATTGCAGTTGATACAACAATTACATCAGCCTGCTCTACATTCGAAGCGATATGACCTAAGAAGATATCAGCACCTAGAGATACCAAGCGATCTGTGACAGCTGATTGACGCAAGTCGGAGCCGGATATTTCATAACCTTGGTTAAGCAGCACCTCAGCGATACCGCACATGCCCACGCCACCAATACCAATAAAATGAATTCGGCGAATTCGGCGCATTTCCGGTATATCCCAGCGCTGAGCCGCTTTATTTTCATTGCTCATAGTTAACTCCAAAATAACTTGTTTGCGCCGATAAGCCGCATCTCATCTCTGACAATTTAAATCCGCACACAGCAATTCTATTTTCATTGCTCATGCATGACACCTATACAATAATTTGCCACAACTTTTGCTGACTCTGGCTTGGCTAGACCCCTAGCAGCAACGGACATGTCCAATAATTTGGATGGATCTTGCTGTAACAGCGTTAGCTGGTTAATTAAATAAGCAGAAGTAAATTCGTTTTGATCACACAGCAAACCCGCATTCGCATCTGATAAAAAACGCGCATTTGCAGTTTGGTGATCATCAACCGCAAACGGATAAGGCACTAATATTGAAGCCACGCCTGCCGCCATTAATTCACATACAGTCAAAGCACCTGCACGACAAATCACCACATCAGCCCATGAAAACTCGGCAGCCATATCTGCAATAAACGCACTTACTTTTATATTTTTTGATGTAATACCTGCATCTGCATATGCTTGCTTGACGCTTTCAAAATTACGCTTACCTACCTGGTGATGAACATTAAGATTCATCTCTGCCGGTAATTTTGACACGGTATCAATCAATACATCATTGATCGCCACCGCCCCCAAACTGCCTCCTACAACCAATACATTAAGCGATTCACCGTGACCTTCTAAGCGCTCTTTTGGCTCAACTATATTTGCGATAGTGGTGCGCACTGGATTACCCACTGTTTTAACGTCTGCACGATCAAAGGTATTGCCAAACGCTTGCAGCAATCTAGTGGCTTTTTTACTCAAGATTTTATTGGTCATGCCCGCAATAGCATTTTGCTCATGTATAACTAAGGGCACACGTAACAGCCAAGCCATCAGACCACCTGGGCCTGAGGCAAAGCCGCCCATACCCAGTGCCATTTCAGGCTTTAATTCTCTAAATACTTTTAATGCTTGCCATAAAGCGCGTAACAATTGAAAAGGGGCCAATAACTTTTTAGCTAAACCGTTACCGCGTAAACCTGAAATAGAAATGCGGTGTAACTCATAACCCGCGTCTGGCACTAAATCATTTTCAATACCTTGGACACTGCCAAGCCAGTGAACTTGATAGCCCTTCTCCTTTAAATGCTTTGCAACACTTAAAGCTGGGATCACATGACCACCTGTGCCGCCGGCCATAATCAATACATTCTTTTTCATAGATCACCATCCTGTGCATTACCCTGCACAGAAAAAACATGCCCACAATTATGGCCACCAACCATACTTATTACATTTTTTTTCATGACTTATCTCCCTGTGCTATTTCATGATGCACACGCAGTAACAATCCAAGCGCAATAAAACAGGCCAACAAACTGGAACCACCAAAACTAACAAAAGGCAGTGTTAAACCCTTGGTGGGCAGTAACCCCATATTTACACCTAAATTAATAAATGCTTGAAAGCCAATTAATAACCCCATGCCGTAGGCCACATAAGCTGCAAAATACTGCTCCTTTGAGAATGCAGCCTTGCCTAAATTCATAGCTTTCATAAAGATAAACACAAACAAAGCCAGAATAATGGCCGCACCAAACAACCCAGTTTCTTCCGCCCAAATAGCAAATACGAAGTCAGTATGAGCTTCTGGCAAGTAAAATAACTTCTGAATACTGTCACCTAAACCTGCGCCAAAATACTCACCACGACCAAACGCGATCAAGCTTTGTGTTAACTGGTAACCTGAGCCGTATACGTTTTCACTGCTCCAAGGATCCCAGTATCCAATCAAACGATTTAAACGATAAGGCTGGCTCAATAAAATTAATACTGACGCCCCTACTGCACCCACTGCAGTTAAAATAAACTGCCCAGCTTTTACTCCGCCTAAAAATAACAAACCTAGAGTAGATAACATTAATACAACCACAGCGCCAAAGTCCGGTTCAAGTAACAGCAGTGCCGCCAAAATAGATAAAACAAACAAAGGCTTGATGAAGCCCGACCATTTAGATTGCACCTCTTCACGGCGACGATCCAAATAACTGGCCATATAAATAATCGCAGCTAACTTGGCAAATTCACTGGGCTGCACATTCATAATACCCAGAGAGATCCAGCGCATACTGCCGTTTACCTCTTTACCAATTCCCGGAATCAAAACTAAAACCAGCCCGATAATACCCAGCATTAATAATGCGGCACTCAATGAACGGTAAAGAGCCAAAGGAATATGTACGGTAATAAACGCAGCAAACAAACCCAATAAAAGATACGTACCATGGCGTGCACTAATGGCCAGGTTATTGCCCATGTTGCGCTGCGACCATTCCATACTGGCAGACGTGACCATCAACCAGCCAATAGCCGCCAACAATAAAACAGCACCTAACAACTGCTTATCAATTAATAAACTTTGTTTAAATTCAATTTTCTGCCACGGGGCAGTGGAGCTTTTAATGCGAGTAGCGGAGCTCATAAATGCGAACCCGATTTTTCAGCATTTACCAGCTCAACAAAGGTTTCGCCTCGGTGTTCAAAACTATTAAACATATCGAAGCTGGCACATGCTGGTGACAGTAAAACAGCATCCCCTCGGCAGGCATTTTGTTTTGCTAAATTAAATGCCTGGGTAAAATCATCCGCCAAAATAACTTCCGCACAGCCTGACAAAGCGTCTGCCAGCTTTAATTTATCTCGGCCGTATAACACAAGGGTTTTTACAAACTGCTTAACTGAGGATTGTAAAAACTCAAAGTCTGCACCCTTGCCATCACCGCCTGCCATTAAAATAATTTGGCCTGATAAATCTGGACCTAAACCTAAAATAGCTGCTTCGGCAGCACCTACATTTGTGCCCTTTGAATCATTGAAAAAATCAACGCCATCGTTCTCGCCCACCCACATGCATCTATGCTCTAAACCAGGAAAGGTTTTTAAGGTTTCAAGCATCGAAGCCATCGGCAGGTTTACGGCCTCACCTAAAGCTAACGCAGCCAATGCGTTACTTTGGTTATGGCTGCCTTTAATTTTTAATTCACGGCATGCCAATAAAGGCTGATCAAACTTAGCGAGATAGCGTCCACCTTCTTTTTCTACGATGCCAAATTCATTCAAACTGGGTTTAGATAAGGTAAACGATGTAGAAGGAGTTTTGTCTTTGATCATAGGAGCCGAAAGCGCATCGTCTTTATTGACAACAACACGTTCACAACCTAGAAAAATTTTATGCTTGGCCTGATGATAGGCAAGATAATTATTATCGTAGCGATCTAAATGATCTGGGCTCACATTTAATACAGTGGCCACATTGGCTTTTAAAGCAGGTGTAGTTTCTAGTTGAAAGCTGCTCAGCTCCATCACATAAAGCTGCACATCATCATTAATTAAATCAAGCGCAGGGGTACCTAAATTACCACCAATGGCTGTATTCAAACCGGCCTGTTTAGCCATTTCACCCACAAGGGTGGTTACCGTGCTTTTAGCGTTAGAACCTGTAATAGCAATAACCGGTGCTTTGACATGATCCGCAAACACTTGCACATCACCCACAACAGGCACACCTTGATCAACTGCAGCTTTAATCTCTGGCGTACTAAGGGCAAGACCAGGACTTAATATAATTTGAGAGGCGCCACATAAAACACCTTGATTTAAACCACCCAGAATCATTTTTACGTTAGGGTAATTATCTCGAACTTGTTGAGCAAATGGTGGCTCTTCACGGGTATCCATGACAACAACATCTATATTGCGCTCAGCAAAAAAGGCAAGCACGCTATAACCCGTCTTGCCTAAACCTATTACTACTTTTTGCTGGTCGCTACTTATAATGTCCAAATCAATACTCAATGATGTATTTTTATCGAATTTTTAACGTGGCCATTCCAATCAATACTAAAAATAAAGTAATGATCCAAAAGCGCACAATAACGCGCGGCTCTGGCCAACCTTTTAATTCAAAGTGGTGATGCAATGGGGCCATACGGAAAATACGTTTACCTGTCATTTTGAAAGAAGCCACTTGCAAAATCACACTTACTGTTTCGGCAACAAAAATACCACCCATAATAAACAGCAATATTTCTTGGCGAACAATAATGGCCAACACACCTAGTGCAGCACCCAGTGCTAGAGAGCCTACATCACCCATAAATACTTGAGCAGGGTACGTGTTAAACCATAAAAATCCGATGCCCGCGCCTACTAACGCACCACAGAATATGGTCACTTCGCCAACGCCTTCTAGATAAGGTAAAAATAAATATTCGGCAAAGTTCACATGGCCAACTAAATAAGCGCAAGCACCCAGAGCACCACCCACCATTACTGTTGGTAGAATCGCCAGGCCATCTAAGCCGTCGGTTAAGTTCACTGCGTTACTGCTGCCCACAATAACAAAGTAGCCAAGCACGATATAAAGCACGCCAAGGTCAAGCGCGATATCTTTGAAGAAAGGAATAATCAATGTAGTTTCAGCAGCACCCGCCGCCGTTGCATAAAGATAGACAACCGCTGTTAATGCAATAACACTCTGCCAAAACATTTTCCAACGAGCGGGTAAACCGCGGGAATTCTTTTGTACAACTTTGCGATAATCATCAACAAAGCCCACCAAACCTGTGGTCAAAGTAACCAGTAAAACCACCCAAACGTAATGGTTAGATAGGTTACCCCATAATAACGTACTCACGCTGATGGCAAGCAGTATCAATGCACCACCCATAGTCGGCGTACCCGACTTACTTAGGTGAGACTTAGGCCCGTCATCACGAACACTTTGTCCGATTTGCTTTTCTTGCAGCTTACGAATGACGTAAGGGCCTAACAATAAAGCGATGGCCAATGCAGTAAGCGTGGCAAAAATGGCACGCAGCGATAAGTAGTTTAAAACGGCAAAGCCGCCATGAAACTGCTGTAAATATTCCCCTAACCAAAGCAACATGGCTGAGTTCCCCTAAGTGTATAATCTATTAAACAGTAATAATGTCAGCTACAACGCGATCCATATGTGCACTGCGCGAGCCTTTAACTAAAACTGTTACATCTGAATTTAATTGTTGTTTTAAATATCGAACCAAATTGTCATGGCTTGCAAACCAATGGGCGTTATCCCCAAATGAATCCGCAGCCTGACGACTAAACTCTCCAAGGGCATAAAACTCATCTATGTCCCCTTCGCGGGCATAAGCCCCCATTTCGGCGTGAGCCAGTTGAGTTTCTACACCCAGCTCTGCCATATCACCTAAAATAAATATCTTATGGCCTTTGCGTGTACCTAATACATCAATGGCCGCACGCACGGACGCTGGATTGGCATTATAACTATCATCAATCACCGCGCTACCCGCAAAACCCGGTTTTTCAATCAGACGGCCTTCAACCCCTTCAAATGCCTGCAAACCAGAGACAATTAAAGGCAGCGGCATGCCAAGCGCTAAACACGCACCGGCACATGCCAATGCATTAAACACATTATGTTTACCCATCACTTTCAAAAAGACAGGATGCGACTCGTCATTAGCGTGCAATGTAAATTCACAGCAACCCATGGCGTTAAAGCCAATATTATCAGCTCGCACATCGGCGTTTACACTCTCGCCAAAGCTCATAACCTTTTTATTGCCTGCTCGCGCCTTCCACTGATCAAAATATGGACTATCTGCATTTAAAATTGCAGTGCCATTTTCACCCAGAGCATCAATTATTTCACCCTTAGTGCGGGCGATGGTTTCAATATCTCCAAAGCCTTCTAAATGTGCGGCCTCTGCATTGGTTAAAATAGAAACAGTTGGCTTAGCCAAATTAGCGGTGTAAGCAATTTCACCTTCTGCACTGGCGCCTAATTCTACAACGGCATAATCGTATGTGTGATTTAAACGCAGCAAGGTTAGTGGCGCACCAATGTGATTATTTAAATTGCCACGGGTTACCAATACTTCGTTTTGCTGACGCAACAGCGTGGCCATCATGCCTTTAATGGTGGTTTTGCCGCTACTGCCGGTAATGGCCACTAAATCTTTTTTGAATTTTTCACGATTAAACAACGCCAAAAGCCCAAGCGCCTTAGTGGTGTCTTCAACCTGAATAAACGGAATATCGTGATCTATTTTTTTACTGACTAAAACGCCACTGGCGCCTTTATCAATTGCTTGCTGAATAAACTCATGACCATCTAGGCGCTCACCCACCAAGGCCACATATAAATCACCAGGCTGTAAAGTGCGGGTGTCGATGCTCACAAATTGAAAAGGAACATTTGCACCACGGTATTTACCCTGAATAAATTCAGCTACTTCGGCTAATCGCACCGTACCAATCATAATGTTTTCTCCAATTGCAGCTTGTGTTGCAATGCCTCTAACGCCACCGCTTTATCGCTAAAATAAAGTCGCTGGCCACTTATCTCTTGATAGTCTTCATGACCCTTGCCTGCAATGATCACCAAATCATTTGCATCAGCCTGAAGAACCGCTAATTCAACGGCTGTTTTTCGATCAACTTCTTGTACAAATTCTGCACTTAATTCCTGCGTCATATCTTGCAGGATTTTCTCAGGCGATTCGCTGCGCGGATTATCGCTGGTAAACACAACTTTATCTGCAAATTGCACCGCAATTTTAGCCATTAATGGGCGCTTACCTTGATCACGATCACCACCACAGCCGACTACCAAGTGAATTTCACCCTGACAATGGCTCTGCACAGACTTTAACACCTGCTCTAACGCATCTGGTGTATGGGCATAATCCACCAGCACAAGCGGTACATCGCCTTTTAATTGCACCTGCATCATACGCCCTTCTACGGGTATCAACACATGCAAAGCAGCCACGGCTTGTTCAAATTCAAAACCCATGGTTAAAGCACAAGCTAATGCCGCCGCACTGTTATAGGCATTAAATTCACCATATAGCGGCACATTAGTTTGGGCTTGCTGACCCTGATAATAAAAACTAATGACTAAGCCTGCGTTATCTATGTCATCCAATGTGAAACGCAGCGTGGCATTTGAATCTTTACCATAACTAATACATGACACATGTTGCAGATTGCCTGCTAATTGAGCGCCATAAGCGTCATCAATATTAATCACAACATTCTGCAATGTGGGCCACTGAAACAGTTTGGCTTTTTCAGCACCGTAAGCTGCCATTGTTCCGTGATAATCAAGATGGTCACGGCTTAAATTACTAAACACAGCCAATGAAAATTCAACACCACTCAAACGCTTTTGCTCAAGCCCGTGACTAGACACCTCTATGGCCACATGCGCAAAATTTTCACTTAATTCAGATAAAGCAGCATGTAGCTTTTCAAGGGGTAAAGTTGTCATACCCGTGGCTTTTAACTGATCCCAAGGGCCATAACCTAATGTACCCATCACCGCACAAGCTTGTTTATTTATTCCTGAATTGTTTTTCTCTGGATTATTAACTCGCTCTAATTCATTTAATAATTGAGCCAGATAAAAACTAATAGACGACTTACCGTTTGTACCGGTTATACCCATGACATTAAGTGCTTGAGTTTTTTTCTGATGATAGCGTTTAAGAAATTGCCCCGCCCAATCCATAACATCAGCAACCAATACCGCAGGCACGGTTACATTTTCAAACGCTTGCTGTGTAATGATTAACTTGCAGCCTTGAGCTGTGGCTTTATCCACATACTCTTGTTCGTTACCAGCCACAGACGGCAGCACCACAAATGCATCACCTTCTTTCACTTCGCGGCTATCAAAACAAAGGTGTTTGATAGTCACGCCATCAATCTGCTTGTCGCTGATGCTCTTTACTAAATTAGCTTCAAAGTTTTTTATTAAAAAATCAGATAAGGTTTGATTAACGTTAATCATAACAAACCACCTAACGCTACGTTTTCAATGCTTTCTGATGGCAATACATTCATTAAACGTAAACTGGACTGCATCACTCGAGAATAAATTGGCGCTGCCACTTCACCACCGTAATACTCTCGGCCTGATGGTTCATCAATCACTACAATGGTCACCACTTTTGGGTCATCCGCAGGGGCAATACCTGCAAACAATGAAAGATAACTTTCATCTTTATAACCTTCACTGCCCACTTTGTGCACTGTACCGGTTTTACCTGCCACCAAATAACCATCAACTTTAGCGCGTCTAGCGGTGCCTTTTGGTCCCACCACGGTTTGCAGCATTTTTACCACATCGTTTGCGATGGCTTTAGGCAATACTTGTTTACCTTGGGTTAGTTCACTGGGTTGGCGGCGTAACAATGTTAAAGGCTGTTTAATACCGTCATTGGCTAATACCTGATAAGCCTGCGCCAGCTGCAACGGCGTAACAGCTAACCCATAACCGTAGGATAAGGTTGCGCTTTCTAACGGACCCCATTTGTTATTGCCAACGGCAACCTTGCCACCGTTTTCACCTTGCAAACCTAAACCAACAGGTCCGCCTAATCCTAGCTGACGATAAAAGTGCCACAGGTTTTCACCGCCCATTTGCAATGCCAACTTACTCACACCCACGTTACTTGAGCGCGTTAAAATTTCAGTAATATCTAACTTGCCGTAATTTCTGTGATCACGAATGGTTTTATTTTCTAAACGTAAGAACCCTGGATGTGTATCAACAATGGATTCTTTAGAAACGTTACCCGACAAAAGTGCGGCAGCCACGGTAAAGGGCTTAACAGTAGAGCCCGGTTCGAACATGTCTGTAATAGTACGATTTCGAACTGTGGCGGCTTTTAATTCAGAGCGATTATTGGGATTAAACGCAGGCTGGTTTACCAAGGCCAAAATTTCGCCGGTTTCTGTGTCCACCATAATCAGAGAACCCGCTTTAGCCCCATGCTGCTGAACAGACGCTTTTAATTCACGATAAGCTTGATATTGCAGGCGTAAATCCAAACTTAAAGTAAGTTCGTTGCCCGCTTGTGCCGGTTCAACCACACCTAAATCTTTTACTAAGCGCCCTAGGCGATCCTTAATAACACGGCCTTTACCCGGCTGGCCTTGCAGCCATTGATCAAAAGCTAATTCAATACCCTCTATGCCAGCCTCATCAATATTGGTAAAACCCACCACATGACTTGTCACTTCGGCTGCAGGGTAAAATCGTTTAAATTCTTGCTTTAAGCCGACCCCTGCCATATTCAATTTTTTGATTTTATTTGCCTGAACAGGATTCATGTGACGCTGCAGGTAAATAAATTCTTTATGTTTGTTTTTTTGAATTTTTTTAACTAAAGAGGTGGCCGATACATTCAGCAAAGCCGCCAATGCTGAAACATCCGGTTTGTCTTGTAAGATTTGCTTGGGGTTAAGCCAGATACTTTTAACCGGTGTACTCACCGCAAGTGGCTCATTATTGCGATCTACAATCATACCGCGATAGGCACTTAAACTGTGATCTCGTACTGTACGCTTGTTACTTTCATGTTGTAAAAAATCGGTTTCTAAAATTTGCAGCTGCAATAAACGCAATAATAAAACCGCAAACAGGCCTAAGCCGCACAACATTACGAGGTAATGGCGCCAGTTTTTTAAGCCTGCCTGGTATTGGTTTTTATTACTCATACTTTACGTTTTATTATTTTTTAGGTGCTAACGTTTATTCGTTTGAAAACTGAATGATGCGAGTATTACTTTTATCAGGAAACTGCATATACAGTTTTTGTCGGGCGAATGACTCAACCCGACTAGGTGCCGCCAGTGTGCTGTATTCCAGCATCAAACGACCATATTCTTCTTGCAATGTATTATGACTCTCGCCCAACACCTGCCATTGACGGGCCAGTTGTCGATGATGAAAACTGGTAAACACCACGGCCAATGCACACATTAAAACAAGCAACATAGAAATATTAAATTGCAGTCTAGGGCTCATTTAACGCTCTCTATTACAGCTGCTTTTGCGCAATACGCATAATGGCACTGCGTGAGCGAATATTATCTTCAACTTCTTGCTTGCTTGGCTTAACAGCCTTACCAACATGTTTGATGATAATTGGAAAATCTTTTTCCATAATTGGAATATCAGGCGGTAATTGCGGGCCTTTTTCTTTGTCGCGAATAAAACGCTTAACCATACGGTCTTCTAAAGAATGGAAACTGATCACCACCAAACGGCCATCTTTTGCTAATAAATCAGTGGCTCTTTCCAATCCATCGGTTAAATCTCCTAATTCGTTATTTAGGTAAATACGCATGGCCTGAAAGCTTTTAGTGGCTGGATGCTTGCCTTTTTCCCACTTAGGGTGCGCTTCTTTAATAACCGATGCTAAATCTAGGGTGCGCGTAAATGGCTCAATGGTACGACGATTAACAATGGCTTTTGCCAATCGGCGGCTATAACGCTCTTCACCAAACTGATAAAGCACGTCTGCAATATTCTCTTCTTTTTCGCGAGCAATCCATGATTCAGCGGTTTCACCGTCCTGGGTATTCATGCGCATATCCAGAGGGCCGTCTTTCATGAAGCTAAAACCACGCTCCGCTTCATCAAGCTGAGGACTACTCACCCCAAGGTCCATCAATATGCCGGCAACCGGTCGACCTTCGCTGTGCTCGCTGATCCATTGCTGCATATCAGCAAAGCTGCCGTGACAGATTTGAAAGCGACTGTCTTTTTCAGCTAATTCATTGGCCACCGCAATGGCTCTTGGGTCTTTATCGATGCCGATTAAACGACCCTTTTCGCTTAAGCGCTCAAGAATCAGGCGGCTGTGGCCACCACGACCAAATGTGCAATCCACATATAGCCCATCTGCATCAATCACTAATGCATCCACAGCTTCATTTAGCAGTACGGTTATATGTTCACTCATTACAATCTTCACTAATGGTTAAGGCGTGGCGCATTATCCCCTATCATTGAATCTTATGCAGGGATTTATAAGGATATATTTAACAATTCTTCAGGTAAGTCTTGATCATCGCGCATGGCAACAAGGTAACTTTCTCGGCATTCTTGCCAATGGGCTTCATCCCACAGCTCAAATTTATTGCCTTGCCCCATCATGACCATCTTTTTTTCAAGCCCAGCGTACTCTCGTAACGGGGCTGGCAATAGAATACGGCCATTACCATCTAGATCCACATCCGTGGCATGACCGATAATCAGACGCTGAATTCTGCGAGCAGCCGGGTTAAAACTCGGCAGTGCTTCTAATTTAGCCTGAATGGGCTCCCATTCTTTTAATGGGTAAACCAACAAACAGCGCTCTTCAGTATCAATGGTGACCACTAAGGCACCTTGATCATCTTGCATGAGTGAGTCACGGAAACGGGCAGGCACAGCCATTCGGCCTTTGGCATCAAGATTAATGTTGTGCACGCCTCTAAACATTTAACCCACTTTTTTCCACAATATGACACTTTCACACACTATAGAAACAGAACAGCATTAAATCAAGGTGATAAGCGCCAAACGCCCCATCAATAAAGGCCCAGAAAGAAATAAGAAGACAGAACAAGCCACGTTAAAATAACGCAATCAAAGATAATTAAGAAAGGCAGTTAGCCCTATAGGAAATTTGGAATACAAAAGAAGAAAAAAAGTTGCAGAGGGTCTATAAGCCGGGTCTTGTCACCATTAAAAATGGGGGCAATCATTCATCTAGGCCTTACATCGCTATAAGGCTCAAGCGACCTACCCGTTCCCAACGCGGGCCGCGCCATATGGGAACCTATTTGGTCTTGCTCCGAGTGAGGTTTACCGTGCCACGAACTATTTCTAGTCGCGCGGTGCGCTCTTACCGCACCCTTTCACCCTTACCTGTGCTCCCTCTACGAATAGAAAAAGCCATCGGCGGTTTACTCTCTGCTGCACTGGCTGTTAGCTCGCGCTACCCAGACGTTATCTGGCACCCTGCCCTCTGGAGCCCGGACTTTCCTCCCCAAGAAAAACACCATTAAGCGTCAACAAAGTAAGGTTCTAAACTCACTTCTCTTCCTAATGGCCGATTCAAGCGGCGATTGCCTGACCCTCTGCGCCGCCAAGGATACGCTTTAGACCAATCAGGTCAAGCCATTCATGGCTTAATCGTCTTTATTTTCCAGTGCCAGCCAATCAAATCTACTGTTCTTACGATTCATTTAACTCACACCAAGAAAGCGTATTTTTATTCCTTGTTTTCCAATGCTAATTGGTACAACTGATTCTTTTTATAACCCGTATGAGTGGCCGCAAGGGCCGCTGCTTTTTTAAGGGGTAACTCAGTGGCAAGCAACAAGGTTAAATCCAACGCTTCCTGACTCACTTCTAGCTTTTTACGAGCCGCAGCACCGCGAATCATCACCACAAACTCGCCTTTTTTCTGGTTATGGTCCGCTTCCATTATGGCGCGAATCTCATCTACCGAACCTCGCAAAAAGGTTTCAAAGGTTTTGGTCAGCTCTCGAGCCACTACCAGCTCTTTATCGCCACCCAACTCTTCAGATAAGTTTTCTAAACTATCTAAAATACGGTGAGGAGACTCATAAACCACCATAGTGCGCTCTTCATGCTTAATAGACGCAAAATACTGGCGGCGGCCCGAGCTTTTAGGCGGTAAAAAACCATCAAATATAAAGCGGTCTGTGGGCAATGCCGCACCACTTAACGCAGTAATCACCGCACACGCACCAGGTATAGGCACAATATCAAAGCCTGCATCCGCTACATGCTTGGCCACATGAAAACCAGGGTCAGCAATCAACGGGGTTCCCGCATCACTGACCAAGGCCACATTCAGCCCTTCATTCAATTTATTTAGAATCTGACCTGCCGCTTGGGACTCATTGTGATCATGAGCCGCCATCAATGGCTTTTGTATACCCAAGTGATTTAACAAACGCTTGGTGTGACGAGTATCCTCGGCAGCGATAATATCCACACTCGTAAGCACTTCAATTGCTCGAGATGTGATATCAGCCAAATTTCCTATGGGTGTTGCCACCACATAGAGCTGATTTTCTGCCATAATGCTTCGCCTTATGAATTTGTAACTATTAATGTGATTATGTTGAATGTTCGTTTAGGAATTTTCATTGTTCTGGCCATATTGGCCGGTTGCTCTGCACCTGTGAAAAAACACGTGCAACAAGAACAGCTTACCATCTCCGGCCACATGGCATTATCCGCTATCGACTCCCTAATCGCCAATAGCAGATTAGTGGACGCCGAAGATCAGCTAGTGGCACTGGATGTTTATAGCCTAAGCGAAAACGAGACCATCTACTTTTATTGGTTAAGCGCCCAACTGGCTGTAGCCCTTGGTCGCGGTGAAGCCGCCCTTACCGCTTTAAATGCCGTACCCAGCGGTGCGTTTTCGCAACTGCCTAACCTTCCTCATCACGCAGCCGGTTTTTTACGAGCCGACGCCCTACACCTAAAAGCAGAGTTCATTGCCAGCGCCCGCGAGCGCATGTTTTTGTCCGGCGCACTAGTTGACGAACTATACCTGATTAACCACCAAGCTATCTGGTCTAGCTTGTTATTAGCCGAAGAAAATAAAATCAGCGACTTTGCACAAAAAAGCAACACCCATGTATTTAAAGGCTGGCTTGAGCTTGCACTTATTATCAAGCGCAACCAAATCAATCTAGATAAACAACTGGCCACATTGCGTAAATGGCAAGTGAAGTACAACAACCACCCAGCTGCCAAAGATTTGCCTGGCGGCCTTGATCAGTTAGAAATGTACGTACAAAACAAAGCCAAATACATTGCCCTGATGATTCCACTTAGTGGCAAACTAGCGGTAACCGGCAAAGCCATTCGTGATGGTTTATTAGCGGCGTATTACCAAGCACAAAAAGCCGGCGCTCAAGTGCCTGAGATTCAAATCTATGACACAGCCAAAACCAAAGATTTTTGGGAGCTATACAAACAAGCCATTTTAGATGGTAACGAATTGGTTATCGGCCCACTGTCTAAGCACAACGTTGAACGCCTACAACAAGAAAGCCGCCTACCAGCACCCACACTGGCTCTTAATTATGGCAAACGCGATTACGATGAAAACCCTGATTTATTATTTCAATTTGGTTTAGCCGTAGAAGACGAAGCCGAATTAGCTGCTCACTATGCACGCCAACAGGGCTACCAAAACGCGGTGGCACTTATGCCAAAAGGGCAATGGGGCGAGCGTGTTTTCAAACGTTTCAGTGAAACTTGGCAAGGCCTTGGCGGGCAACTTATTGAAGCTCAATTTTTCTCTGGCAAAGGCGACTACAACCGAGTAATTAGCCGCTTATTTTCCATTGATGATAGCGAGCGCCGCAAACGTAAATTACGCAAACAGCTAGACCAACCACTGGAATTCCAAGCACGCCGCCGCCAAGATGTGGACTTTATATTTGTAGCTGCTTTGCCTAAACAAGCGCGTCAGATTAAACCTACACTGGCATTTAACTTTGCCAAAGACATTCCAATGATCGGCACCAGCCAAATATATTCAGGCTCTCCATCGCGCAGCAAAGACCGCGATTTAGAAAACGTGGTGTTTTGTGACATCCCTTGGATGCTGGAAAAAAACAAACTGCGTAACAACATTAAAAAATTATGGCCACGGGCAAAAGGCGGCCTAGACAGACTTTACGCATTGGGCGCAGATGCATTTCAACTTTACCCGCGCCTAGTACAAATAAAAGTATTAAAACAAAGCCAGCTTTCAGGGCAAACCGGACAACTTAGCATGGACGATCATGGACAGATCGTTCGCACCCTACCTTTTGCGAAATTCACAAAAGGCATGGCGCACAAAATACAGGGATTTATCGGCCATGTGGACAGCCAAAGCCGCCTTTAAGAAACTCACTAAAAAGGCCGCCAATACTGACAAAATAAAAATTGGCAAAGAATATGAAGACCTTGCTCAGCAATATTTATTAAAACAAGGTCTAAAGCTTAAAGCGCGCAATGTGCGCTTTAAAGTGGGGGAAATAGACCTCATTATGCTTGATCAAGAACAACTGGTATTTATTGAAGTACGCTTTCGCCAAAACGATTCATTTGGCGGTGCAGCCGCCAGTGTTAATCATGCAAAGCAGAACAAATTAATTAAAGCCGCCTTGTCATATTTACAGCAAGAGTTCGGCAACAACCCTCCAAGCTGTCGCTTTGATGTGATTGCCATGGGGAATAATGAACAGATACAGTGGATTAAGAATGCCTTTGCCTGACTGGAATTTCGGTTAACGCATGGGTAAGCTTGTCAAAAAATAAGAGACGTTTGTATGCATTTTCAAGAACGCATTACCCAGCACTTTCAAGACAGCATTGATACCAAACAGCGCGCTATGGACGTATTAGCCCCAAGCATTGAGCAGTCTGGTGAAATGATGGTACAAAGCCTATTAGCAGGCGGCAAAATTTTAACCTGTGGTAATGGCGGCAGCGCTGGCGATGCCCAACACTTCTCATCAGAATTATTAAACCGCTTTGAACGCGAGCGCCCAAGCTTACCGGCTATTGCGCTAACCACAGACAGCTCAACGCTGACGTCGATTGCCAACGATTACCACTACAACGAAATTTTCTCTAAACAGATTTTAGCCCTAGGCAATAACACAGACATCTTATTAGCTATTTCTACAAGTGGTAACAGCGCCAACGTGATTCAGGCAATCAAAGCTGCTCATGATCGCGAAATGCGTGTTGTGGCACTTACCGGTAAAGACGGTGGCGACATGGCCGCTCTATTAACCGCTGACGATATGGAAATCCGCGTACCAAGCAATGTCACCGCGCGCATTCAAGAAGTTCACCTTCTGGGCATTCACTGCTTATGTGATTTTATTGATTGGCAATTATTTGGCCCAATGGAATAGGCTTTTATTTGATAATGCTATTCATAAAAAAACCCGCTTAACTATTGGTTAAGCGGGTTTTTTTATGACTTTAAAACAAGGAAATAAAGGTTATTTCACAATAGATAAAGAAGGTCGGCCAGCTGGCTTTTCTGCTTTTTCTTTTGGCTCTTGTTTTACCGCCGTCAATTTTGCTTTAGCACCTGGAGGAGGCTCATTCGGATCAGGGGCGCCTGCCTCATTTCCAAATACCATTCCTTCACCAGTTTCTTTTGCATAAATTGCCAATACCGCCACAATCGGCACGTATACGTTTTGTGTCACACCAGCAAAGCGAGCATTAAAACTCATGGCTTCGTTGTCGATCAATAAATCACGTACCGCACCCGGGCTAATATTTAGCACGATCTGCCCATCATTCACATATTCCAGCGGCACCTGAGTGCCCATAATATTGGCATCTACCAATACATATGGCGCGGAATCATTATCTAAAATCCACTCGAACAACGAGCGCATTAAATATGGGCGAGACGGAGTCATTCACGCATTTCCTGTTCGGCTTCTGACAAGCTTGCTTGGAAGGATTCACGCTCAAACAAGCGCTCCATGTATTCAAACAAGTCTTTACACTGCTTCTCTGGCAAATCGATACCCATTACAGGTAAACGCCACAATAGCGGTGCTGTTACACAATCGACAATGCTGTACTCGTCGTTCATGAAATAAGGCTTTTCAGAAAAGATCGGAGAAGTGCTAATTAAGCTTTCACGCAATTCTTTACGTGCCGCTGCCACAGCTTCTGGATCTTTAGCCGCTAAAATAATATCAGCAAGCGTGCACCAATCGCGCTGAATACGGTAAAGCCATAAACGGCTCTCTGCACGCGCTACCGGATAAACAGGCAGTAAAGGAGGATGAGGAAAACGCTCATCCAAGTATTCCATCATGATGCCTGGTTCATATAAAACCAGCTCACGGTCTAATAAAGTCGGTACTGTGTTATAAGGATTAAGAGTTGCTAAATCCTCTGGCATGTTTTCCAGATCAACATCATTGATCTCAACAGCCACACCTTTTTCAGCCAACACGATACGAACGCGATGACAATAATGGTCTGCACCATCAGAAAAGAAGGTCATGGAAGAGCGCTTGGCTACTACACCCATAGGGATTTTCCTCACCTTGAAAATATAAAAATCGGTTCGCGATTATACACCAACCGTTTAGTTTTGGGGGATTTATATGCCCGAATGCCATAACAATGAAAC
>Ga0115005_10000075_pt1 | contig 62510 bp, 52 predicted proteins | sample ArcOceMetagenome_FD_87163 | JGI IMG/M metagenome (GOLD analysis project Ga0115005, IMG submission 87163) | Marine eukaryotic phytoplankton communities from Arctic Ocean - Arctic Ocean - Greenland ARC118M Metagenome | ecosystem: Environmental > Aquatic > Marine > Oceanic | place: Arctic Ocean... | reverse complement strand
ATATAGGTTCGTTATTTGGATTGATAAAATTCAAGGCTATTTTTTGAGCTCCTGGCATTCCTTGTTTAGGGGGAGATTGTAAAACATCATTAAAAGGATGAGATGTTTTTAATATAAAATATAAACGTTGGTCATCTGCCCAAGATTTAGAAAAACGAAATCCTGAAAGTTCTGTATCAGAAATTCTTTCAATTTTAGCATCTAAAACTTCATCTCTATGTAATAAATCTAAAATCACAAATTGATTTTCAATTGATGGAAATTGGTATTTATGAACACCACTTCTTTTAGAAACGGTCAATTCAACATCAATATTTGTATCCTCTAAATGTACTTTATAATAGCCTGGCTCAGCCACTTCATTTTCATGTGAAAAATGAGAACGATAGCCTCCTTTTCCGTCTGCTCCATTATGAAAGTTTACTTCATTCGTTGGCATCAATAAAATATCTCCATAATCAGAAACTCCTGTACCACTTAAATGTGTGTGAGAAAACCCATAAATATATTCATCTGAGTAATGATACCCAGAACAGCCATCCCAGCCATCTAGTCGGGTATCTGGACTTAATTGCATCATTCCAAAAGGCATAGTTGCACCAGGATATGTATGTCCATGACCACCAGTTCCAATAAACGGATTTACATAACTAATGAGGCTTTTATCTTTTTTCGCAACTTTGGTTTCGCGTTGTTTACATGAAAGTAAAAAGAAGCAAAAAAGATATAAAAATAATATATAAAGTTTCAATAAAATAAGTTTATTCAATTTACGAACACAAGATAGTAAAATGAAAATTTATCCTTATTTAAAAAAACGAATTCCTCTCATTTTATTTGTGTGTTAAAAGAAAATCAACTGCAATTCAATGTTTAGAAATTAAATGCTCACTTTGTTTATAGAAGCGTGCACTTAGATGTTGACAATCGTTTCTTGTTTGAAGATTTCATAAGCGATAGAATAATTTAATGTTGATGCTAAAAATGAATACCTTCCATTAGAATTTAACAGAAGATGAAGGTTGACAGGTTGAAATAAAAAAAACATCTAAAACTACAAGAAATAGTATTTTATAAAAACAAAAACTTAAATTCTAGCAATAACTTTGGCCATCTTATAAAAACAAATAATAATGATCAGATTTCTCACAAAACAAATAAAACTGACAACAAATTTACTTTTTAGCAAAAAACTGGGCTTCTAAAAAACCTAATCCATAACCTAGAAATTGAGTAAAAGAAGTCAATACACTCAATACTCCAACTTTTAATCCATTTTTAAAAGAGGAATCAAATAGTAAGATTAAAAAATAGGTACAATAAATCTTAATTAAAAAATTATGGCCAAAAATTGCTAAAATAATACTGACATCAATGCCTATGATGAATAAGCTTGGAAACCAATACGTTGGTTTTGTAGTTTCTGGATACATTTTATTTAGTTTTGGTCTTGCGGTTCCAAATCCAAAAGTTTGTTTAAAAAACTGATTAATTGTACTTCTACGTTTATGATATACAAATGCTTTTTCAATCAATTGTGTTTTAAAACCAGCTTTCCAAAGACGAAATATTAAATCAATATCTTCTCCATTTTTCATTTTAGAAAAACCATTTGTTTCTATAAATGCTTTCTGTGATAGCCCAAGATTAAAACTTCTTGGCTGAAACTTGCCAACTGCTTGTTTTTTACCTCGAATTCCGCCTGTTGTTAAAACAGCAGTCATAGAATAATTAATGGCTTTTTGTAACGGAGTAAAACTTTTGTGTGCAGCATCTGGTCCACCAAAAGCAGCTGTAAAATTATTTTCTAATGCTTTCTTTACTTCCGATAGATATTGAGGTGGAAGAATAACATCAGAATCTAAAATGATAAAATAGTCTCCTGAAGCTCGTTGCATTCCGAAATTACGGCTAGCTCCAGCTCCCGTATTTTCTTTGAAAAAGTATTTTATATTTAATTGCGATTTATATTTTTCAACAATAATATCACTTTTAATTGTAGAACCATCCTCAATTATTAAAACTTCAAAATCATCAGAAAAATCTTGTTTTGTAAAACTTTCTAACAACTCATCAACTTCATTTGGACGATTGTAAACAGGTACTATGATGGAAAATGATACTTTCAATATTTAAGGTATTAGCACAGAAAATACAATTTCATTTCCGTTAATTTCAAAACGAACTTCATCATATTTTTCTTCTTTAAAATATTCTGCTTCTTCAATGGATATATTATAATCAATTTTAGTAACCGACTTTTTTACGGTATTAGAAAAGTCCGATTCAATTTTATGTTCATCAGATTCTAGTTTTAATGTCTCATTTCCGTTAATAAAAGTAAGCACGCTTCCTTTTTTACTTTTTAGATTGGTAGCACTCACCATAATCGTTTCTAAAATTAAAAAACCTCCTAATTCGTTCACTCTCAAATATAAATCACCATAATCAGATGTTGCAAACTTATCGATACCCACTTTTTTAATATTATCTTCTATTTGAAGATCTACCTCGGTTCTCTCCAACCGGTTAAAATTGTCTGTTGCTTTAAATACGTTTTCAACTTTATTAAAAAAACCCATGTTTATAAATTAAATTCGATGGTAAAAATAGCATAAAAAAACGCAAACTTTTCGGTTTGCGTTTTATGAGATATAAAAATGTTATTTATTCTTTAATAATCTTATAAGTCCCTGTAGTATCTCCAACCTTCACTTTTACGATATACTTCCCGCCTTTTAAAGAGGAAACATCCATAGAAGAATTTGTGACATTTAACTTACTACCGCATACTTGCTGCCCTAATAAATTAAAAATCATAATAGCATCTACAATCTTTTGAGATGTAAAATTCAACTCTTGTTTTACAATGGTAGGAAATAAAGAAAGTCCTTCTATTTTATTATCATCAACACTTAAAGCGGGGTTTGACTGTGTTGTTAAACTCATCTCTAAAGACCCTGTAGCACTTCCGCCTGCATTTAATGGAACAATCATCCAATAATACGTTGTAGAAAAATCATTGCCTGTTATATTTACAGTCCTATTAGATAAAGTTCCTAAAGAGTTTAAGTTTCCGGAAGTATTTCCCCAGAATACTTCATAACTAGTTGGAGCCTCACCTGTAGAAGGCGCATCCCAAGAAAGAGCAATTGCTCCATCATTTTCGGTCATTGCAACGTCTGTTGCACCATCGATCGGTAATAAGTTCTCAGCAACATTTGGTGCACTAGCATTTGCATTAGAAAGAACAATATCGTCAACAAACCAACCGTCTCCATAATTTTGTTCCAAAACCCAAGCGATATAAATATTCTGACCTTCGTAAGCAGATAAATCAACCGTTCTTATTGTTCCATTAAATACTTCTGTAGCCGATAATGAGCTTAAAGATGTAAACGTGCCGATATCAGTTTGAGAAGTTGTAGATACTCTAACACTCATGGCTGATGGCTCGTATGGTTGTGGATATAATGTTTGCTCATAAAAGTCTAATAATGAGTTAGTAGCTGTAATGCTCGTAATCGGACTTACAAGCCAGTCTTCTGTGACACCACCTGCATTTTCATCAAAACATATCATATAAGGATCTGTAGTTCCAGCTAACATCCAATTTTGCACTGTACCTAGTCCATTATCCCCTATAAAAGTAGTCCACCCAGATGGTAAACCATCGTCAAAACCTTCCGGGAACTGTGCTTTAACCGAATAGGTTATTGTTAAGAATAAAAGTAAAAAAGTAATTTTTTTCATAATGAATTATTTAATTGTTATAAATAAAAATTACGTTTTTCACAATGAATAAACCTATAAGCATGAAATAAACACCACTTTAACTATAATATTTAAATTAAACATAAAAAAAATAGAATATCATTATTAAAATGACATTCTATTTAACTTTATATTTTAAATATATAATTTACTCTTCCCCAACAAACTTATCCATAACCGGATCACTTACACCCATATTAGAGAATCCTCCATCATGAAATAAGTTTTGCAATGTTACTTTCTTTGTTAAGTCTGAAAACATTGTAATCGTATAATCTGCGCATTCTAAAGCCGTTGCATTTCCTAAAGGACTCATTTTTTCTGCATATTCAATAAAGCCATCAAAACCTTTTACACCACTTCCTGCTGTAGTTGGTGTTGGAGATTGAGAAATTGTATTTACTCTAACCTTATAATCTCTACCAAAGAAATACCCAAAACTACGCGCAATACTTTCTAAATAAGCTTTATTATCTGCCATGTCATTATAATCTGGAAAAACTCTTTGCGCCGCCATATAGGTTAAGGCAACGATAGAACCCCACTCACTCATGGCTTTTTTGTTATATAGCACATTCATTACTTTATGAAAAGAAACTGCAGATATATCCCATCCTTTTTTTGTAAATTCATAATTAGAATCTGTGTAATGTTTTCCTTTTCTCACGTTTACAGACATGCCAATTGAATGTAAAACAAAATCGATTTTTCCACCTAAAATTTCGACAGATTTCTCAACCAAGTTGTTTAAATCTTCCATAGAAGTTGCATCTGCTCCGATAATTTGAGATCCTGTTTTTTCTGCCAATGCATTTAACTCTCCCATCCTTAGAGCAATTGGCGCATTAGTTAAAACAAAAGTTGCTCCTTCTTCATGCGCTCTCTCTGCTACTTTCCATGCAATTGATTGCTGGTTTAATGCTCCAAAAATAATACCTCTTTTTCCTTTTAATAAATTATATGACATACTTATACGTTGTTAATTTTTAGTCTTTAGTTAAATGTTATTTAGCTGCAAATATAATCTTAATTTAATAACTCTTTTGCATGTGTAATTGCTGTTTCAGAAATCTCTTTTCCACTTAACATTTCTGCTATTTCCACAATTCTTTCGTCAGAAGTTAATAGTCTTAAATTCGTGGTAGTAACACTCTTAATTTCTTCTTTATATACTTTGTAATGATTGTCTCCTTTTGCAGCAACTTGAGGTAAATGTGTAATCGAAATAACTTGCATGTGTTTGCTCATTTGCTGCATAATTGCTGCAATTTTGTTAGAAACCTCACCAGAAACTCCCGTATCAATTTCATCAAAAATAATAGTGGGTAATTGTGTGTTTTCCGATAGTACTTTTTTTACAGCTAGCATAATTCTTGACAACTCGCCGCCAGAAGCTACTTTTTTAAGTTCTCCGAAATTACCCCCTTTGTTAGCTGAAAACAAGAACTCTAGATCGTCTTTTCCGTTTGAAAAATAATTAGAAGTTGGTTTTATATCAATAGAAAAACGAGCATTTTCCATTCCTAGATCAGATAATAGAACCTCTAATTCCTTTTTTAAATTCGGAATTACTTTTTTTCTAGCATTAGAAATTTTTAAAGCAATTTGATCTAATTTTTCAGAAATATCATTAATTTCTTTTTCCTTTTGATTGATAATTGCATCTGCACTTTCAACTTGACCTACTTTTTTTGATAAATCTTCTAAAACTAGGACCAATTCTTGATTAGAATTTACGTTATGTTTCTTCTGTAGATTATACAATAATTGCAACCTATCATTTATTTCTTCTGCTTCATTAGGATTGAACTCTACGTTTTCGTTCGCTGTTTCTAACTCCACAATAATATCATCAATCTCTATCTTTACACTGGTAATTCTTTCTGATAAGTTTTGATATTCTTTCGAAAAAGGCGCAATTTTAGACAATCTATTTTCTAAAGTGTTTAGTAGGTTTTGTATGCCAACTTCCTCATTTACCGAAAGATCTAAAGCTTCAGATAAATTTAGTTTTATATCCTCTATATTATTTAATTTTTCTAATTTTTCTTCAAGCGTTTTTTGTTCATCAACTTTTAAGTTAGCTTCTTCTAACTCTTTAAATAAGTGAGAATTATAATCATATTGTAAATTAATTTCTCTTTGATTACTTTCTAGCTTCTCTAACTCCTTTTTATGTTGATTTAATTGCTGCACTCCTCTTTTATAAGAGGCCACTTTTTTTACATTTTTGGACAAAGCATCTAGAACTGTGAACTGAAAACTAGCATCGGACAATTGCATTGTTTGATGCTGAGAATGCACATCTATCAACTTTGATCTTAATTGATTTAAAACGGATAAAGTTACAGGCGTATCATTAACAAAAGCGCGTGATTTTCCAGAAGGTAAAATCTCTCTTCTTAAAATAGTGGTGTCTTCATAATCTAAATCTACCTTTTCAAAAAAGTCTTTTAAATCATAATTTGCAATCTTAACTTTGGCTTCTACAATACATTTCTTTGAGGTGTCTTTTAAAGAAGATAAATCTGCTCTATTTCCTAACACGAGGCCTAAAGCTCCTAAAAGTATTGATTTTCCTGCCCCAGTTTCTCCAGTAATAATAGAAAGACCAGAAGAAAGGTCAATAGATAATTGATTGATTAAAGCGTAGTTATGTATGGATAATGAGGTTAACAAATTCGGTGAATTTTAGACATTAAAATTAGTGAAAATTTGCTTAATATCGTTAACATAAAATTATGGGAAAAATAGTTTATTTCTTTGAAGCCAACATCCCTAAAATAGGGCAAAATACCATACCAACGACCTTTCCCAAAAATAATTAAAGATTTTTGTTTATTAAATTTTAAAACTTTAGTTGAAATAATACTATTTCGATAGTAACGAATAGCATAATAACTATCTATCCTTTCGCATTTATATTTTTCATAAAAGGAACTAGATTAAAAAATTAGTATTCTCAACATTACACGGATTATAGGCTTTATACTAGACAGGTTATATATCATAATCTAGAAAATGGAAAAAGTAATTTAAAAGTAGAAACTTTATTGAGGATAGCTGCTATTTTAGAAGTAGATGTGAAGGTTTTTTTTGACTTTAAGTAAGTTGAGACAGATTCATGAAAACCACACCTTCTTTATAAAGTTCTCTCATCTTGAATAAAACTTACTCTATAGAAGAGTTCTATATTCTAACTTTAATAAAATCAAAGCCCCTATTGCCCGAATCAAAATAATATCATAAATAATTTAACTTTTATGAGCATGCTTAAATTGAGAGAATTAAAAGCACTATCTATAATTATTTTTGGAAACATTTATTGTTTCATCATTATTTTGTGTCAACTAGTTTCGAAACCACGGGTAACTATAAAACCCGATAATAAATTGTTTATCAAATATTTAACAAAAAAATAATTTATCCATATTCCAAAAACTAAAATTATAAGTTTTTAAGCTCATTATAAACAGTTAGAAACCTCCCTATTTATAGGGAAAATAAAATTTCATTATAAATAGGGATTGTGAGATTATGATTTTATAAATAAATTTACCAGATACTGAAATTCAGCTATTAGACAGTAACAATATGGAAATACAGGTAGAAATTTCAAAACCAAAAAAGAGTAATTTAAAGGTTATCCGTCAAGAAACAACTTATGTCGAGAATAAAGAACATTGTCCTTTAAACCAGATTGACATTAGTGCTTATAAGTTTAGAATTATGCAAGTGGGTGACAAAAAATTTTACGTACAAAAACTTTTTAAAGAAACACGAACCAAAGGGTATTTGTGGTGGAAAAAAACAGAAACGATTGAAGACTGGAAAAGAGTTGATACCCAAGGTCGAAGATTACTTATTAGAAGATATTATAGTAACATCGATTTACTAAAAACTTATAAAACTTTAGGTAAAGCAAAAAAATGGATTGAGGAATACGGTGAATACCCTATTTATCATTAATCTGTTAAAGAACTGAGATAAAAATAAACTTTTTTTCTATAATAACTATGTAAAACTACAGTAAAAACAACTTATAGATTCTATTCTAGAAAACTATCTTGCGACACCTATTTCCAGAAATTATTGAATCATACTGCGCTACTCTAATACTAAACATCAAATCGATTGTTATCGTAATAATCACAAACATCTTTACTAATATTAATAAGTATTGGTTTCTAAAAGAGATTCACAATAATTTAAAAACGAGATAAAAGTCTCACAAAACTAAATGTAATTTTTAGCCGAAAAGAAAATGGATAATCAATGATGTTGACGTATAAACTACTCAGTTTACAATTTGTTAATTCACCCTATCATTTTTCCTGATTAGCTTGACCAAAGATCACCTTCAGATGCAATAAATCAGCTAGTTTAGAAAAAGATATTCTCAATGTTATCGAAACTCTAGATTATATACAATCCAAATTATCAAAAGATAATTTGGACACCGAAAAAATTATTTTAAACTAGAAACTTTACTGAGAGTCAGAACTTTTTTGGATAAAAATATTTTTCTTTTTTTTTACTGAGAATAAATTAAATAGCCTTTAAGATTCCTATTACCCAATCAAATTAAGCAAAAGCTACGCAAAAATTATAATTTCAACAAAAAACTAGCTGTAGTCTCCAAGAATTCATTTTAATCAAAAGAAAAGTACTATTCAATCTTTCTCCATTTAGAATTATTATTTGGAGAAATTTTTCTTAATGCAGCCACTAAACGAGAAGCACTACTTGTTCTTGGGCCATCAGAATAAATATTGACAACTTCATCTGCTTTTGCATCAAAGAAGACTCTAATTAAATAATTACCAACAGTTTTATTGAAAATATTTTGAATTTTCAATACACTGTTTTCAAGTGATTGCTTTCCAAACTCTTTATTATTTGCAAAATTATCCAATCCTTTTATATGATAATCATACAATGTATTTCTAAAGACTTTTAATTTTGGTGATAACAAGTTATCTATCAATAAAAAACGATTTTGTTTACCAACCACATTTTGCCAAGAAGACAAACCACTTTGCTGCGCTTGCAACATTACATTTTGAGCTTCTTTTAATTCAGTTTCTCCACCAAACTTAGAAAAAGTATCTGCATCAACACCTAAAATTGTATATACATAAAAAACAATGGTAGAAATTAAATTACTATCAAAAGAATTTTTGTTATAAATTAAAGGATCGAACTCATTATATTTAAAAGAGAAATCATTGTCTTTTAAATTTAAAATAGGACTTGTATAACTAGAACCAAAAACGGGTCTTGTAGATTGTACTTGCAAAGTGGCTGTAAATGTATTATTATCTCTAGCCGTTATAATAATTGTCATTGCACAATCAACCCTTTCTTCAGGTTTTACAGTTCTATCTGTCCATTCTGTTTGGTTAATAAACTCAGTTAAAGATTTTTGTAATGTTGTAAAAACTTGTCTGTTAGACCCCCCTATCTGTTCGTAATTTACATTGACCAAACAATTTAATTCTTGTGAATTGATATGGCTGCTCATCAGTAATAAAGCAAAAAGAAAAACAAGTTTACGCATGTTATATTTTAAATTTTAAACTTTTAGAATCAAGACACAAAACTTTTAAACAAGTTAAGACGTCGTGCTTGTAATAATCTTAACGCTTAATTCTTACAATAATTTCGTTGAGAATATCCTTAGCAACTGCTACTTTCGACTTTAATTCAAATGATTTTTCACTCAAATTTTTATCAATAATAGTGATTTTATTTGTGTTCGTCGCAAAACCAGCACCTTTATCTTGCAAAGAATTTAAAACAATTACATCTAAATTCTTACGCTGAATCTTACTTTTTGCATTTTCAATTTCGTTATTGGTCTCTAATGCAAAACCCACCAAAAACTGATGCTTCTTAATTTCACCCAATGAAGCTAAAATATCTTTTGTGGGTGTTAACTCCATACTTAACGTAGAATCCGTCTTTTTTATTTTCTGATTAGCAACATTTTTTGGTTTATAATCTGCAACAGCTGCAGATAATATAGCAATATCAACTTGCTCAAAATATTCATGCACCGCTTTATACATGTCATCAGCAGAAACCACATCAACTCTTTTTACAAAAGAATGTTTTATTAGTTGATGACTTGGACCAGAAATTAAAATAACTTTTGCACCTAAATTAGCGGCCGCATGTGCAATTGCAAATCCCATTTTTCCTGAAGAATGATTCCCAATAAAACGCACTGGATCTATTGCTTCGTGCGTTGGCCCTGCAGTAATCAGTACTTTTTTTCCACGAAGTGGAAGCTGAGAAAGTAAATCATTCTCAATAAAAGCAACAATATCCTTTGGTTCAGCCATTCTTCCTTCACCAACTAAACCACTTGCTAACTCACCAGAAGTAGCTGGAATAATAGTGTTACCAAAAACTTGTAATTTTTTTAAACTTTCTTTTGTAGAAGGATGTAAATACATATCTAAATCCATTGCTGGCGCAAAATATACTGGACATTTTACGGATAAATAAGTTGCTAACAATAAATTATCACAAGTTCCATTTGCCATTTTAGAAAGTGTATTTGCTGTTGCGGGAGCGATTAAAAAATAATCTGCCCATAAACCTAAATCAACATGATTGTTCCAAACTTCATTTTCATCTTTTTTATCAAAAAAAGTTGAATGAACAGGGTTTTTAGAAAGCGTCGAGAGGGTAAGAGCTGTTATAAAATCTTTAGACGCAGGTGTCATAACAACTTTAACATCTGCGCCCAATTTTATAAACAAACGAACTAAACTAGCCGTTTTATAAGCGGCAATTCCAGCTGTAATGCCTAAAAGAATTTTTTTACCACTTAAAACAGACATTATTCGGTGTCTGGAGTCCTGAAGTATACCTTATCATTTAACCATTCCTCAACAGCCATTGCAGTTGGTTTTGGTAAACGTTCGTAAAATTTAGAAACTTCTATTTGTTCTTTATTTTCAAAAACTTCTTCTAAACTATCATTATAAGTTGCAAACTCATCTAATTTATCTACTAATTCTTTCTTTAAATCAGAATTGATTTGTGTTGCTCTTTTCGCGATAATAGAAATAGCTTCATAAATATTTTCTGTAGAAGCTTCAATCTCGTTTTTGTTATAAGTAATTGTACTTATAGCTGCTTGTGTATCTTTATAATCCATAATTTATTATTTCTCTTTTGAATTCTCTTCTCTTTCGTTTGCTATCTTTTCAATTTTAGCAGTAATAATGTCAACTCTTTTTTGCTCTTTGCTTAAAGTTGCCAACATTTCATTAGATTCTTCCATGAATTTTGATTCAGGATAGTTCCTTTTTAATTTTTCGTATGCTTCAATAGCATCATTAATACGAACTGATTTTCTTCTGTCTGTACTTTTTAAAACAAAATCATGCGCCGCTTTTAATCTGTAATAAAATGCTTCTTCCTTAAATTCTGACCCTAAATAATCTGACAATAAATTATCAAAAGCCTGAATTGCAGCTTTATAATTTCTCATATCATAATCTGCGGTAGTGTAATACGTTTTTGCAATTTCGAAATACTTTTTCTGTAACTTGTAGCGTATTTCTTTATAATGCTGATTTGCTTCATCAATTTTTGATGAATTTGGATATGTATTTATAAAACTTTGAAAAGCTTCTAATGCTTTATTTGTGTCTGTAGGATCATTACTAAAAACCGGTGATGCTAATTTATAACTGTAAGCAGATAAAAAGGCAGCATTTTCTTTTTTAGAGCTTTTAGGATAATTTCTTGTAAAACGATCAAAATGATACCCTGCAAGACTATAATCTTTTTCATTGAAATTAGATTGTGAAACCATAAATTGAACACGCTCCATCTGAGGTTTTCCTCGATAGGCAGGAGTTACTTTTTCAAACAAACGTAAAGCTTTGCCGTACTTTTTACTTTCGTACATTTTAACGGCCATTTTATACTGGTCTTCAATACTACCTTTATTTAGCACTTTCTGGTATTCTCCGCAAGAAAATAACAAAAGGCTAATCACCAATAAAAACGCTAGATTTTTAATTTTTCGCATCGGGCAAAATTACTAATTAATTATGGATAAATAAAACGATTTTTTATACTCAAAGTTGAATATGCAATATTTCATAAAAATAATTAATAATAACTAAAATTGGTGCTAAAAGTTTGTTAAGATTGATTTGCAGACTGGCTAGCCCACAGCTTTATATCACTATCAAAGAAATAAAGGCCACGTTTCTAATCAAGGTTCAAATATATTTTATCAAATTTTTTTTTTTACATAGCCACTTATCCTATCTATCCATAAACATACAACGGTATAAAATCATGAGTCTCATAATCGCTTTCTTGCATATAACCAGATAAAAATTTTTATTGAATCAGATACTTTTACTTCAAATTAATAGAAACCTTGAAACATTTCATTGATAGTGAACTAATTTGGTTCGAATTCTAATAAAGGAGGAATGACATGTCCCCCTCTTTTAATAATAAAACTCCAATTCTTAACATATAAGTTCGTTCTTGATTAGATGGAAAATACTTGAGCTATGGAATACATTCAAACACTAATAATTCTGACCAAGAGGCCATTACTAGGTATATTTAAAATGATTGCGCAACTATAACAAAAACTATATACAAAGTTTCTTTCATTAAAGGTTTTGTAAAATCACTTAAAAAATGAGTTAAAACCGACTCAAAAGCACAATTTTCATCAATTTGAACAAAATATAACAACATGTATTCCCTTAAATCAAAAAAAAGCTTAGAATCCTTTTATATAGTTTGCTATTTTCACTTGCAGTTCTGAACTTGCTTTTACTAATGGTAAGCGAACATTATTTGAACAAATACCTAGTTCTTGAAGTACTGTTTTAATTCCTGCAGGATTATTTTCTTCGAAGATAAAATCAACAACATCCATCATTTTAAAATGAATTTTATATCCTTCTTTGTTATTTCCTCGTAAGCCATGATTAATCATCGTTGAGAACTCTTTTGGAAAAGCTTGCCCGATTACAGAGATAACTCCTGATCCACCGGCTAAAGCTACTCCTATAGCTAAATCATCATCTCCAGAAATAATTAAAAAATCTGATGGTTTATCTTTTAATAAAGTATTGTATTGCTGCTGATTATTTCCCGCCTCTTTTACAGCTATGATATTAACAAAATCATTCGCCAAACGCAAAGTCGTTGCCGGTTCCATATTTTTTGCGGTTCTTCCTGGCACATTGTATAAGATTATTGGAATATCTGTTGCTTCTGCGAGCGCTTTGTAATGCTGATAAAAACCTTCTTGAGTTGGCTTACTATAATATGGAGCAACAGAAAGAATACCATCTATTCCAGAAAAATCTCTTGTTTTTAATTCCTTTACTACTTGTAAAGTATTATTACCACCAACACCTAAAACTAAAGGCAAACGTTTATTATTTGCTTTTATAATAATAGCTATAACTTGCTCCTTTTCTTCTTCAGAAATTGTTGCACTTTCCGCAGTTGTGCCGTTAATAACTAAATAATCTATTCCGTTTTCAATATTGAAATTTACTAATTTAATAAGCGCATCAATATCTATAGTTAAATCGTCTTTAAAAGGGGTTACCAAAGCAACACCAGTCCCAATAAATTTTTGCATTATTTTTATTTTTTACACCTGTAAAATTACAATATTCCAATTGATTAAAAAGTGAAATTTTGACTTCTTAAAAAGAATCAACAACTTTCAGTGTGCAGTTTAATTTTTAATTTTTTTTAATATTCTCAAGTATTTCTTTAACTCCAAGAGAAATTTATCAGTCTTTATTGGAAGCTCTGCGATTTCGATATCATATAATTTCTGATTTACATTTGAAATACCCACTTTAAATGAAGCATTAGATCGTAAAACTGCATTTTCTAAATATAGATTTTTATCACTAAAATAACCAATTAGCAAATCGAAGGGTTCGTCTATAAAATCCTTGAAATTTGGTTGACTGATATTTCCGTTCCAGTTAAAATCTTTTTCCGAAAAATACTCATAAGAAACTTCATGATCTTTTTTATGTGCTCTAAAACTATAAATTTCAGCATTTCTAAGATTCAGTAATTTTTCTACCTCATTTTTAAGGTTTACCAAATTAGATATTTCGTTTGTAGTTAAAATACCAACTGTCTTTATTTCTTTTTGTGAAACAACTCTATTACTCTCTTTTTCTAAGAGAATCTTTTGAAACTGATTTTTTAAAAAATATCTTTTGTATCGTGTAAAATTGAGCAAAATGTAACTTTTAAGTTCGCTAAAATACTATTATTTATTTGTTTGTATCTCTAACAAAATAAATTGATTTAATTGCTTACCAAAACTTTGAAAATTATCGTCAGCAACCAACACTAGAGATTGATTTCCATTTGATAATTTTGGACCGAGTGTAATGCCTTCTATATTGTCTATAATCCCTGATGTTAAACTCTTTTTCACATCTTCAAAATTAAAAACTAATCTTTTTTTAAGAGGAATAAACTTAACAGATTCCAAAGTATCAATTTCCAAAATATTTGTTGATTTCTCATCAACTATCGCATCAAATATTCTAATAATATTTCCATAACTTCCATAACCATTTTGATACGTTCTTTCAATAACAAAAAAGTGATTTTCTTTATACTCTAAAATTGCTGTAGCGCCATTTAAATTAATGTTGCCTTTTGATGGTTTTGTAATATGTTCTAATTGATAAGCAAATTGTTTTGTCGCTTTTTTAGACTCTTTATCAAAATACGTAATTCTAATTGGTGATGATGTTTTTGTAAAAGTTGGTGCTACACCATCAGATTTAAGTGGAGCTTCAAAAACTGTCCAAAATCCTTTATTGTCAATACTTTTTGAAGACCCTTCAAATGCAGCATTGTGTTGTATCGTTTTTAAATTTGATAAATTCTTTGGTAGCGGAAAACTCTCTATAAAAGCTCCCTTTTTATCAATTTTAAAAACTGAAGGAAGTTTATTTTTTCTAATAGAACCCTCACTCACTAAATTGATTTCATTTGTTTTTTCATCAAAGAAAATAGATTCTAAATCTAAAGTATTTTCAATATAAAAATTAGTCGTAGAGTCATTTAAAAAAATGATACTTTTAAAGTCTATTGATTTTATTTTATTATCAAAAATAGCAATATTTGCTAATAAAACCCTTGGGTTTTGAGCATCATCAACCACAAAATAATATTGATTATTTACATAATCTACCCCAGATAAACCTCCAATAATTGTGTTTTCAAATGTAGTAGAATCTACCAAAACATATTCATCTAAAAAGTTTAATTCAATCTCCTTCTTATCTACACAAGAAAGAAATAAAACTACAGAAATTAGAAACAAAAAACAATTTTTCATTTAATTAATTATTTTAGTATTATTACTATGATTCTACTTTATACAGCCAAAAAAAGTTCTTTACTCGTGCTAGGAAGTTTTAGCAATTATGGCTCTACAAATTAAATATTGTGCAACTATATATGTTAGCATTATACTTATTGAATAGAATTGTTTTGGCTCATAAAATTTATGAAGAGCGATTAAACTATCAGAGATTATAAAAATAACAGTCCCTAAAAATAGCCATAAATTTGAAGTGTTTTTTTCTTGTATATAATTCAAAAAAGCAAGTGCTCCAAAAGAAGTGATCACCACTCCATAAATAATTACAGGAATTTTCATTTCTCCAAGATTATCAATTATCAAACACAAAAAAGCAAACAAAAAAGCTACAAATGGCAAACAAGCTATTACAATCTTTTGAAAGCTTACTTTCTTAATAAACGAAACTGTTATTTTTATATAAAAAATATGAGCCAGTAGAAACGACGCTAATCCATAAATAAAAAACTGGTTTTTAAAGAGCAGTAAAACATCTCCCCAAAAAGAAAAAAATAAAGCTGAAACGTACCAAAAGCTTGGCTTTTCAACACCCACTAAATAGACAATGACTAAAGTTGTAATCAAAAAAGGTTTACTTAAAAAAGCAATATTCTCATTAAATAATAATCCCAAAATATGCAAAGCAACAACTGCTAAAAAAGCAATGGAGGCAATTATGTTTTTTATTTGTTTTGTCATCAGTTTAAAACTTTCTTCTGTTATCATCCGATTGAGTATCAATAAGTTTATTGTAGGGATCTACACCAACTTCTATTGGTTTTTCTTCAACAATAATTGTTAACTTATTATTGATAGTTGTAATTTTATGTTTCTTTAAGTAAAGAGTCTTTTCTTTCATTTCTCCTTCAACCTCTTCTTCTGTGAAAATACCTATATCTATATAATCAGCCAAAGAAACAGATAAAATTGGCTTTTTCATTTTATCTGTTTTATAAGATAAAGTATCTCCTACTTTTGCTCCATAATAACGTTTCCCTTTTTCATCATTTCTATATTTAGAAACTTCAAACTCAATATCAACTTGATATTTTCCATTTTCTAATTCAGTTGTTTTAGCATCTATAATTCTATTTCTGTATAAAGTAATGGTTTCAAACATATCTTTAAGAATATACTGCAGAGAATCTGGAGTCACTTCTCTAATGAAATCGACCATTTCTATAGAAGTTGTATACGGTGGTTCTTGAAACTGTACTTTTTCTACATACTTTTTTAAAGCACCATTTAAATTTTCTTCACCAATATAATCACTCAGAGCATATAAAACTAAAGATCCTTTTTGATAATGAATATACCCTTGACCATCATTATACATCAATGCATTCTCACGTTTTTTTTCTACAGTTCGTTGCAGCAAATAATCATCTAAAGATTTCTTTAAAAATATTCTCATTTTTGCTTTTCCATGTTCATGTTCTAACACTTTTAAAGATACATATTCAGACATACTTTCAGACAACATAGTAGCTCCTAAAACATCTGCTCCAATAACTTGATGCGCCCACCATTGATGCGCAACTTCATGCACCGTAATTGCAAACGGATAGTCTACACCATCCTCATTTTCATCATCTACATCTGCTATAAAACCAACACCTTCAGAAAACGGAATTGTATTTGGAAAAGATTGAGCAAAACTGCCTTGCGTTCTTGGAAACTCTATAATCCTTGCTTGTTTATGCTGATAAGGACTGAAATTTTTGGAGTTATATGATAGTGAAGATTTTAGCCCTTTCATCATTCTATCTAGATTAAACTTGTGTCCTTTATGATAATAAATTTCTAGACTAATCCCTTTCCACATTTCTTTTTGCACTTCATACCTGGCTGAATTAAAAGCATAAAAATTTAAAATCTTACTATCCATCTTGTAATGAAAATATTTTCTGTCTCCCTCTGTCCATTCTTTTTGCAAGTAACCAGGCGCTATTGCTATTTGATCTTTTGAGGTTGACACCGTTGCTTCAAAATCTATCCAATCTGAATCGTTAGAAATATAAGTGTTTCCTAAAGCTAAGGTATCTGAGGGGTGAGATTGTAAATTGTTTTTAGATAAATCATATTTTTTACGAGTTTTATCATCGGTTAATTCTCCTTGTGAAGAATACCCTAAAGATGGAAATAATGCAAAATTATTAATAAAAGTTCCACTTTCTATTACCGGTGATTTCCTTCTATAGGTAGTGTTTTCATTGCTTTTTACAGTTACTGACAATTCTAGAGTATCTCCGGGCATTATTTTGTTTTCAAAGTAATAAATATCAAAATTATGTATTGTATCCTTTGAAACTAATTTATTCGGTTTACTAAATTCAAATGTACTTTTTAAATCATTGTGATTTAAGAATACACTATCTATAGCTTTGGCCGTTTTATTCACCATTTGGATTTTTGCAGATGCCTTAAATAATCTTTCTTTTGGAAAAATATCCATATTTGCATTAACTGCAATTACCCTCGGTTGTTTGTGATTTTCAAATCTTTTATATTTCTTCTCCCACTCTACTCTTCTTAATTCTGCTTCTTTCGAAGAAGTTCTTTTTCCTTTAGAACCGGTTTCTTGATAAATAGAAAATCCTAAACTGAAAAAAGCAACTAAAAAAATCAACAAACTAACGGCATAACCACCTTTAAATCTTGATTTTGCTAACGATAACCTTTCTGTAAAAGAAGCAGGTATTCCTCGAACCCAGAATAAGGCAGATATCACTAATAGCGATAAACCACAAAGAATCCAATAGGTTTTATACACTAAAAATGGCGTTAAAATTCCGTAACCATTCATATCAGAATAACTAAATCCAGGGCCTTGATTATATTTAAAAATAGATTGCTCTACACCTGCTAAAGATAAAAATGGCATACCAATAGAAATTACCAATAAAATAAACAACCCTAAATAAGGGTTACCGATTAGAGTCTGAATAAAAATAGAAAGAAAAGCCCAAACTAAGTATCCTAAAATACTTAGTAAAAATAATTCTTGTAAATAATGGCCAAACTCAAAATTATAATAACCCTTAAACAATTGAAATAAAACACCAGCAAGCATGATTACGACCAAAAGAATAATTTGCATTTTAACTAAAGCAATTACCTTAGAAAATAATAAGGTCCAATTTGGAATTGGTGTCGCATCAACTAAATGATTTACTCTTGCGATCTTAGCTCTATTTACAAGCATACCTGCGTATAAGAAAGTGCAAATATTTATAGAAACCGAAAAAACGCCTGCAATGTTCAACATTTTCCAAGTAACTGGTAAAGTTGCAGTCCCAAAAATATTTCCTATTTCAGACAAGCCAACTAACATTAAAACTAAACCAACTAGAACAATAGATATAAATGGCCAACTTTTTACAATGTATTTAAAATCGATATTAGATAATTTCCACATCGTTTTAAAGTTTTGAAAAAATGAATGATTATAAACAACTTTAGGTAAAACAATTCTTGTAATTCCACTAAAATTTGTTTTTGTCATTCTTTCACCTTTTGACTTTTTAAATGAAAAGGAGATGGCATTTTGACTAAATGTAAAAAATCTATAAACCAATCCAAAAATTAAGGTTGCAACTGCTAACCACAGTAAACGATTGTATATAATCATTTCTTTAATAGGCAGTTGTAATTCATTCTGTTCTGATGGAGTCCAATATTTTGTGTAATAATTTACCGCTCCAGAACCAAAAGGATCTAAAATAGCCAATAAACCTCTTTGTTCTGGCTCAGAAAGTATACTTTCTACTAAACCTTGAACAAATAACAAAACAATAACAGTTATAAAACCTGCAGCAATATTTCTGGAAAAAGTTACCACAGCAAAAACGATGGCCCCGAACAATAAGATGTTTGGTAAAATAAATATTAAATAAGCTTTTAGAAACGTTATCAATTGAAATGAACTTACAATTTCGGCATTAGTTCCAGGAAATCTAAATCCAATTATCATTCCTAAAGAAATTGATAACACAATTAAAGAAACCACAACGATGCCACTAAAAAACTTCGCAAATAGGTAGTTAGATTTTGTAAAAGGATAGGAGTATAAAATGGTATGCATTTCACTTTTATAATCTCTATATATGGAAACCCCTATAATCGAAGGGAACAGAAAAAATATAAAAATAGTTAACACATTTAACAATCCATATACACCTATTGGAGAGTTTACAATTCTTGATGAACCAGTAGTTGCCGTTATTGAATCAAATAAACCAGCAGTAGCAGCTGATAAAAAGAAAGACAAGGATAAAAAGATGGATAAGTATATGTAAAAAGCAGGTCTATTAAACCAATATTTTAATTCTTGTTTGAAAATAGTTGAGAACATAATTGTGTGGTTAGATGATTTAATTTTTAAAATTATTATTTTTTTAAACCGTTAAACTAACTTTGGTTCATCTTGTTTTAATGCAATAAAATAGACATCATCTAATTGTGGTATCACCGTTGTAAATTCTTCTGAAGGTTTTTCTGCAGCATGTACTCGAATATTTAGTGTATTGTCTTGATTATAATTGGAAGATAAAATATCGAACTTTTCTTCATTCTCTTCTAAATCCTCTCTATTGATAATTTTTGTCCAAATGGTTCCCTCAATTTCCTTCGTGGCCTCTTGTGGAGTTGTGTGATTTAGAATTCTTCCTCCGTTTAAAATTGCCATTTCATTACACAGCTCTTTTACATCTTCAACTATATGAGTAGAAAAAATAACGGTACAATTTGTACCAACTTCGCGTAAAACATTTAAAAATCGATGTCTTTCTGCAGGATCTAAACCAGCAGTAGGCTCATCTACAACAATTAATTTTGGATTATTTAAAAGTAACTGAGCAATTCCAAAACGTTGTTTCATTCCTCCAGAATACCCGGCAACATGTTTACGTCTTACATCATATAAATTTGTAATTTCTAAAACCTTTTTTACAATTGCATTTCTTTCTATTTTGTTAGAAATTCCTTTTAAAGTGGCAAAATAATCTAACAAATCTTCTGCAGACATTTTAGGATACACTCCAAAAGATTGAGGCAAATAACCTAAAACTTTTCTTAAAGACATATTGTCTTCTAAAACATTAATATCACCAAAAGTAATTGAACCCGAATCTGGACTTTGTAAAGTAGCAATTGTTCTCATTAATGAAGATTTCCCAGCACCATTTGGACCTAACAACCCAAACATACCTGTGCCAATTTCAATACTTAAATTGTCAATAGCTTTTACTCCATTTTTATAAGTCTTGGTTAAATTTTTAATTACTAATTTCATGTTCTTGGTTTTAGTGTTTTTTAATTTCGTGATTCGTGTAAAAGTAAGAAGTTTTGTTACACTTTTTTGTGCTTTTTTTAATGCAAGTCATAAAAAATCGTTTTATTTTTACAATTATCAAATAAAATACAATTTTCATAAACTTATATCATGGCAAAAAAATCAATATTAAATAAAAAATCGCTTACATTTTTAGAAAAATATCTAAATAATGCAGCTCCTACTGGTTATGAATGGGAAAGTCAAAAAATTTGGATGGAATATCTTAAGCCTTATGTAGACACTTTTATTACAGATACTTATGGCTCCGCTGTTGGCGTAATAAATCCAGATGCAAAATACAAAGTTGTAATCGAAGGCCATGCAGATGAAATCTCTTGGTACGTAAATTATATTTCTGATAATGGTTTAATTTACGTCATCAGAAATGGTGGTTCAGATCATCAAATTGCACCGAGTAAAATTGTAAATATTCACACTAAAAACGGTATTGTAAAAGGTGTTTTTGGCTGGCCTGCAATTCATACAAGAGATAAAGGAAAAGAAGAAGCTCCAAAACCAGACAATATTTTTATAGATACAGGTTGCGAAACTAAAAAAGAAGTTGAAGATTTAGGTATACATGTAGGATGTGTTATCACCTATCCAGATGAATTTCATATTTTAAATAAAGATAAATTTGTTTGTAGAGCTTTAGACAACAGAATGGGTGGTTTTATGATTGCTGAAGTTGCTCGTCTATTGAAAGAAAACAAAAAAGAACTACCTTTTGGATTGTATGTTACCAATTCTGTGCAAGAAGAAATTGGTTTACGTGGTGCTGAAATGATTACACAAACAATTCAACCTAATGTAGCTATTGTTACGGATGTAACTCACGATACTACCACACCAATGATAGATAAGAAAAAAGAAGGTCTTTTAGAAATGGGTAAAGGTCCTGTTATTGCCTATGCACCAGCCGTACAGCAGAAATTACGTGATTTAATTACAGAAACTGCTACGGCAAATAAGATTCCTTTTCAACGTTCTGCACTTTCAAGAGCAACAGGTACGGATACAGATGCTTTTGCTTACAGTAATGGAGGTGTGGCTTCTGCCTTGATTTCTTTGCCATTAAGATACATGCATACAACTGTGGAAATGGTGCATAGAGATGATGTTGAAAATGTGATTAAAATGATTTATGAAACACTTTTAAAAATTAAAGACGGCGAGACTTTTTCTTATTTTGAATAAAAAACAAATGCTATTGCGAGGAAGCATAATCAAGTACTATTTTTTTACAGATTATCTTACCTTCTTCGCAATGACGTTTTATCTTTTTCTATGGATGAATTAATTGATATTTTAACTGCTGAAGGAAAATCAACAGGAATAACAGCTTTAAAATCTGAAGCTCATAAAAACGGTTGGTTTCATGCAACTGCTCATATTTGGTTCTTTACTGCAGACAAAAAAATCTTACTTCAAAAAAGAGCGCTCACGAAAAAAGTGTTTCCAGGAATTTGGGATATTTCTGTTGCAGGACATATTGGAGCTGGTGAAAAAATTTTAGAAGGCGCAAAAAGAGAAATTTTAGAAGAAATTGGTTTAGAATTAAACGAAAAAGACCTCATTAAAATAGGAACTAGAATTCATCAAGTTTCTCATGAAAATGGAATTCAAGACAACGAGCATCATCATGTTTTTATTACCGAATTAAAAGTTTCTATTTCAGCATTAACCTTACAGACAGAAGAAGTGGCTGGTCTAGAATTGTGGGACTTAAAAGTTTTAAAGCAAACAAAAAACCTTGAAAACGTTTTGCTTCCAAGGTTTCATGATTATTATTGTGCTGTGTATGATAAAATTAATTCACATTTAGAATCAAATTAAATTTCTATTTACTACTACTGCTGAAAACTACAAATTATTTGATTGGTTTCTCAAAGAAAGAAGCTGCTAATTTAGCTTGACTTAATAATGGTAATGTGAATTCTATTGCTGGTTTTTCAGGTTCAGTTGGCATACCTTTTTCATCCATTCTATACCATGTAATTTCTTTTGGTAATACCAATCCACTTACATTTTCCCATTTATTATATCTAATTATATGGAATTTATCATTTGGCTCTTTAGAGGCAAAAGTAACGGTATAAGCCAACCATTCCATTTGAAAGGTTTCTGAGTTGTAATACACGATATAATTATCATCAGGAGAAGTCCCTATATTCGCTTTATATGAAATTTTATATCCAGGATACCTTGTACCTTCAAACACCAAATCATTAATTTTTTCATAAATAATTCCATCATCTGCCAATACAAAAGGCATTGCATAAAAATAGAAATATAAATTGTAATAAAATGTTGGGTTTCCCTTGTAAATATCTTTTTTAGTTTCCGTTAACCAAACTTCTTTTCCATCAAAACCTAAAGAATATTCTGGTGTGTTAATTACTGTTTTCCTTGAATGCAAATCTGCAGTATGAACTTCTTCTCCCTTATTAAAAGATAATATTTGTGCTTTTCTCCAAATATCAATCCCTCCATGTTTTTGAAAAACTTTGCCTAAATCTAAAGGAAAAACTTCGCTTTTTACTTCAAGGATTACTTCTTTTTTAGATTCATTGTTGCAAGAAGCAGCAATAACTAAAATTAATAATAAAAGTACTTTTCTCATCTGTTTATGTATATTAGTTTTAATAAATTATGTGTTCGTTTTTTTTTTAATGTGTACAAAAATAAGGAAATCTAATTTTTAAATTTTTGCCTGATAGGTATATAAATCAAAGTATCTTCCTTTTGCTTTTATCAACTCATCATGTGTACCTCTCTCTGCAATACGACCAGATTCAATAACCAAAATTTGATCTGCTTGCTTAATAGTACTTAATCTATGAGCAATTACAATAGTCGTTCTATCTTTTACTAATTCTGATAAACTTTTTTGAATTAAAGATTCACTTTCAGTGTCTAAACTAGAAGTTGCTTCATCTAAAATAATAATTTTAGGATCTGCCAAAATTGCTCTTGCAATAGCCAATCTTTGACGTTGTCCTCCAGAAAGTTTCACACCTCTTTCTCCAATTAAGGTATCTAAACCATTATCAAAACGATCTGTAAATTCATTAACATAAGCCGCTTTTACAGCATTTTGTAATTCTTGTTCAGTTGCATTTGGTCTTGGAAATAAAATATTTTCTTTGATTGTTCCCTCAAACAAAAATTCATCTTGTAAAACAACCCCTAAATACTTACGATAACTAGACAATTTAACTTTAGACATATCTTGATTGTCAATTGTAATTGTACCTGATTTTGGATTTAAAAATGTAGCTGACAAACCAGCAATAGTCGACTTTCCAGACCCAGAACTTCCAACCAAAGCTGTTACAGAGCCAGAAGGAACTTTAAAATTGATATTGTGCAATACTTCTTTTCCTGCTTCATAAGAAAAAGATACATCATCAAAAATAATTTCTCCTTTTACATCTTCTAAAATAATCTTTCTTTCCTCATCATCTTCTTCTGCATTCATATTCATTAACTCCTCTGTTCGGTCTAAACCTGCAAGCGCCTCTGTTAACTGACTACCAATATTACTCATTTGAACTATTGGTGCAATCATAAAACCAAGCAATAATGTGAAGGATAGAAAATCACCCACTGTTAATTCACCTGTCATAATTTTATAACCACCAATTCCCATAATTCCTGTAGAAGCAATTCCTAGTAAAAAAGTAGCTGAACTTGTCATGAAAGCAGTTGCCGTTAAACTCTTCTTTACATTTTGAAATAATTTATCTACACCTTTTTCAAAAACTTCATTTTCTTGCGCTTCTGCATTAAAAGCCTTAATGACTCTAACTCCAGATAACGTTTCTGTTAATCTTCCTTTTACATCTGCATTAATTACACCTCTATTTCTGAAAATAGGACGAATATATTTAAAAGCCTTTAAAGCGACAACTCCAAAAATAGCGACAGGAACTAGTACAAAAAAGGTCATTGAAGGACTGATCTGAATCAACAAAATCATTGAAATTACCGCTGTAATTGTTCCTCCAACTAATTGAACTAAACCTGTTCCTATTAAATTTCTGACACCTTCTACATCACTCATAATTCTAGAGACTAATGCACCCGATTTTGTGTTATCGAAAAAACTGATTGGTAAAGACAATACTTTCTTTTGAACTTGGGCTCTTAATTCTGATATTAAAAACTGTGCTTGCACACTTAAAATTCTTGTTAATAAAAAAGAAGTTACGGACTGCACTAAAATTGCCAATCCTACAATAAATAATAAACTATACAATTGGTCGTAATCTTTATTAGGAATCACCTCATCCAATAACGCCTTACTTTTCCATGGCAATACCAAACTAGACAATCTACTTAAAACAATTAGTATTAAGCCTATAAAAACTAACTTTCGTTTAGGCCAAATAATAGTTTTGAAAGCTTTTAGAATAGAAATCTTCGGTTTATTTTTATCTTGTTTCGTATCGTTAAGATGTTGCATCTATAATATTATTTTTAGAGTATGATCGCTTATTCATTGTCAATTTATATGCCATATAACAGAACATGACATTTTAACAAAAAGATTGGCATGCTACAATTATTGTTTAATTAGCTTTTAAAATAGTTAGCTCAGCATTTTTATTTAAGATAATGAAATGCCAAACACCATTAATTCTAATTTTTTCTATTGCCTTTGCTTCCTGATTATTAAAATAACTAGAATCGTTGCAAAAAGTAAAACTTCCTTCTTTGTCCCCCAATAAAACATATCCTTTTGAGGCATCATATCTTATGGTCTCTACTTCTGATTCATACACATTACCGACACCAAAAACATCTAGATATCCATCATTATTTACATCTGCCATCTCTGCATCTAAAGTCGGTGAAAATTGCGCTTCATTTGGCAGTTTTTTAATTTCAAAGGTACCTCCTCCATTATTTTTCAAAATAAAAGAAGAAAAATTTTGCACCATAAAATGATGCGCTTTTTCTAGTTTCTCAAATCCATAAATTTCAAACATGTTAGCCGCAGCAAATTCCTTATATGTTTTAATTTTCTGATTTAAAAAAGGCGTTTGCTCTGTCGAACATTCTTTACCACGAACAGGAAGTAAATCTCCCGTTTTTGAAACTTTACTTAAAGCAATATCAAAACTAGTATTCTCATCAAAATAGCCCGCGTAAATATGTAATGGTTTTTGTTTATTAGGATGAAATTTATTATTATTCCCCCAATTCCCAATAATATAATCCGTATCTCCATCAGCATCAAAATCAATGGGTTTTATCGATTGATACCAACCATTAATATTGCTTATACTATCCATCTTTTTTTTATAAAATCGATTGTTCTTGTTTTCAAAAAAAGTAATTGCCATCCATTCACCTACCACAATTAAATCTTCATCTCCGTCATGATCAAAGTCTGAAAAAACAGCATCGTTTATCACCCTTAAATCAGAAATATCATCAAATTTATCTTCAATAGTGTTGCTGTATTTTCCATTTTTATTTTCTAGAAAGTAGGGTTTTTCTGATAATGGATATTGTCCATGCCTTGCATTATTCCCAATAAAAATATCAATATCTCCATCTTTATCAAAATCTGAAAATGCAATTGCTTTAGAGTTTGAAGTTCTCTTTGGAAGTTTTGTTTTTGTGAATTTCCCGTTTCCATTATTAAGATACAATCTGTCTTGTAAAAGCGAGCTATTTTCTTCAACTTCATAACCACCAGAAGTTACATATAAATCTAAATCATTATCATTATCTACATCTAAAAATTTTGCATTTGTATCTTCAAAATCTTTATCTAACTCGAATAATTTTTGATTTGTTTCTATAAATTTTCCATCTTTATTTTGACGATATATAGCTCCTTTTTCACCTTTAGCATTTCCAACAAAGAAATCATCTAAACCATCATTGTTGAGATCTCCAACAGCGAGCGCTGAGCTTTTTTCAGATTGTTTCTGCGGTAATAATAACTGTAACTTAAAATCGTCGTAGTTATTTTCTTTTTGCTGATAATTGATACCAATTTCAGTTGGAATTACTGGTGTAAATAACCTTGAGTTTATCGTATCCTTTTTAACAAAATTCACAGCACGCTCAACGTCAACTATTATAGTTTGATTAACTTCTATATTGGTTAATTTCTCAACCGAATTCTTTCCCCAATCAATAAAAACACTATCAGCTTTAGTCTTATGACCTAATCCGAAATGCAGTTGAGCACTTACTGAAGATTGAAAACCTCTGCTTAAAAATTGTTTTTTAGTTTGTTGCAGACTGTCTGAAAAAACAGTGATTTTTGCTCCAATACCAAACGGATTAGTTACTGGGCCTTTTAGCTTAAAAGTAATATAATTATTTTTAGTGTTATTTTTATAAATAGAAGCTTTCTCTCCTTGATTATTTATAATTAAATCTAAATCACCATCATTATCTAAATCTGCATAAGCTGCTCCATTAGAATTTATTTTAGCATCTAAACCCCAACTTTTAGTTGTATTTTTAAATGTGAGATCATGCTTATTTTTAAAGATATAATTACTTAATTTCTCTGAAGTAATTATTTTTTTAGCAGCATCCAGAGAAACTTTTTTACGGTTTCTGAGATTGGTTTTCATTTGATTTCTAAAATCCTGATTTGTTAAATCATTTTGAATTCCATTGGTCACAAATACATCTTTAAAACCGTCATTATCAAAATCGGCTATTAATGGCGCCCAACTCCAATCGGTCTTTGAAATCCCGGCAAGCTGTCCTATTTCACTATACGTATTGTCACCATTGTTTAACTGTAACACGTTAGACATATATTGATAATGATAGCCTTTTTTTACCAAATTATGAAAGTTAGAAATGCTCATCGTTGCCATATTTTCTTTGCTTCTAATATGGTCTTCCGCCATCATATCTAAAACAATTAAATCTGGTTTTAAATCATTATTAATGTCAGCAAAGTCAGAGCCCATACTATTTGTAGAAATATGATTAAAATATTTTAAAGCCTCGTCTTTAAAAGTTCCATCACCTTGATTGATATATAAATAATCGGGGTCAAAAAAATCGTTCGCAACATACACATCTAATAAATCATCATTATTAAAGTCGCCAATGGAAGCACTTAAACCCCATCCTTTATTTAAAATTCCTGCTTTTTTGGTAATATTTTTAAAAGCAGCACCATCATTTCTAAATAGTTGATCTGAGTTATAGGGCTCCTTAACTTCTTTGATTGAAAAATCTTTACGATGATTTACAAGATACACATCTAAATCATCGTCATTATCAAAATCAAAAAAATAGGCTTGTGTAGAAAACCCGAAATGATCTAACCCGTAAGCTTTGGCTTGTTCCTTAAAAGTGTTGTTTTTTTGATTGATAAAAAGCTTATTTCTTCTTTTTGAGTGGCTGTTTAAGGATCCAGATTTACACACATAAAAATCTAACCAACCATCATTATTAATATCTATAGCAGTAACCCCTGTAGTCCATCCTGTTTGATCTGCAACTTTTGCTTTCTTCGTGATGTCTTTAAATTCAAAATCTCCTTGATTTAAATATAACTTATTTGATTCTTGATTGGAAGTAAAAAACAAATCTTCCAAACCATCATTATTAATATCTGCTACAGCTACTCCGACACCATTGTAGATATAAGTATAATTCAGGAAATTAAAATTCGAACTTTCTGTAACTATATTACTAAAATGAATATTAGTATCCGAGGAATTTAAAAGGCTAAAACGAGTACTAGGGTTTTCAATATCTTTTGAACAAGAAAAAAAGAGGCCTAAAAAAAGTAATATTAAGCAATAATTATTTTTCAATCTAAACTGTACTATCTGTTTTTTCAAAATCACTTTCTTTTCTAAAACTATTTTACTCTTAGCAATTATATCTATTTAATCTCAAAAATTAAGAATCGCTATCTAATACATCCCTAGTTTACATCAAAGATTAAAAAAAAATTAAAGTCTATTATTAATAATATCCTGCACCACTTCCGGATTTAATAATGTAGAAACATCCCCTAAATTACCCATTTCATTACAAGCTATTTTACGTAAAATACGTCTCATAATTTTTCCTGAACGTGTCTTTGGCAATCCTTCTGAAAACTGAATTTTATCCAATTTCGCAATTGGACCAATATGTTCTGTAATTATTTGATTAATTTCCTTTCGCAGATTATCATGATCTCTACTTTCTCCTATATCTTTTAGAATTACATAACCATATAATGCACTTCCTTTAATGTCATGCGGAAAACCTACAATAGCAGATTCTGCAACTGCAGGGTGCTCGTTAATTGCATCTTCAATGGGTGCTGTTCCTAAATTATGTCCAGAAACAATAATTACATCATCTACTCTACCTGTAATTCTGTAATAGCCAACCTCATCTCTTAAAGCCCCATCACCCGTAAAATACATATTATCAAAAGCAGAAAAATAAGTTTCTTTATATCGCTTATGATTTCCCCAAATGGTTCTAGCAATACTTGGCCACGGGAATTTGATACACAATCTTCCTTCCACCTGATTTCCTTTTAACTCATTCCCATTTTCATCCATTATTGCTGGCTGAATTCCGATAAAAGGCAACGTTGCATAGGTTGGCTTTGTAGGTGTTACATAAGGAATTGGAGTAATCATCATTCCGCCTGTTTCTGTTTGCCACCAAGTGTCAATAATTGGAGATTTTTTCTTTCCAATATTATCATTATACCAATGCCAAGCCTCTTCATTAATCGGTTCACCCACGGAACCTAAAACTTTTAATGAGGATAGATCATATTTATCGACCAGTGCAGTGCCGTGTTTTGCTAATGCTCTAATTGCCGTTGGTGCAGTGTAAAATTGACTTACTTTATGCTTTTCAATAATCTTCCAAAAACGTCCAAAATCGGGATAACTTGGCACTCCTTCGAACATAACAGTGGTTGCGCCGTTTGCTAACGGACCATACACAATATATGAATGACCAGTAATCCAACCTATATCTGCCGTACACCAATACACATCATTTTCTTTATATTGAAAAGCATTTTTAAATGTGTAAGCCGTGTACACCATATAACCAGCAGTTGTATGCACCATACCTTTTGGCATACCCGTAGAACCTGAAGTATATAAAATAAATAACGGATCCTCTGCATTCATAATTTCTGCTTCACATTTTGCAGAAGCTGCATCTAATAAAGGCTGTAACCATTGATCACGACCTTCTTTCATATAAATCTTAGAATTGATTCTTTTCACTACTAAAACGGTTTCCACACATGCACAACTTTCTAAAGCTTCATCTACAATCCCTTTTAAATCGATGGTTTTTGCACCACGAAAAGAACCGTCTGAAGTAATCACAATTTTACAATCAGAATCATTAATTCTTGTGGCTAATGCAGTTGATGAAAACCCGGCAAAAACCACAGAATGAATTGCTCCAATTCTCGCACAAGCGAGGGTGGAAATTGCTAATTCTGGAATCATTGGCACATAAATACAAACTCTGTCTCCTTTTTTTACTCCTTGCTCTTTTAATACATTAGCAAACTGATTTACTCTTTCTGAAAGTTGTTTATATGTAATATGCTCTGCCGTTGCACTAGAATCATTTGGTTCAAATAAAATAGCTGTTTTATCTCCTCTTGTCGCTAAATGTCTATCGATACAATTTTCTGTAATATTCAGTTGAGCCCCATCAAACCACTTAACTTCTGGTTTAGAAAAATCCCAATCTAATACTTTATCCCATTTTTTTCTCCAGATAAAATGTTCTTCAGCAATCTCTTCCCAAAAATTTTCTGGTTCACGAATAGATTTTCTATAAACTTGATAATACTCTTCTAAATGTTTTATATGGTAATTGCTCATAAACTGTTTTTTTAATGAGTAGTTTCTCTAACTCCATCAGGAATTCTAATATTCTCTACTATTTCTATTCCTTCTTTCGGTGACACTAACGTAAATATTAAAACTATTATTGCAACGATAAAATTAGCAATCAAAGCAAAGGTAACAAACCCTTGCGGTGAGATCCCAAACCATCAATCCTCTTTTTAATTTTCTGATATCCTATTATTTATCATTCGTTTTTATTTGCAGCAATTTAAATAAAATTGCATACTTTTATATCTAATTCTACCTTTTTTATATTTCCATGAAATAAAAGGTTCTTTAATAAAAGTCTTAAACCTAAATATTTATTTTTGATTTTTGAAACCTTTGTGCAATACTGGTACATAATTATACTTTTCTTTACTGTCGCTATCTTGTATTCATCGGTTGGCTTTGGAGGTGGATCTAGTTACTTAGCCATTTTAGCTTTAACAGGAATCGCTTTTACTCAAATTAGAGCGACAGCTTTATTATGCAACATCATTGTTGTTTCAGGAAATGTACTCCTATTTCATCAACAAAGAAAATTGAATTGGAAAAAAATAATTCCTCTAGTCTTTTTGAGTATTCCTTTTGCCTATATAGGTGGAAAAACGAAAATTAATGAGGAACTCTTTTTTATTTTATTAGGATTTACACTATTCTTTGCTTCAATTACTATGTGGATTTCTAAACGAATTATTTCTTCCGATAAAAAAAAATTGGAATCAAAACGTATAAAAAACGCAAGTTTTGGGGGAATTATTGGATTTATTTCTGGAATGATAGGCATTGGAGGTGGAATCTTTTTAGCGCCTCTTTTACATCTTACAAATTGGGATACTCCTAAAAAAATTGCAGCAACTGCAAGTGTTTTTATTTTAGTAAACTCTATTGCTGGTTTCATTGGACAATATTCAAATCCTGATTTTACAATTGACTGGAACTTAACATCCATTTTATTAGTTACTGTCTTTATTGGCGGACAAATTGGAAATAGAATGAGTACCAAATCCTTTACTCCTATTCAACTGAAAAAGGCCACCGCTATTTTAATAGCCTATGTAAGTATTCGAATACTTTGGAAATATTTCTTATAACAAATAAAGCCTGATTTAATTTGTTTAAATATATTTGAAGTTCAAAAAAAATTAATTAGTCATCAAAAAAAATTATGTTAGAGGTTATTTTTACATTGATAATGTTAGTCTTATTACAAGCTGTTCTTGGCTTTGACAACTTACTTTATATTTCTTTAGAGTCTAAAAAAGCACCAGAAGCAAATCAAAGAAAGGTTAGAAAAACAGGGATTTTAATAGCAATCATCTTAAGAATTGTTCTGCTATTTGTGCTCGTTTCTATCATTGACTTTTTTCAAGAACCTTTTTCTTTTTTATCAGGAGGAATAAAAAATGTTGTGAAATTTGCTTTTAACGGTCACAGTATAATTGTACTAATAGGTGGTGCTTTTATTATTTACACAGCTATTAAAGAAATTTGGCACATGATAAGTTCCATTGATTTAAATCATGATGTCGCAGGAGATCCAAAAGGAAAAAAATCTTCGAATGCAGTTATTATGAGTATTGTCTTAATGAACTTGGTTTTTTCTTTTGATTCAATTTTAGCTGCAATTGGTCTTACAAGCGAAATAGAAAGTGCTACAACTGCTTTTATTGTAATGGCCATTGCTATTGTGATAAGTGGTTTGTTAATGTTACTCTTAGCTGATAGAATATCAACTTTCTTGGCAAAAAACAGAATGTATGAAGTTTTAGGATTATTCATCCTTTTTATTGTTGGAATTATGCTTGTAACAGAAGGTGGACATTTAGCCCATATTGAACTTTTTGAGAATGAAATTATACCAATGAGTAAAACTACGTTCTATTTTGTACTTGCCATTTTAGTAATTGTTGATGTTGTTCAAGGAAGGTATCAAAAGAAACTTTTATCTCAAAATAAAATCTTTACGAAGTAAACTACCTAAGAAATAAAATTTATTTCTCTTTAATAATAAACCAGTGTATGTATGGGGTAATAATTCCTGATTTTAATATTGCCCTTCTAAATTATTTCGTAGAAATTACCAAAACATCAGAAGAAAGTATTTTGACTTAATGATAAAACCGCTGCTCTTTAGTTTAAATTTTTATTTGATAAATACTATCTCTAAGTCTTTGAATTATTATTTGTATTATTCTTTTATTAAATTCAGAAGAGTATTGATTATAAAAAAAATATTCTTCAATTGAAAAATGACCAATTATAGAACCTAAAATTTGATTCTTAAAATTTATATCTTTTTGAAAAATAGATTTAATTTGTTTTTTCTTTTTCTCTTCTGTTAAAGCAATAAAAGCTATTTTTCTTTTCTGAAGATAATTTTCAAAAAATGCAATTAATAAATGATGTTGCATTTTAATTACTGGACGTAAAACTTCATTCTGAAATTTCTCAACATCTGTAGTATTTTCTTTTATAAGATTTTCTAATTTTGGTCTTTCCTTATTCATTTTCTAACAAATCATTTAATTCTAATTGATAATCATATTGCAAATCTTCGTGCAATTTTTCTATCGCTTTTTTGATCATTCTTATTTGAGAATCAAAAACATTTTGTACACGCTGACTTCTTTTTATAGAGGGCTTAAAGTCTTTTAATTTCTTACAGAAATACAATAACAATTCAGTTTCTGTTTCTTTCTTTTTAGAATATCTAATAAATTTTTTTGTGAGTGTTAAAATTTTACGGATACTTTTTCTAATGTAAAAAAAACTATTTGTATTTATTTCAGAAAACTGAACATCCATTTGATCTTTTATAGATTGTATATAAGATTCTTCATCGTGAGATTCAAATAATAAATAGGTAAGTAATTCTTTGTTTTCTTTTTTAAACCTAGACAAATGTAAACACAACTCTTTTAACTCACTCGCTGATTTGTGGGTTAATTCGTCCTTGAGTTGTTTTATAGTTACAGCCTTCATTAAGCAAGAAAATCGATCACATTCTTTTCAATTCTTACCAATACATTTTCTGTAGACGCTTTTACAAATTCTTCTCCAGTAATTTGTTCATACAACTCAATATATCTATTAGAAATCTCTATAACTTTAGCATCAGACATTTCTGGAATTTGCTGATTTTCTTTTCCTTGAAAACCATTTTCTATCAACCACTGACGAACAAATTCTTTAGATAATTGTTTTTGATTTTCACCTTTATTTTGTCTCTCTTGATATCCCTCAGCATAAAAATAACGTGAAGAATCTGGTGTATGAATTTCATCAATCAACACAATTTTACCTTCTTTTGTTTTACCAAATTCGTATTTTGTATCTACTAAAATTAGGCCTCTTTTTGCCGCAATTTCTGTTCCTCTTTGAAACAGTTTTCGAGTGTAATCTTCTAAAACTAAATAATCTTCCTCAGAGACAATCTTGTTTGCTAAAATATCTTCTCTAGAAATATCTTCGTCATGTTCACCATTTTCTGCCTTGGTCGATGGTGTGATAATTGGATTTGGAAATTTATCATTTTCTTTTAATCCTTTAGACATTTCTACTCCACACAAAACTCTTTTACCTTCTTTATATTCTCTCGCTGCATGACCAGATAAATACCCTCGAATTACCATCTCTACTTTAAAAGGTTCGCATAAATGACCAATTGCAACATTTTCATCAGGATTTGCTAATAGCCAATTAGGAACAATATCAGCAGTATCATTCATCATTTTAGTTGCAATCTGATTTAAAATCTGACCTTTGAATGGAATTTGACTTGGTAAAACAACATCAAAAGCTGAAAGTCTATCAGAGGCAATCATGACTAAAAGTTCATCATTAATATTATAAACTTCTCTTACTTTCCCTTTATAAACAGATTTTTGATTGGAAAACTTGAAATTAGTTTCGTTAATTGTATTCATTAGTTTAAGTTATATAAATAGATCTACAAAAATAAGTTTATTTTTCAGGAAATCATTTTCTTAGCAAGGAAAAATTACCATTAAAAATCTCTCCTGTTTCTATTACTACTTTGAACCAATAGTTAGAAGATATCGCATTTTTACCTTTATAAGTTCCATCCCAAAAACCAGTATTACTTTTAATTTCTTTTAGCAAATTACCAAAACGATTGTAAATACAGATCGTATTATTAACTTCTGGAAAACCTTTTAATCGCCAAAAATCATTTGTTCCATCAATATTTGAAAAAAAACAGAGATAGGTTTTTACAAACATGTTTTTTTTACAATTGCTCTATGTTTTTACAAATGCATCTGCTTTTTCTTGTGAAGCTCGTTTATTGTCTTGTGAAACAGAACACTGAATTTTTGCTTTTGCAAAAAAGAAAATAAAAATAACCCTCATAAAAACACGAAATTTCAGTAAATATAAATCTTGTTCTAAACTTTATACCTAAAAAGTATATTTTCACTCTTTTTACTCTTTTTTATTTTTTGAGTTCACATTAAATTATGAGAAATTGCATAAAAAATAGCCGCACTTAAAATCTCAAATATAAGGATGTCTAAATAGAGAATATAAAAATAATCTTGTAAGCCTGATTTGCTTTATTCTATTTTAATCATTCTGTTTCTATACTTTTATATGCTGAAATAATTTTCCTCACCAATCTATGTCTTACCACATCTTTATCATCTAAATGCACTTGTGCAATTCCGTTGATATCCTTTAATGCTAATAAAGATTCTTTTAAACCAGAAATTTGTCTTCTCGGTAAATCTATTTGACCCGGATCTCCGGTAATGATAAACTTTGCACTTTTACCCATTCTTGTTAAAAACATTTTCATTTGATTGTGGGTTGTATTTTGAGCTTCATCTAAAATAACAAATGCATTGTCTAAAGTTCTTCCTCTCATAAATGCTAAAGGTGCAATTTGGATGATTCCTTTTTCTAAATACGATTCTAACTTTTCGTGCGTAATCATATCTCTTAAAGCATCATACAAAGGTTGCATATAGGGATCTAATTTTTCTTTTAAATCTCCCGGAAGAAAACCTAAATTTTCTCCAGATTCTACTGCTGGTCTTGTTAAAATAATTCTTCTTACTTCTTTTTCCTTTAAAGCTTTTACCGCCAAAGCCACGGCCGTATAAGTTTTCCCTGTTCCAGCAGGACCAACAGCAAATAACATATCATTCTTCGCCATTAGAGTAACCATTTTACGCTGGTTTTCAGTCTGTGGTTTAATTAATTTTCCATTAACTCCGTGCACTAAAACATCCTTGACATTTTTTGCTGCAGTTGTTTTTTCCTCATTTCCTGTTGATGTCAAAATACGCTCAATGCTATTTTCATCTAGTTTGTTGTATCTATTAAAATACTTTATTAAACGTTCAAAACGAATTTCGAACTCATCTAAAACATCTGGCTCTCCATAAATCTTTAACTTAGACCCGCGAGCAACTATTTTAATTTTCGGGAAGTATTTTTTTAATTGTTCTATAGTACTGTTGTGTGCTCCAAAAAAATCTTTAGGACTGATTTCTGTGAGCTCTATTATGCGTTCGTTCAAATGATTATTTTTTATTAATTGTTTACGATTATATTTAAACTAAAAATAACGAATAAATTTTATAAAATGATTAGATTTGCTTAAAACAATGAAGAACTTTTACATAATTAATTAACAGTAAACAATTAATGTCTTTTATTACATTAACTACAGATTTCGGAACGAAAGATCATTTTATTGGGGCTGTAAAAGGTGCGATATATTCTGAGCTTTTTGATGCTAAAATTGTAGATATTACCCACGAAATATCGCCTTTCAACATTACTGAAACTGCCTATATTTTAAAGAATTCATATAAAAGTTTTCCTGAAGGCACTATACATATTATCGGCGTAGACTCTGAGTTGAGTGCAGATAATAAACACATAGCTATGGAATTAGATAAACACTTTTTTGTCTGTCCAGATAATGGAATTATCTCAATGATTGCCTCAGAAATTCAACCGACCAAAATTGTGGAAATTAACATTCATGATAGAATTGAAAGTAGTTTTCCTGTTTTAGATATTTTTGTACAGGTTGCATGTTTTATTGCCCGTGGAGGAAATTTAACTGTGATTGGTAAAGAAATTAAAAAATTTAAAAAATTAGTTGAAATTCAGCCAAAAGTAAATCAAAAACAAACACAAATTATTGGAGGTGTTTTATATATAGATAATTACGGAAATGTAATTACCAACATCACTAAAAAAATGTTTAATGATATTGGAAAAGGGCGCAACTATGCAGTAAATGCTTCTCGTTATTCTTTTAAAAAAATATTTAATAAATACAATGAAATTACTGGAGTAAATTCTAAAGACTCTAGACAATTTGATGGCAATAAATTAGCTATCTTTAATTCAGCTGGTTTTTTAGAAATTGCTATTTACAGAAGTAATTTAAATACAGTTGGTGGTGCCTCTACTTTATTAGGGCTAAGCTATAGAGATCCAATAATAATAGATTTTTTCACAGAATCTAAACCAGAATACTCGACTTTATCATAAATGTATGTTTGTTAGAATTGTTAAAATGAGTTTCCATTCAAAATATATTGAAGCATTTGAAGAAATGTTTGAAGAAAAGAAAGAGTTTATAAAAAATTCTCTAGGATGTAAATTGCTAGAATTATATCAAGATAAAACTAACCCAGAAATATTTTTTACGTATTCTTACTGGGAAAAAGAACAAGATTTAGAAAATTACAGAAATTCTGATCTTTTTAAAAACGTTTGGGCAAAAACCAAACAATATTTTAATGATAAACCTCTAGCTTGGAGTGTTAATAAAAAAGCAAGTTTACAATAATGAATTTCAATTTCAGTCCTTTTCCTGTTTTAGAAACAGAAAGATTAACCTTAAGAGAATTAAATCTAGAAGATGCAAAAGCTATATTTAGTTTAAGAACGAGTAAAGAAGTAAATAAATTTATAACACGAAACACCCCGAAAAACCTTTCTGAAGCAAGAGCGTTTATAGATCAGGTTTCTAATTTAATTATAGATAGTAAAAGTGTTTTTTGGGGTATTGAATCAAAGCATAATAATGAATTAATTGGAACTATTGGTTTACACAATATAGAAAGTGCAAATGATTACGCTGAAATTGGGTATGAATTAAATCCTAATTATCAACAAAAAGGTTTTATGAGTGAAGCTTTGCAAGAAGTTGTGCGTTTTAGTTTTAAAAATTTAGAATTAAAAACGATAGAAAGTTTTACCCATAAAGATAATAATGCTTCAACCGCATTATTGGAGAAATACAATTTTGTTTTCCAAACAGAAAGAAAGGATGATGATTTTGATAATAATCGTATTTACAAAATTACAAATGAGAACTAAATATTATTCGGAAACAAGGTTTTAAAAACATTGAAAACAGTAATTATAGTATTAAATTTACTCACTAAAAAGTTATAAATAACCATAAAAAATAAAAAGTGATTCCAATACTAAAGAAAGAATTCAACTCATTTTTTACCTCTCCAATTGCGTATTTAGTTATTGGTGTTTTCTTACTGATTAACGGTTTATTCTTATTTATTTTTAATGATGATTTCAATATCTTAAACACAGGTTTTGCTGATGTAACTCCTTTTTTTTATTTAGCTCCTTGGGTTTTTCTTTTTTTAATTCCTGCAATAACAATGAAAAGTTTTGCTGATGAATTTAGCACAGGAACCATAGAACTTTTAAAAACAAAACCACTAACTAATTGGCAAATTGTTCTAGGCAAATTTACGGCATCCCTGCTTTTAGTAACCATTACCATTATTCCAACTTTTATGTACGTTTATACCGTTTATAAATTAGGGAGTCCGGCGGGAAACATCGATTTTGGAAGCACAATTGGTTCTTATATTGGTTTGCTACTTTTAGCGTCGACTTATACAGCGGTTGGTTTATTTACCTCTACACTTTCTAAAAATCAAATTATTGCTTTTATATTGGGGGTTTTTATCACTTTTTTCTTGTTTTATGGTTTTGATGCTATTTCAAACTCTTTTGGAACTGATTCCATAAATATCAAAAAAATTGGAATCAACGAACATTTTAAAAGTATTTCTAGAGGAGTTATAGACACCAGAGATCTTCTTTATTTTGTAAGTGTTAGTCTTTTCTTTTTATTCATTACTAAAACACGCTTAGACAATGAGTGAGAAGATAAAGAATAGTGCTTTTTTAATTGCCGGCTTAGTTTTATTAAACATTCTAAATCAATACTTTTATAAACGATTCGACTTAACACAAGACAAACGTTATACGCTTTCTAAAACTACAAAATCTATTATTTCTAAAGTTGATAAAACACTCTATATTACTGTCTATTTAGATGGTGATTTCCCTCCAGAATTTAAACGTTTACAGGTAGAAACCCGTCAGTATTTAGAGGAGTTAGCTGCCGAAAACTCAAATATAAAAATCAATTTTGAAAATCCAGATGAACAGCGCGAAGCGCTGAATAGACGAGGCATGCGGCCAAGTAAATTAACCATAGAAGAAGATGGGACATTATCTGAAGCAATTATTTTTCCTTGGGCAGAAATTTCTTATAGAAAAAAATCGACTCTAGTTTCTTTATTGCCGACGCTCCTTGTTGCGTCGCAAGAAGAACAATTACAAAAAGCTATTGAGAGTTTAGAATATAGTTTTTCAAATGCGATGAACGCTATAACTCAAACAAAGCAAAAAAGAGTGGCCGTTATTACAGGAAATGGCGAATTACAAGATATTTATCAATATAGTTTTTTAAGTGAAGTTTCAAAAAAATATAGATTAGCAAAATTTACGTTAGATTCTGTTTCTGTAAATCCTCGAAAAACTTTACAAAATTTAACATCTTTTGATTTGGCAATTATTACGAAACCAACTCAAAAATTTACAGCACAAGAAAAATTTACCTTAGATCAGTTTATCACGAATGGCGGAAAAACATTGTGGATGCTTGATAAGGTGCAAGCAGATCAGGATAGTTTGTTTGCAGACGGAAAAATGCTAGCATATCCGAGAGATTTGAATCTTACAGATTTGTTATTCTCATATGGTGTTAGAATTAATACCTCTTTAATTAAAGATTTATATGCTGCCAAAATTCCGTTAGCAACGGGTAGAATTGGTAATCAAACACAATTTCAAAATTTAGAATGGTTTTACCATCCTTTAGTTAGAGGAAATCCAAATCATGCAATTACAAAAAATACTTCTCCGGTTAGATTGCAGTTTGCAAATCAGATTGACACCTTAAAAAATAACATAAAAAAAACACCGTTATTGGTGAGTTCATTATTAACACAAAAAATAGGTACTCCTAATTTTATTGAGTTACAATCTATTGCTAATAAAGTTATAGAGGCCGATTATAAAAGCGGAAGTCAACTATTTGCGGTTTTATTAGAGGGTGATTTTAAATCAGCCTATAAAAACCGGGTAAAACCTTTTGAGACTTCTTATTATAAGGAAAATGCAATCGATAATAAGATGGTACTAATTTCTGACGGTGATGTTGGAAAAAACCAAATTTTAAAAGAACAACCGTTTGACTTAAATAGAGATAAATGGACAAATCAGCAATTTGGCAATAAAGACTTTCTTTTAAATACTGTTGATTACCTATTAGATGATGTTGGCTTAATTCAATTAAGAAACAAAACACTAAAAATACGACTACTAGATAAACAAAAAGCTTTTAAAGAACGTACGTATTGGCAATTTTTAAATGTGGTTTTACCGCTCCTTTTAGTATTTGCCTTCGGATTTGTATTTAATTATTTGAGGAAAAGAAAATATACCAAATAGTTGTTTACAATCATACTGAAATGAGCTTCTTAAATCGAGTTAGAAATCTAAAAAAAATCCTTGTAAATGTTTTGTCAGAATAACACCCTTTTTAACTTTGCTTATTAAAGAGCCAATAAATTATCATGTATAAAAGTATAATCTAAAATTTTTTGTACTTTTTTAGAGCTTATAATTTTCCATTCGTACACTTCATTTTCTTCAAATTCAGGAGCCTTAAAATCAGCAATCAATTTTGCAATTGTATAAAACTCTCTTCTTGTTGGATGATGATTAGAACAAGCATTAAATGTTTCGTTCCAACAATTTTGATCAATAATCTCATGAATAATTTCGATACAATCTTCTTTATGGATCATATTCACAAATCCTTTTGGTTGTGGAATTTTACGTTCGTTTTTAAACCAATTTGAAGGATGTCTTTCATCACCAAATAAACCTGCGAACCGAATTATAGTGGTTTCAAAAAAAGTATTTTCTCTAAATAAGTTTTCAATTGCTGTTAGTGGTGATTTTAAAACAACATCTTCCTCAGTCATTACTTTATTTTTTCTTCCATAAACAGAAGTAGAACTAATAAAGATTACCTTTTGAATGCTAGAGTTTTCAATTTGAGAAATTAAAGTTTCAAAACCATCAATATCTTTAGAAGTAATTGCAATGATTAAAATATCAGAATTTAAGAAGTCATCAAACTCTTCAAAAGCAGTAATATCAACAATAAATGGTTCAATATTATTAGCTTCTAAAAGTTCTAATTTTTCTTCTCTTGTAGTAGAACCTTTTATAGAGTAACCTTCATCTAACAACGAAATTGCTAATGACTTTCCTAACCAACCACAACCTAAAATACTAACATTTCTCATCACAGCAGTTTTCGTCTTTTACCAACTTACAAGAAACTACAGCTAACAATGCCCCAAAAATAGGTGCGGTAATGTACATCCATAAATGTTGCAAATTTCCAGAAACAATTGCTGGCGCAATAGATCTTGCGGGATTCATAGATGCGTTTGTAATTGGACCTGCAAACATAGCTTCTAACAAAACTACTGCCCCAATTGCAATACCTGCAACTACCCCAATTTCCTTACTTCCTGTAGAAACGTTTATGATTACAACCATTAAGAAAAAGGTTAATAATAATTCTAATACAAAAGCACGCCAAACATCTACAGTGGGTATAGTAGCTCCTAAAATTTCACTCGCAGGAAACAGAAACCATAGAGTTAAACTAGCTGCAAAAGCACCCAAAATTTGTGCGCTTATATATTTAGGGACTTCTTTCCAAGAGAACTTTTTTGCATATGCAAAAGCAATCGTCACAGCAGGATTAAAATGAGCTCCAGAAGTTTCTCCAAAAGCATAAATCATCGCCATTACTATTAAACCCCATGTAATTGCAATACCAACATGGGTAACTTCACCACCAGTAACCTCATTAATTGTCATTGCTCCGGTACCACAAAAAATCATAGAAAATGTGCCAATAGATTCTGAAATATATTTTTTCAAGTTTTAAAATTTTTAGCAAAGATACAATCCCTTATTTTAAGATTTTGTTAACAATAGTCATTTTTTGAAATTGTAGATTTATAAAAAATAAAACTAATCATGAAAAAACCAATTTTTAAAATTTTAAGTATAGCTACTTTTATCCTAGCACTTTCTATAACCAGTTGTAAAGAAGCTGAAACAACAGATGTAAAAAAAGAAACTGAACCAGTAGCTGAATTAAAAATCACAACACCTCAACCTAGCCCTTCAGGTAAAGTATCTCAAAGAGTAGGATTAACAGATATTGACATAGAATATTCTAGACCCGGTATAAAGGGAAGAGCTATTTTTGGTAATCTCGTTGCTTATGGAAAAACATGGAGGACTGGTGCAAATGCAAACACGAAAGTAACTTTTAGTTCTGATGTAACTATAGATGGCCAAAAATTAAAAGCAGGTTCTTACGGATTGTATACCGTTCCAAATAAAAATACATGGGAGGTAATGTTCTATTCTGAAGCTGACAATAGCGGAGTCCCAAGTGATTGGGATGACACTAAGGTAGCCTTAAAAACTACGATAGCAGTAGTTACCATGCCAATGTCTATAGAGACATTTACCATTGTTTTTAATGATGTAACAAGCACATCTGCTGTAATTGGACTTCTTTGGGAAAAAACGTACATTGGAATTAAACTTGAGGTTCCTACTGATGAAATGGTTTCTGCAACTATTGACGCTGTGATGGCTGCATCGCCGAAAGCGGGAGATTATTATAATGCTGCAATCTATTATAGTCAAGCAAATAAAGACATAAATAAAGCAAACGAATGGATGGAAAAAGCAATGTCTATGATTGAGAAACCTGGATTTTGGCAACTAAGACAACAGTCTTTAATTTATGCAAAAATGGGTAATACAGACAAAGCAATTGCAACTGCTAAAAAATCTTTAGAAGGAGCTAAAGCAGCAAAAAACGATGCATATATCAAAATGAATACTAAATCTTTAAAAGAATGGGGAGCAATGTAAAATTGTTTTCTTTTTTATAAAGAATATAAAATCTCAAGTGAAAGCTTGGGATTTTTTTTGTTTCAAAAAACAGAAATATTTTCTATTATTATTTTGGTGCAAAAAAACCAAAATTAGATAACTACGATTATAAAAAATAAACAGCTACATAATCATGCTAACTTTATAGCTTTGCTTTAACCCTAATACTTCAAACCAATAATATCTCGAACTTGATCTAAGGTAGCTATCAAATTTTCAGAAAACTCAAAAGTCATAATATTACTTTCTTTTTTACCATCTCTTATTAACTGGCTAAAATGTTCCGCTTCAAAACTATAACCAATGGTTTTATTATTAAAGTCTAGTATCTCTTTAGTGTCATTTTTTAAAATAGTTACGCTAGAAGGTTCATGAAAACGAGTATTTAGTTTTACAATTGCATCTTCAAAAGTAAAAATGGCTTCTGTAGGTGTTTCTTCTAACAACGTACTTTTTAAATGTACTTTTATCTTCTCATAACTAAACATCATTGAGCAACTTGAATCTGCTCCATTTTCAAAAAAAGTAGCTGTAGCTTCTATCTTTTTCGGTTTTCCTAGAGCAGATAAAGCTACAAAAATTGGATAAATTCCGATATCTAACAGACTACCTCCACCAACTTCTTTATTAAATAATCTACTTTCTGTATTGTAAGGTGTGTAAAAACCAAAGTCTGCCTCTAAGGTTTTTAATGCTCCGAATTTTTCATTTTTGACGATATCTAAAACATAATTAAAATGAGGTAAAAAGAAAGTCCATAGCGCCTCCATTAACAAAACATTATTCTCTTTTGCAACCGCAATCATTTCTTCTACTTCTTGCAAATTCATAGCAAACGGTTTTTCGCACAACACTGCCTTTTTGTTTTGCAAACAAAGTATGGAGTGTTCTTTATGAAAACGGTGTGGAGTAGCAATATAAACAGCGTCAATTGTTGAATCTTTTGCCAAATCTCCATAAGAATTATATGCTTTTTTCACTTGAAATTTTTCAGCAAATTCGTCCGAATTTTCCTGACTTCTTGAAGCTACTGCAACTAATGTTACATTTTCTATAGTCGCTAAATCTGCAGCGAATTTTTGAGCAATTTTACCTAAACCAATAATTCCCCATTTAATATTTCTATTTATCATTCAGTATCGTTTTATCAATATTGAAAAAACCTAAAAAAAAGAATAAAACAATTAAAGAAAGTACGTGAGTAATATTTAAAGATACATCATTTAAAACATCGTAGGTAATTTTAAAAATTGCTATAAAAGTAATAAGTAAGGTAACTTTACTTTGTTTGTTTATCGATTTAAAAACAAATGCTAATGAGAAAAATAAAACTAAAATACAGCCTATAAAATTCAACCACAAATAACTAACTATCGGCTCTAAACCTTGCGATTCTAAATTATAAATTCCAAAATAATAAATTGAACAAATTAATATTTGTGTTATTACAGCAGATTTAAAAACCGAATTTCCGTTTACTTTTTTGAAGAAAAATGCTAACAGGAAAATCCCTAGAACATTTCCATAAAATATGGAACCAATTATGTTTACCAACTGGATTAAGTTATCGAATAAATTGGCTACACAAGCCACAGAAATAGCAATAATCCCCCAAGCTAACGTGAACCACTTAGAAGCTTTTACATAATGCTCATCGCTCTTTTCTTCTTTGATATTTCGCTTGTATAAATCCATGGCAGTAGTGCTCGCCAAAGCATTTAATTCTGATGCTGTTGATGACATTGCAGCTGATAAAATTACCGCCAATAACAGACCAATTAGACCTCTTGGAAGATTGTTTAAAATAAAATGGATAAACACATAATCTTTATCATTTGACTCTATTCTATCAAGTGTATTTTCTTTATCAATTTTCTCAATAATTGCTTTTGATTTTACTTTTAATACTAAATCTCTTGCATTTAAATCCTGAATTTGTTGTTTTTCTTCCATCTGAAAACCATCAATAAAAAGTGCTTTTTTACTGTTTTCAATAGTAATGTGCTCTTGCTCTAATTGCTGATACTCTTTAACATATGCAGTGTTTTCAATTGCTTCGTTTGCTCCAGGATTAAAGTTTAAAGGTGAAGGATTGAATTGGTAAAAAACAAAAACCATTACACCAATTAACAAAATAAAGAATTGCATTGGTACTTTTAAAAGTCCGTTAAAAATTAACCCTAATTGACTTTCTCTCACAGACTTTCCTGATAGATAACGTTGCACTTGACTTTGATCTGTTCCAAAATAAGAAAGCATTAAAAAAGTTCCTCCTAAGATTCCTGTCCAAACGGTATATCTATTACTTAAATCAAATGAAAAATCTAATACTTCCATTTTATTACTTGCGCCAGCAATTTCTAACGCATTCGTAAATGTAATATTTGCAGGAAGTTGACTCATAATCATAAAAAACGCAATTAACATCCCTATAAAAATGATAATCATTTGTTGCTTTTGAGTAACATTAACAGCTTTTGTTCCTCCAGAAACGGTATAAATAATTACTAAAAATCCGATGATAATATTTAGTGTTAATAAATCCCAGCCTAAGACTGCACTTAAAATAATTGCAGGCGCAAAAATGGTAATTCCTGCTGCTAAACCTCTCTGAATTAAGAATAAAATTGCGGCTAAGCTTCTTGTTTTTAAATCAAATCTGCCTTCTAGAAATTCATATGCCGTATATACTTTTAACTTGTGATAAATAGGAATAAAAACCACGCAAATAATAATCATTGCAATGGGCAAACCAAAGTAAAATTGTACAAACCCCATACCGCTATGAAAAGCTTGTCCTGGCGTTGACAAAAAGGTAATTGCACTGGCTTGCGTTGCCATAACAGACAAACCAATAGTCCACCATTTAGAGTCATTTCCTCCTTTTATATAATCTTGAACATTCGCGTTTTTTCTAGTAACATATGTTCCGTAAGCAACAATAAAAATTAGCGTAACGGACAGAATAATCCAATCTATGTAATGTAATTTACTTGAAATTCCCATAGCTTATACCGTAAAATAATTTGAGATGAAATAGAAAATAATAATATAAATTATATTCGCTATTAGAACGAATGAATACTCTTTTTTCCAAGTATATTTTTCTTGATTCATAATTATCAACGTGTGTTTACTGAATTATGTATTTGTAAATTACTGTTTATTTCTCGTCACTTCTACTAAATTAAAAATGAAAGCTTATTCGTTAAAACTCTAAAACTATTTTTCTTTACCAACCGACAACATATTTGCAAACAATTTATAAGCACCAGAAACCCCTGCAGGCAATTCTCTAAAGAAACTTAACCCTGTGTAAATATAATTTCCTTTGCCATATTTCGCGATTAATAAGCTTCCATTTTTTGGTAATTCTCCTTTGTCATTCATCGATAAAATAGGCGTGTAATTTTCATCCCAAGCATTTGGAAAATACAAACCTCTTTCTTGCACCCAACCTTTAAAATCTTTATCAGTAATTTTATTTGGAAAATTTAACAACTCATGCGCTTCATCTAAAACAGTTACATCTGCGAATTCGTCTGTAACTCTATCTCTAGAAAGTTTCAATTTATAAGGAGGATCAATATCCACGCTTCTATTGGTGTTATATTGCACAATCATATTACCCCCTTTTTTTACATACTCTAACAAGAATTTTTGTTTGAATTTTAATTCCTTCACAACGTTATAAGCTCTAATTCCCAAAACAATCGCATCGTACTTTTTTAAAATTTCATCATTAATTTCTGATGGTTTTATTTCTACAACAGTATATCCAATTTGACGTAAACTTTCTGGAACAGCATCTCCTGCACCTTTTATATATCCTATTTTATCTCCTACTTTTTCGATATTTAAACGAACTACTTTTGCTTCAGAATTTAATAATACCGACTGTTTTGGAATGTGATTGTATTTTATTTCTACCAATTCTTTTGTGAACTCTTTTCCTTGAACAGAAGCAACTACTTTTAGTTTTCCAAGAGATTCTTTATTTGGAGGAGTTACCAAAAACTCAACGGTTTCTTGATCATCTTTTTGTGCGATGTTAAACACAATTTCTTTGGGTGATATTTGCCAATTTTCAGGAATTTGAAGGCTTACTTTACCAGAAATAAAATTCGCTCCAGCTTTTACAACAACACTTATTTTTTTCGGAGTTTCATTAGAAAAGATAATCACCTTGTCTTTTAGTCTTGTCGTTATTAAAGGCATAATTTCAAAAGGCTCATAAATTTCTCCTTGATCACGTTCAGCATACCTTCTTACTACATTTTTCGTGATGGTAATTGGCGTCCCTTCTATCACCAAATTAAAAGAAATTTTTACAGGTCTTGGTGTTTCTGGATTACCAATTAATAATTGATTACCAACTGCATAGGCACCTATAGAAGAAGACTCTCTTAACCAATAAGGATCAGAATATTGATTAGTTTTTAGCGTAATTGTCTCTTTAAAACTAATCTTTTTATTATTCGGTAAACTAACCTCTTTTACAATCGATTTTTCATCAATCTTAGATGTAATTGAAGATAAAATAATGGAAGTTTCACTCCTATTTAAAACTTCAAAGTTGATATTCATTTTTGAATTTGGTGTTCCACTAGAACTGCTTGCTGAGGCTTCTAAATAGATTCCTGCGCATGCTTCAATAATTTCTTTGATTTGTTTTTCTTTGATTTTTCTCCAATGAGAATCTTCTAATAGTTGAATTTTCTGAAACGCTTCCAATAATTTTGGAATATGTCTAGATGGATTTATAAAATCAAAATCCTCTTCAATTTCATACAAAATAGCACCAACTTCTCCACCCCCTTTTATGCGATTCCAAGTGGTATTAATACCTGAAAAGATATCTTCTTTATCCTTTAAAGCATCCCCTTTTAAAAATTTTAAAAATTCAGTTTGCTGTCCTCTTGTGGTAATCCTTCCAAAACCCTGGCACAAATGTTGGCTACTAGCCATAGAAGCTAACTCATTATTAGACAATCCTTTTAACGGATAATAAATACCAATATCAAATTTTGTAAAATTTTTAGATGCGATTTCAAACTGTGCTTTATCTTTGTAAAACCAAGAAGATGTATTAAAAAACAAACGTTTTGGCTTCCATAAACTAGTATATTTTAACTGGGTTTTATATTTAGTACTATCATTTGCCAACTCAAAAGCTTCTACACTTAACATCGCTGAACTTGTATGATGACCATGTGTAGTTCCTGGGGTTTCATGATTAAAACGATTGATAATTACATCCGGTTTAAAAGTTCTAATCGCCCAAACAACATCACTCAACACCTTTTCTTTATCCCAAATTTTTAACGTTTCATCTGGATGTTTAGAATATCCAAAATCATTAGCTCTTGTAAAAAATTGTTCTCCACCATCGATTCTTCTTGCCGCTAATAACTCTTGTGTTCTAATTACACCTAACAATTCTCTAATTTCTGGGCCAATTAAATTCTGACCTCCATCTCCTCGAGTTAAAGACAAATAACCTGTTCTTGCTTTTACATTATTAGCTAAATAGGAAATTAATCGCGTATTTTCATCATCTGGATGTGCAGCAATATAAAGAGCAGTTCCTAAAAAATTAAGTTTTTGAATTTTTTCATAAATTTTATTTGAGGTTAATTTTTGAGGCTTTTGGGCAAATAATGAGAGTGAAATCAATAAAAACCCAAGTATCGAAAGTGAAAATTTCTTCATATTTTAAAATTGGTCAATGAAACAAATGTAGTTTTTTATCAATAAAAATCAATGAATTAACATAATTATAACTTTTTAAAATTTTACAACCGAATGCTCATAACCTGTTGATAAATTAATTTTTAAAGTCACTTTTTTAGAATATATTTGTAAAACAAATTAAGAAAAAACATTACATGAAATTTATTGTATCTAGTTCTCAATTATTAAAACAATTACAAGTTTTAGGAGGCGTTATAAATAGCAACAACACACTACCAATTTTAGATAACTTTTTATTTGAATTGTCTGAAAATCAATTAAAAGTTTCTGCATCAGATTTAGAAACAACGATGAGCTCTGTAGTTGATGTAGAAAGTGATAGTTCTGCATCTATTGCTGTTTCTGCACGTTTATTATTAGACACTTTAAAAACATTTCCAGATCAACCTTTAACATTTAAAACAGAAGGTGATAATACAATTGAAATCAGTTCCGATCAAGGTAAATATGATATGGCCTATTTTAGTGGAGATGAGTTCCCAAAAGCGGTTTCTTTGCCTTCACCAAGCAAGACAGTGGTTCCTGCAAGTATTTTAGGAACTGCAATTTCTAAAACAATCTTTGCGGCAGGAAATGACGATTTACGCCCAGTGATGAGCGGAGTTTTCTTTCAATTTAGTTCACAAAGCTTAACTTTCGTTGCTACTGATGCTCATAAATTAGTGAAGTACACCAGAACAGATGTAACTGCAGATCAAACGGCAGAATTTATTATGCCAAAGAAACCTTTAAATTTATTGAAAGGAATTTTAGGTGGTTCTGATAGCGAAGTTACAATTGAATATAATGACGCCAATGCAAAATTCACCTTTGACAATGTCGTTTTAGTTTGTCGTTTAATTGATGGAAAATATCCAAACTACGAAGCTGTAATACCTAAAGAGAATCCGAATAAGTTAACAGTTGATAGAGCTTCTTTTTTAAACTCTGTAAGACGTGTTTCTATTTTTTCTAGTAAAACAACACACCAGATTCGTCTAAAAATGGCTGGAACAGAATTAAACATTTCTGCTGAAGATTTAGATTTCTCGAATAAAGCTGATGAGCGCTTGAGTTGTGATTACCAAGGGGATGATATGCAAATCGGTTTTAATTCACGTTTTTTAAGCGAAATGCTAAACAATTTAAGTTCTAATGATGTTTTAATTGAAATGTCCTTGCCAAATAGAGCCGGAATCTTAACTCCTATTGATGGCACAGATGAAGGAGAACAAGTTACCATGCTTGTAATGCCCGTAATGTTGAACAACTAGACATATGTAGTGTGCTTTTCTGAAAAAGCAGCTATCTCATCATATTTAAAACCACAACTTTTTAGTTGTGGTTTTTTGTTTACTTTTAACGAATGAATTTTTTAGCGCATCTCTACTTATCAGGAAACAACATCAATATTATGATTGGTAATTTTATTGCAGATCATATTAAAGGTAATAATTACAATGGCTTTTCTAAAGAAATTCAGCAAGGTATTTTTTTACACAGAGAAATAGATACATTTACAGATGCTCATGAAACTGTTAGAAAAAGCAAAAGACGCTTACACGAACGTTATAAGCACTATGACGGCGTAATTATAGATATTTTTTATGATTATTTTTTAGCAAAAAACTGGGCAAATTATTCAGTAATTCCTTTGGATGTTTATACCAACTCTATTAATCAATTATTTAATAAAATTTCATCTGAGTTGCCTTTAAAATCTCAGAACTTCATAAAATACATGGTAGAATATAACATCCTATTCAATTATCAATTTAAAGATGGAATAGAGCGTGTTTTAAAAGGGATGAATACGAGGACAAAAGGAAAATCCCAAATGAATTTAGCCATCGAAGATTTAAATATTTTACACCAAGAATTTGAAAAAGACTTCACAGTTTTCTTTAAAGATTTACAAAATTTCACGATAACAAAACTTCAAGAAATCAATTAAAATTATGAGAAAAATCAGCTTACTTATTACATTATCTTTATTACTTATAAACTGCGAAACCTCCCCTATTAAAGAAAAAAAAATAGGTTTAATAGCTCAAAAAGCAATGGTTGTTTCTGCTAGAATTGAAGCTTCCAAAATTGGCTCAGATATTCTACAAAAAGGAGGAAATGCTTATGACGCTATGATTGCTACACATTTTTCTTTGGCCGTAGTATATCCTGTTGCTGGTAATATAGGTGGTGGTGGTTTTATGGTTTATAGATCTAAAGATGGTAAAACGGGTGCTTTAGATTTTAGAGAAAAAGCTCCAATTACAGCTTATAAAGACATGTATTTAGATAAAAAAGGAGATGTCATTAAAAACAAAAGTACATTGGGTGCTCATGCAGTTGGAGTTCCTGGCTCTGTTGCTGGTATTTTTGAAGTTTATGAAAAATTTGGAAGCTTACCGCTTAAAGACCTTATACAGCCTTCTATTGATCTAGCTAGAAATGGTTTTAAAGTTACTGAAAAACAGGCTAAATCGTTAAATAGCGCTAGAGAAAAAGTGAGAAAAGCAAATAATTACGACACCCTTTTTGATAAAGAATGGAAAGAAGAAGATCTTCTAAAGCAAGAGGAATTAGCGCAAACTTTAGAAAGAATTCGTGACTTTGGAAAAGAAGGATTTTACAAAGGAAAAACTGCAGATTTATTTGTAAATTATGTAACGGAATTAGGAGGAATTATTTCACATAAAGATTTAGAAAAATACCAAGCAGTTTGGCGTAAACCAATCACTTTTAATTATAACGGTCATAAAATAACATCTATGACTTTACCTGCCAGTGGCGGAATTTGTTTAGCGCAAATTTTAAAATCTATTGAACCTTTTGATTTGTCTGAAATAGCGCATAATTCAACACAATATGTTCAGTTATTAACAGAAGCAGAAAGAAGGTCTTATGCGGATAGGGCAAATTATTTAGGTGACATTGATTTCGTGAAAGTTCCAGTGGATAGTTTAACAGAAGAGAAATACATAAACCAAAGAATGAGTACTTTTTCTTGGGACGAAGCAACACCTTCATCAGAAGTTTCTCACGGAAAAATTCTAGGGTTTGAAAGTAACGAAACAACACATTATTCAATTATAGATCAATTTGGAAACGCTGTTTCAGTGACCACAACTTTAAACACAGGTTATGGCTCCAAAGTGCTAGTAAAAGAAGCTGGGTTTTTCTTAAACAATGAAATGGATGATTTTAGTAGCAAACCTGGCACACCGAATGTATATGGGTTAATAGGTTCTAAAGCCAACTCAATTGCGCCCGAAAAAAGAATGTTAAGCTCTATGACACCGACCATTGTAGAAAAAGATGGAAAACTAAAAATGGTGATAGGAACTCCGGGAGGTTCTACAATAATTACATCTGTTTTACAGAATATTATAAATGTTGTTGATTATAAAATGGGCATGCAAGAATCTATAAACCAACCACGATTTCATCATCAATGGTTGCCAGATATTATTAGAATGGAACCAAATGGATTTGATAAAAAAACAAAAACAAAATTAGAATCTTTAGGGTATTCGATTTATGAACGAAATTCTCTAATTATTGGCAAAGTAGATGCCATTTTAGTTTTACCTAATGGAACTTTAGAAGGTGGTGCAGATCCAAGAGGTGATGATGCAGCCGTTGGTTTCTAGTTGGCAGTTCGCAAGAATATGAAACTTGCTAATATGAAAACCTTGGAGCAAACTAATAAATATCAATAAAAAAGCAACAAAGATATATGGCACAACCTTTTCACTTATCAATTCCAGTTAAAGATTTAGAAAAATGTAGAACTTTTTACAGAGATATCTTAAAATGTAAAGAAGGCAGAAGTTCTGAACACTGGGTAGATTTTAATTTCTTCGGACATCAGTTCGTACTGCATCAAAAAGATGATTTTAAACCAGAGAGAATCTCTAACCTTGTTGATGGGCATGATGTTCCTGTTCCTCATTTTGGAGTCGTTCTAACCTGGGATGATTGGCACAATTTAGCGGATATATTAAAAGCTAAAAATACAATATTTATAATTGAACCTTGTATTCGTTTTGCAGGAAAAGTTGGCGAGCAAGCTACTATGTTTTTTAATGATCCAGAAAAAAATGCTTTAGAGTTTAAAGCTTTTAAGGATATGAGTCAGTTATTTGCTAAGTAATGCAATTAGCGGAAAATCATAATGTCCCTGAACAAGAAAAGCCTATTCGTTTTCAAGAATATGGAGTTGGTATTTTTAAAACTATTCCTACAAAATCAGGTATAAAAAAAGCAATAAAAAAAGAGCTTATTTTTATTGATGGAATTTTAGCGACAACATCAAAATATATTTCAGGTGGCGAAAAGATTGAACTTTTTCAATCTGAAGAAGCATCATCATTTAAAAGATTAGAGTTAGATATAGAAGTTTTATTTGAAGATGATTATTTAGCAATTATTTACAAACCTGCAGGTATTTTAGTTAGTGGAAATAAGTTTGTAACGATTGCTAATGGATTAGCTCAAAACTTAAAAAAAAGTAATCAACCTGATGCTGTAAAACCACAACCAATTCACAGATTAGATTATCCTACAAGCGGCATTCTATTGGCTGGTAAAACGAGCTCATCAATAAATATATTGAGTAAATTATTTGAGAATAAAGAAATTCAAAAAACATATTTTGCAATTACGATTGGTGAAATGAAAAAAAATGGAGAAATAAGTTTCTCTATTGATAAAAAAACATCATTTACACAATTTAAGGTTTTACAAAAGGTTGATTCAGAACGTTTTACGTGTTTAAATTTAGTAAAACTAAAACCAAAAACTGGCAGAAAACATCAATTACGAAAACATTTATCTGCCATTGGAAACCCAATTTTAGGTGACAAAGAACATTTTATTGAAGGTTTAGTTTTAAACGGAAAAGGGTTGTATTTACATGCTTCTACTCTAGAATTCGCACATCCATTTACAAAAGAAAAAATTTCTATCACCAAAGAATTACCCAAAAAATTTACAACTATTTTTTCAAATTTTTAAGGTTTTAAGTTCTTCAATAAATTAAATCGTATATAATTCTACAACAAGAATGATTGAACTAAGAGTCAACACCAACAGCAAAAAACTCTGAATAGCTATTTACAGACTGCATTCAGAATAGTAACGATTTTAGCCCGTAAGTATTTCTATTGTTTTAGTTATTTTGAAAAATAAACACAATTAGATTATCAAAAATGATTGATAAATAGCCAACTTCAACATAAATAATTTTAAAACTAAAAGTCGTGTATCTAGAACAATTAGGCCAATAAAAGAAACTAAAAGAGTATCATACTCCGCGTAAAAAAGATAGACTACAAAACACATTTTAGATTATTATGGTTGGAACAAATAGTTTCTTCATTTAAAAATTGATATTTTAGCTTTGTATTTTTTAATATATCAAAAATGAAGAAGTTTTTAAAATTTATTGGAATTCTTTTATTGCTTTTAATTCTAGCTATTGGAGGTTATTATTTCGCAAACAATGAACCTTTACCTGAAGGAAAAAAAGGAAAAAAAGCAGATGCTTTAGCAATTAAAATGTTGAATGCTATAAATAATGATGCTTTTGAAAAAACCGAAATTTTAGAATGGAGTTTTAGAGGAAAAACTCATTATAGATGGATAAAAAGAGAAAATATAGTAGTAATAGAGTTAGGTGGTGATAAAGTTCATCTATTTCTGAACCAACCAGAAAAAAACATGCTTTTTGACAAAAGAGGAAGTATCGTTAAAAACCCTAACCCTGAAATTTTCAAAAAAGCGCAAGACAACTTTAATAACGATTCTTTTTGGTTAATAGCTCCTTTCAAAATTTTTGATTCAGGAACAGAAAGACGCATTGTAAATTACAATGGTAAAGATGCTTTATTAATCACCTATACCTCTGGCGGAACAACTCCTGGAGATTCTTATTTATGGATTTTAGATGACAACTACTTTCCCATTTCTTTTAGAATGTGGACAAGCATTATTCCTATTGGTGGCGTTTCTGCAACTTGGTCTGATTGGAAATCAACCAAAACAGGCATAAAATTACCTACAAAACATAAACTATCTCTGTTTGGAATAAAGTTAGATATGGGAGAAGTAAAAACAGAAAATAGCAAAGCAAATATTTTAGCGAACAACGTTCTAAAAGCAATAAAACATGAAAAATATAAAAAAACACGCTATCTAGAGTGGAGTTTTGGAGGTAGAAGGCATTTTAAATGGGATAAAGAAAAACACATAGCGGACATTTCTTGGGATACGATTAGCGTAAATTTACATACGAGAAATAAAGAAAATAGTACTGTCTACTTTAACAATAAAAAACAAAAAATTGTAGACTCTTCTATTGTAGAAAAGGCTTGGGGTATTTTTAATAATGATTCCTTTTGGTTAGTTGCACCGCATAAATTATTTGATGATGGAACCATTAGAAGTATTCAAAAAGTTGATGATAAAGAATCGCTTTTAGTAAAATATACAACTGGCGGAACAACTCCTGGAGATTCTTATCTTTGGGTTTTAGACTCAAATTCTATTCCTAAGAGTTTTAAAATGTATGTCCCAAGCATGAAACTGAATGGCATTTCTGCAACATGGGAAGATTGGAAACTTACAGAAAGTGGTACTTTGTTGCCTTTAAAGCATACATTTCCTAGTGGAAATACACTAAATATGGGAGACGTAAAAGCATATAACTAATGAACTCAAAAACAATAACAAACGGAATTTTAAGAGCTATTGGAATTATTCTGGGCATTTTCTTTTTAGGTTACTTCTTGTTCATGATTCAATCCGTAATAATTTATATAATTATCGCGGGTATTTTGTCTTTAATTGCAAGACCCATTATTCTTCTTTTAAGAAGCAAATTAAAATTCCCGAATACCATTGCTGTAGTTTTTACGATGGCAATAATGTTAGGCCTTTTAGCAGGTTTAATTATTATGTTTATACCCTTAGTTGCAGAGCAAGGAAAAAGTTTATCGTTATTAGACGTAGATAAATTACAACAAAATGTACAGCAAATATTTAGTGAAACTACGGCTTATTTTTCATCAAAAGGAATTGATGTTTTAGGTGAATTAAAAGAGGTAGATATTGTTTCTCAATTTAAAGAAATTCCTAATTTATTAAATTCTGTTTTAGGCGCTGTTGGTTCATTAAGTGTGGGTTTGTTTTCAGTATTATTTATCTCTTTCTTTTTTATGAAAGACAGCCAGTTACTAAAAAAGGGGGTAATGACAGTTATACCAAATGGCACAGAAGGAAGGTTCTCAAAGTCATTAGAAACCATTAATGATTTATTATCAAGGTATTTTATCGGATTGCTATTTCAGATAACTATTCTGTTCGTCCTATACACTATTATTTTACTAATTTTTGGTATTGATAATGCAGTAGTTATCGCTTTTTTATGTGCCTTATTAAACCTAATTCCTTACGTTGGTCCAATGATTGGTGCCGTTATAATGTTTGTACTATCAATGACCAGTAATATTGGTTTAGACTTTCAAACAGAAATCTTATCAACTTCTTTATGGATTATGTTCTGGTATTTAATTGCTCAATTAATTGATAATTTTGCAAGTCAACCACTAATTTTTTCTAAAACAACAAAATCTCATCCATTAGAAATATTTTTAATTATTATTATTGGGGGATTACTTTTTGGAGTAGTTGGAATGATTACTGCTGTTCCTTTATACACTGCGTTAAAAGTTATTTTAAAGGAGTTTTTATCAGATAATAAAATTGTAAAATCTATCACAAAAGATATTTAAAGAATCTTTGAATACGGCAATATTACATCCAAAAGTTCAGCAATTTATTACTGACAATTTACAATCTAATATCACTAAACTGATTTTAAAAGGTAGCGCATTTGATAGTATTTCAATACAAGAATTGGCAAATCAGATTGTAGCCAAACAAAAATCTGAACAAAAATTAAAAACTTGGTTTTCTACTGAAAATATTTACTATCCGCCAAAAATAAGCATTGAACAAACTTCATCAGAAGTTACTGCTGATTACAAATCAAAATTAATTTCTGGCAGTTCTATCATTGACATTACTGGAGGTTTTGGTGTTGATTGTTTCTATTTTTCAAAGCAATTTAAGAATGTAACTCATTGTGAAATTAACGAGAACTTGTCAACAATTGTAGAGCACAATTATAAACAATTACATATAAAAAATATTCACACCATTCATAGCAATGGAATCGTATTTTTAAAAAATACAGATAAAAATTTTGATTGCATTTATATAGACCCATCAAGAAGAAATGATGTGAAGGGAAAAGTTTTCTTATTAAAAGATTGCTTACCAAATGTACCTGAAAACATTGACTTTTTATTTACAAAAACAAATCAAATATTATTAAAAAATTCACCCATTTTAGATATTTCGAGTGCTATATCAGAATTAAAATTTGTAAAAGAGATACATGTAATTGCTATTAAAAACGAAGTAAAAGAAGTGCTTTTTTTATTAGAGAAAAATTATGAAAAAGAGATTCAAATAAAGACGATTAACATTCAGAAGAAAGTTTTTCAAAAATTTGATTTTAAATTAAAAGAAGAAGCATCTTCTAATTACTCTAAACCTCTCTACTACTTATATGAACCGAATGCTGCCATTTTGAAATCTGGCGGATTTCATCAAATATCAAAAAAATTAAATATATTTAAATTACATCAACATTCTCATTTATATACATCGAACGAAATCATCGATTTTCCGGGAAGAATCTTTAAAGTAGAAAATGTTATCCCCTACAATAAAAAGAAAATAAAAAAAAATCTTTCCGAAAATAAAGCAAATATTACGACAAGAAACTTCCCAAAAACAGTAGATCAAATTCGAAAAGAAACAAACATTAAAGACGGCGGAAATTCGTACGTATTTTTTACCACACTGAAAAACAATGAATTGATTGTTGTTTTCTGTAAAAAAACAGAGTACAGATAATAACAATATTTACTCAAATAAGTTCACACCCGTTTTCCATAATTTAATCACTTCTTATACGAACTTTATTAAACCAGTTAAATATTTTATGCTTAGGACTTAAAACACCTTAAAAAAAAAGTCTCGAATTCACATTCTAAAAATTTGTTTTTTAGCAACTACTTTTTTCATTAAGTTTGTATCGAAAGCTTAACTTTCCATTCATGCAAACGATCACATATCAAGCAATAAAAATTAAACAAAACACACAAACCTCTATTCAAGATGTTTTGGTTTTAGAGGCTCCATTGCAAATAAACATTAATAACGAACCATACACAGTTGTCATGAGGACTCCTGATAATGATAAAGAGTTGGTGAGAGGCTTGCTCTTTGCAGAAGATATTTATAAGAGTAAAAAAACGCTAATTTTTCATATAGATAAAGAAGAAAATGGAATTCCTTCTATTATAAACGTTACTATTTCAAAGGTTTTATTAGGAAAAGGTTACCTGAATAAAAGAACCTTATTATCTGTATCTTCTTGCGGAATTTGTGGTAAAAAAGAGTTAAAAGACATAAAAGTTGATGGAGATAAATTAACACAAAACAATTCATTTTCAAGTGACGTTTTACATGAAATGTTCACTAAAATGAATAGTTTTCAAAACACTTTTAAAAATTCTGGAGGCAGCCATGCTGCTACTATCTTTAATAAAAAAAATGAATTCTTAACGATTAAAGAAGATATCGGAAGACATAATGCCGTAGATAAAGTAATTGGTGATTTATTAATTAAAGACTATTTAAAACATGCGAATTACCTTTTTGTAAGCGGCCGAGTTTCTTACGAAATTGTATCTAAAGCATTTATAGCAAAAATACCAATAATTGTTGCTGTTTCTGCTTGCTCTTCATTGGCTGTCGATTTTGCAAAAGAGTTTGGAATCTGTTTAATTGGGTTTACAAGAGAACAAAAAATGACAATTTATTCAAATCCATCATTTGTTAAAACAAAAGCAGATCATTATGTCTAAAAAACCTAATGAACAAGCACCAGAAAAATTAACAGGTATTCAATTAACAAAAGTTCCAGAAACATCTGTTGGAGTAAAAGCAATTTTATCTGCATTATCGCATATAAAAAATGAGGTTGGGATTGTAAAAGGAATTGGTTTATTAAAAAATTTAAATCAAAAAGATGGTTTTGATTGTCCCGGTTGTGCATGGCCAGATCCTGATGAAAAAAGAGCTTTTTTAGCTGAATATTGCGAAAATGGCGCAAAAGCAGTGGCTGAAGAAGCTACTAAAAATAAAGTTTCTCCTTTATTCTTTGCTACAAATTCTGTGCAAGAATTATCTGAATTATCTGATTATGAAATTGGAAAAAGCGGAAGGATTACACACCCAATGTATTTACCTGAAGGAAAAAATAATTATGAGGAAATTTCTTGGAGCAAAGCTTTTCATCTAATTGCTAAAGAGTTAAATGCTCTAAACTCTCCTGATGAAGCTGTTTTTTACACTTCTGGAAGAACTAGTAATGAGGCAGCATTTTTATATCAACTTTTTGTACGTCAATTCGGAACTAATAATTTGCCAGATTGCTCTAACATGTGTCATGAATCTAGTGGTGTAGCACTTTCTGAAACTTTAGGAATTGGAAAAGGTTCCGTAACGCTTGATGATTTTAATCATACAGATTTGGTTATTGTAATTGGGCAAAACCCTGGAACTAACCATCCCAGAATGTTAACTGCTCTAAGTGAGACTAAAAAGAAAGGTGGAAAAATCATTACTATAAATCCACTTCCAGAAGTTGGTTTAATGAACTATAAAGATCCCCAGAACCCATTAAAATGGATTGGAAAAGGTCAAGATTTAACAGACTTATTCTTACAAGTAAAAATAAATGGAGATGTTGCATTATTAAAAATCATCTTAAAATTGATGAAAGGAAAAGAAGATGCTGAACCAAATTCTGTTTTTAATCATCAATTTATCAAAGAAAAAACGGCTGGTATTGATACTTTACTAAAAGATTTAGACACCCATACTATTAATGAACTACTGCCACAAACAGGTCTAACTTTAAAAGAAATAGAACAGGCTACAGAACTCATTATTAATAATGACAAAATAATTATTTGTTGGGCTATGGGGTTAACACAGCATAAAAATGCTGTTGATAATATTCGTGAAATTGTAAATATTCTACTTCTAAAAGGAAGTATCGGAAAAAAAGGTGCAGGAACTTGTCCTGTTCGTGGACATTCTAATGTACAAGGTGACAGAACTATGGGGATTTGGGAAAGACCAAAAGCTGCTTTTTTAGACAGTTTAGAAAAAGAGTTTCAATTTAAAGCTCCCAGAGAAAACGGTTTTGATGTCGTTGAAGCCATTGAAGCGATGTCTCAAAAAAAGGCAAAAGTATTTTTTGGAATGGGAGGTAATTTTATTTCTGCAACTCCAGATACTAGATTTACTGCAGATGCTTTACAGAACTGTAATTTAACGGTTCAAGTATCCACAAAGTTAAATCGAAGTCATTTAATCACTGGTAAAAAAGCATTAATTCTTCCTTGCTTAGGACGTTCAGAAAAAGATAACCAATCTTCTGGAGAACAATTTGTTTCTGTAGAAAACTCTATGGGTATTGTTCATCAATCCAAGGGTCATCTAGAACCATGTTCGGAAAAATTAATGAGTGAAACTGCTATTGTCGCAAATTTAGCAAAAGCTACTTTACAAAATTCAATCACAAATTGGATTGATTTAACTGCGAACTACGATTTAATTCGCAATAAAATTGAAGCTACAATTCCTGGTTTTAAAAACTTTAACAAACGAGTAAGAATTAAAGGTGGGTTTTATTTACCAAACAACGCAAGAGAAAATAATTTTGAACCGACAGCTACAGGAAAAGCAAACTTTAGCATTAACAAACCTTCAGAAATTGAATTAAAAAATAATCAATTCATGATGATGACCATACGAACTCATGATCAATACAACACTACTATTTACGGCTTAAATGACCGATACAGAGGTGTTTTAAATGAAAGAAGAATTATTTTCATGAATGCTGATGACATGAATAATTTGGGTTTACAAAAACTAGATTTAGTAGATTTAACGAGTCATTTTAAGAATGAAAAAAGAGAAGCAAAAGGTTTTTTAGCAATACCTTATAGCATACCTCAGCAATGCACGGCAACGTATTTTCCCGAAGCAAATGTTTTAGTTCCATTAAAAAGTAAAGCAGATATTAGTAATACTCCTGCTTCAAAAACAGTAATTATTACTATTCAAAAAAGATAAATTTATTACATGAAAAAGAATATTATATTAATTATAATTGTATTTATAAGTCAAATCTTATATTCTCAAAAAGAAATTATTCCAGAAAAGAAAATCCAACAGGCTATTGCCAAAATAGATTTCCTTTCTCTTAATTTGCCTGAAAATGATCCAAATATGGGTTTTACAGGAATTCATTATAACTTAATGATAAATAATTGGTCTTATGCAGGTTTAGGAATTTACGGAGCTGTTTCTGGAAATAAAGGAGGTTTTTTTACATTGGGTATCAATGCCGGAATTAAAAAATATTTTACGAATGATTTTTATGTTGACTCAGGGTTTCATTTTGGCGGCGGCGGTGGTGCTTCTGCTCCTGATGGCGGAGGAGCATTTATTTTACCGCATTTTAATTTAGGATATAATTTTAAGAACTTCTCTATTAATTCTGGATGGAGTTACGTTGATTTTTTTGATAATGGAAATATAAAAGGCCATCAATTAAATGTCGGATTAGAAATTCCTTTAGATTACGGGTTTACTGATTATGAATCAGCAGAAAAAGAATTTGATTTCGTAGATTTAAAAAAATCTGATTGGAATATCAATTCAAAAAGAACATCGCTCATGTTTCATTTAAATAATTTAATGATAAAAGGTGATGACACAAATATTAATGTTCAGCGGTTTAATAGAGCAACCATTAAACTTGTGGGTTTTGAGTTGGCCTCTTATTTTTCTAAAAACTGGTTTGCTTTCTTAAAAGTAGATGGTGCTTATGATGGTATTAAAGCTGGTTATATGGATGTGTTTTTAGGTGGTGGACATCATTTTTCATTCAATAAGAATAGAACAAAAATTTTAACGAAGCTTGGTTTTGGTGCTGGTGGCGGTGGAGGCGTAAGTACTAAGGGAGGTTTTTTATTCTATCCTGACTTATCCATTGAGCAAAAAATTTCTAGTGGTATTTTTCTATCCTTAAATAAAGGTTTTGTAATGTCTCCTGATTCGCATTTTTACACTTCTTCTTTTGGTGTTGGTTTAAAATATTATGTACATAGGAATGGAATTATATCTGAAGAAAAATCTTTCTCTAAAGGAAAATTTAAAGGTTTTGAAGTAATTACCAAACAAGATCTATATTTTAACGCAAAAAGAGATCAAAATCCTACAGAAAATTTACATCAAATTTCTTTACAAATAAATTTAAACATTAATAATAACTTTTATGCAGCTGGTCAAACTTCTTTTGCTAACTTCGGAAATGCAGGAGCTTATGCAGAAGGAATTGTAGGATTGGGATTAAAAACGAATCCTCTATTAAATAATAAAATTACTGTTTTTGGGCAAATTTTAGGAGGTGCTGCGGGCGGCGGCGATATTAGTACTGGTAAAGGTTTAATTGTAAAGCCAAGTGCTGGTTTTAGCTACAAACTGAACAATACACTAAGTTTTAGAACTGCTGCTGGTTTTGTAAAAGCAAAAGGAAAGAATTTAAGCAGCTCTTTTCTCAATTTTGGAATAAAATATCATTTATCATTTTTAAAAATGAAATTATAAAAAAATAATTAACGAATCATACTCTAATAAACATGAAATATAAAATTCTACGGGTGTTGTTCATTAATCTAAAGTACCTCTAAAACCTTGTTCGAAGAATTAATGAGTGAGACCGCTATTGTAGTAAATTTAACAAAAGTCACTTTACAAAATTCAACTATAAATTGAATTGATTTAACTGTAAACTACGATT
>Ga0115005_10000074_pt1 | contig 64193 bp, 58 predicted proteins | sample ArcOceMetagenome_FD_87163 | JGI IMG/M metagenome (GOLD analysis project Ga0115005, IMG submission 87163) | Marine eukaryotic phytoplankton communities from Arctic Ocean - Arctic Ocean - Greenland ARC118M Metagenome | ecosystem: Environmental > Aquatic > Marine > Oceanic | place: Arctic Ocean... | reverse complement strand
TACTTATATTTGATGTTGTTACAAGACCATCTATTGCTCCCGAATCATGTCCTAAATCAATTAAGGCTTGCTCGAAAGCAGGATCTGGTATAGGGGTGCTATAACAATCTAAATCATATCTCGCTCCAGCATCTATATCAGTCCAGTATGTAGTGCTATAAGCAACATCATCTACTTCTATGCAGAATAAATCTGGGTTAGTTGTTGCGTCGAAATAATAGAAATTTGTATTATTTCCATTCTTTACATTTAAACTTGTTAAATCATTATTATAACATAATAAATTTTCTAAATTGGTATTGCTACTTACATCTAAACTTGTTAAATCATTATTATAACAAAATAAAGTAGTTAAAGCGGTATTACTACTCACATCTAAACTTGTTAAATCATTACCATCACATTTTAAATCAGCTAAAACGTTATTATTACTCACATCTAAACTTGTTAAACTATTTCTAGAACATAATAAAACCGTTAAAGAGAAAAAATTTTCTATACCTGTTAAACTTGATATCCCTTTATTAGTAACATTTAAAAATGTAAGGCTATTTATATTTGATGTAGTTACAAGACCATCTATTGCTCCTGAATCATGTCCTAAATCAATTAAAGCTTGCTCGAAAGCAGGATCTGGTATAGAGGTAGTTTGAGCGGTAGTTTCTAGGCTGAAAAAAAACAGCACTAAAAACATTGTAAAAATTAAATTTTTCATATTTATTCTATTTTATAAAGTGTAATTACTGCTTATCATAAATTTTTGTGCACCCCAAAGTGAAGGTATATTTAGATCCCTAGTATTTTCATCAATAGTAAATTTATATTATTCAAGGTACATCTAAAGCGTACCTATTTGATATTAATCACCTTAAAGGCCCTTTTATTAAGATGAATGGAAGTTCCCTAAAGTTAAATAAAAATTTAAGCTTAATTTTAAAAGTTTATATTTATCTTTTGAGAGAAATTTAATTATTATGTGAAAGAAACTTCCAATAAATATTTAATTATTACACTTCTCCTGGGTATTGTTTTTTTTGGTTCAATTTTTTGACTAAAAAGGGAATTACTAAAAATGAGTAATAAAATTGTGGTTATTAAAAGTTTTGTTTGTTTTAAAATAGTCATTCAGTGTTATTCTTTAAATTTATTTTTAGTTAGATTTTCCTTTGTTTATATTACAGCCAAAGTGTTTGTGTAAGAATAGTAAGGAATTAAAATGTACTTACTTTTCGGTTTAGTACTTCGCCAAATTTGGTATTTCTCTTTATCTTTCTATAACCGTCAAATTATAAATTTGGTGGACTTTATTAATTGTTTACCATCTTTAGGTTCGGGACTTAACCCTTATTATTTTTATACTTTGTTAGCGGCTGCCTTTATTTGTGTTTTCCTATTTCGTCCAAATTAAATACAAACTTAAAAAAGGAATCTTGTGATTACACCTTGTCCTATTATCTTGTTTCTGAACTTATAGCAAAGATGAGATAATAAGGGCTTTTTTTTTAGCGTTTAAATACGTGTTTAAAAAACAAGTATTTATACCCAGTTTAGCTTTCGTTTTTTGCTGGCGTATAACTGGTTATATAGTGAACAAACCTACTGATTATGGGTTTATATTTCCAAATAATAGGAAATTTTATACCTTTTATTCGTGGGGGGGGGATAGCTTTTTTTTATAAATTTAAAAAAAATAAAAAGCCAATCAATCCCTATAAATGGTGAAATTTTTTCCTCTCTGTTTTTGGTAAAAGCTTGGTAATAAAAAAAAGTGACACCTACTGCAGCGCTCTATTTGTTGAAATTAATTTGGAGTAAATTTGGAACAAATTTAAATAGAATAAGAAGAGTGGGCTTGCAGAAAACTGGAGATATAAATGTAGTTTACCGCAAAATAGCATCGATATATAAAAGATTACGATACTTCTGCTAAGAAAAAAGGTAACTAAAAAAAACAATTTAAAGGCCTTTACCAATAGTAGCTATAGCAAAGTATAGAATATAGTGCAGTGCACCATACCGTATTCTAAACACTTATATACATTGGTAGTGAAGTGCTGTTTTTTTTTAAAATTTAAAACGAAATGTTGGTGCTTTATACTAATGACTAAAAAAACTTAAAATATTCTTTTAATAACGGCTTTGATAAAATTATTAGGCGGCATTTTCATTTCAATTTGTAAATCTTCGTAAAGCGAAGTTTCTTCATCTAAAAATTTTAATATTTTCTTAGCAGAAGTGCGTTTAAATAAATGAGTAAAAATAGAAGCTCCTAAATGGTTTTTTTTATGAAGAATGTCTAATAATAATAAATCATAAAACCAAAATTTATTTGTTTTATGAAATTCAGGCAACGGTTTATGCCGTTTTATATGCTCAAGGAGTTTTGCTGTTTTTTTAGTGGTATTTTTAAACGTAAAGCCTGTACTTGCTTTTGACCACCCTCCGGCTGTGCCAATATGAATAATATTGTTAGCATTATTTTTCCAGAATTTATAGCAGGTCATGGGTATGGAACCTTGCTCTTTTTCTACAATTTCATAATCCGTAATATTTCTATCTTCTAAATATTTTTTAATTTCTAATTTGTACTCATCGTAAGGCAATACATCTTGTGAAAACAATGTATATTCAAACAAAGCTTCGTTTTTAGCATATGGTAAAATATACATAAAACGTGTATTTCCTTTTTGAGCCACGGTAAAGTCCATAAAAGTTGCAGCACTCTCATCAAAATAGTTTTCTTTCGTTTTTATAAAAAACCCAACAAAATGCTGCTGTAAAACAGGGTATTTCGTTTGCTTTTTATACGCATCATTAAACAAAATACTATTTAAAATAGTCTTTGTTTTAAAGATTTTTTGAGCAGTAACTACTTCTGCTAAATTATCTCGTTGGTGAATGCTAACAACGTTTGTTTTTTGAAAAGTAATATTTGATTTAGTTGCTAAATGAGACCAGATTTTTGTGTAAAAATCTTTACTGCGAATCATTTTATATTGATAAGGAGCAATACTTTCTTCAACAGAATGAAGCTCACTTTTAAAAATAATATTTTTCCAAGAAGCACTTACAATATCATTCCACTCATCATTTTTAGTATCCCAATAACACCAAGTTCTATCGTTTACATTTTTCTTTTCTGCATCTAAAATTAAGATTGATGTATCATCAAAAAAAGCATCTTTAGACATTCTGTATGCCATCATTAAACCAGATGCACCTCCACCAACAATTATGTAGTCGTAATAATTCATTAGCGTTAAATGAGGTTATTAATATTGAACTAAAGATATAAGAATAAAGTAAAGTACACTTTTACTATAAATTTAAATTTTAGGCTTTTGAAAATATTTGAAGGGTACAAACAACATTCCGAAACATTGGCTATATTCTTTTCTCATATTTTTATGATGAATTTTATGTGCCTTTCTTAATCCTTTTAAATAAAAGTTATTGGTGTTTTTAAACCATTTAAAGCGTTGATGTATTAATACGTCATGCACTAAAAAGTATGCTAAGCCGTAACATAAAATACCAAGACCAATATAGAACAAATAAGTATGTTGCGTATATGTGCCGTAGTAGAATAAAGCCATGCTTGGTAAGGCAAAAATAATAAAAAAAGCATCATTTTTTTCGAAACCATTATACTTTGGTTGATGATGATCTTCATGTAAATACCATCCAAAACCGTGCATTACAAATTTGTGTGTACACCAACTAATGCCTTCCATTAATAAAAAAACAGCAAGCGTAATAAATAACAGCATTATTTTATAATATTTAATTTATATTTTACATAGCTTCTGGCCAATAAATTTATTTTCATTGGGTCTGAAATACGAATACGAGTGTCCATAATTTTTTCTGAAGGCACGGCTTTTAATTTTTTCAATAATCTTCTGTAATATCTGTACGCCATATACACTCCAAATTTAGCTTCAACCGGCAATTTAAGAATTCCGTTTTTATAAGCAAAATCGAAATCTTCTTCAATTTCATCAATAATAATTTGTTTTGAGGCTGCATTTAATTCCCCCAAATTTATATTCGGAAAATACGAACGATTTAAAACCTCATAATCATCTTTTAAATCTCGTAAAAAATTCACTTTTTGAAATGCAGATCCTAGGCGCATTGCAGCATCTTTTAGTTCTTCATACATTTCATTATTTCCGTTCACGAATACTTTTAAACACATTAAACCTACAACATCTGCAGAACCATAAATATATTCGTCGTACTCTGCTTTGGTTTGATATTCCGTTTTATATAAATCGGCTTTCATACTTTTTAAAAAAGCTTGCACCATTTCATCCGGAATTTTATAGGTACTTACGGTTCGTTGAAATGAATTTAAAATCGGATTTAAACTAATGCCCAACTCCATTGAAAGATAATAATCTCTTTCAAAATGTTCCATTAATTTCTCTTTATCGTACTCATGAAAGGTGTCTACAATTTCATCAGCAAAACGCACAAAACCATAAATATTATAGATGTCTGTTCTAATTTTTGGAGACAACATATTTACCGCTAAAGAAAAAGAGGTACTATAACTTTTCGTAACTAGTTTACTGCAATCATTAGAAACACTATCAAATAATTCTTTCATCTTATTTTTGATTTTTCATGATTAATTCTGATGCTATTTTTCCTGAGATCAATGCTGGTGGAACTCCAGGCCCCGGAACTGTCAATTGACCCGTAAAATACAAATTATTTACTTTACTACTTTTTATTTTTGGCCTTAAAAAAGCAGTTTGTAAAAGCGTATTTGCCATTCCGTATGCATTTCCTTTATACGAATTGTATTCTTCTTTAAAATCATTCACACAAAACGATTTTTTAAACAACACATCATCTTTCACTTTTTGATTAGTTAAGTTTTCAAACCTATCCATTATTTTGTGAAAATATTCTTCTCTTAATTCAGGCGTATCCTTAATTCCTGGTGCTAAAGGAATTAAGAAAAATCCTGCTTCTTTTCCTTTAGGTGCAGATGTTTTGTCTGTTATTGAAGTAAAATTCGCATAGAACAAAGGATCTGTTGGCCATTGTGGATTGTCATATATTTCTTTTGCATGCAAATCAAAATCTGTATCAAAAAACAATGTATGATGACTTACATTTTTTATCTTTTTATTAAAACCAACATAAAATAAAAGCGATGAGGGAGCAAATGTTTTTTTGTCCCAATAATTTTCTGAATATTGTCTTACATTTTTATCTAATAGTGTTTCTGTATGATGATAATCTGCACCACTTAAAACTAAAGTTGTTGCCACTTTCTCTCCATTAACTTTTAATCCAACAACATTTTTGGATGAATCCGTAATAATTTTTTCAACGTTCGCATTCGTTTTAAAGTTTACTCCTAAACTTTCTGCTAAAGAAACCATACCTTCAATAACGGTATACATCCCTCCTCTTGGGTGCCAAGTTCCTAATCCAAAATCTGCATAATTCATGAAATTATAAAATGCTGGTGTATTGCTTGGTTTTGCACCTAGAAATAATACAGGAAATTCTAAAATTTTTATTAATTTAGGGCTCTTTATGTTTTTTCTAACTTGTTTTCGTATCGTTGAAAAAAACTGCGTAACTCTTGCTATAGTTGTTGTATTTACTAATTCTAAAGGCGAAACTCCTGGCTTATAAACTAAATCCTTTATGGCAGTATCATAATTAGATTTTGCAGAACCTAAAAAGGATTTTAAATGCTTTGCACTTCCTTTTTCTTCTTCTTCGAACATTTTATAAATATCATCTAAGTTTTCAGAAATCTTTAAAGAAGAATTTTCACCGAAGTACACTTCGTAACCAGGACTTAATTTATCTAAGGTGTAATAATCAGAAGGTTTTTTACCAAAATCAGCAAAAAAACGCTCAAAAACATCTGGCATCCAATACCAAGAAGGGCCAATATCGAAAGTAAAACCATCCTTTTTGAATTGTCTTGCTCTGCCCCCTAAAGTATCATTTTTTTCTAATACGGTTACATTAAATCCTTGTTTTGCTAAATAGCATGAAGACGCTAAAGCAGAAAAGCCAGAGCCAATTATATGAATATTATTGTTCATTATTTATTTTGTCTAACAAATATAGATATTAATTAAACATCTAATTAAAAAAGAATACAGTTTTATAAGACTTTTAACAAATCTGGTATAGAATCATATAATTGAATATTAGCATTTAATTTAAGGTGCTTTACTTTACTAATCTTCCTTCCTGTTGCAATAAATTTATTCTTGGTATCTGCCATAACTTCCGTAATCTCTTGGAAATAATCTGAAATTTGATCATCGTAAGGCTGAATCGTTAAAGAGGTTATAAAGCATATTTCTCTATCACTCTCTAAAAAATAATTTAAATTATTTAAAGGCAAACTTTGCCCAAGGTAAACTGTGTGAAATCCTCTAAGAACTAATTCATAATTTAAGTATAATAGCCCTAGTTCATGAATTTCATTTTCAGGTAAAAATAATACATAGGTTTTATTTGTATTATTAATATTGTATTGAAGTTTTTCTGTATTCGCTTGAATTTTTTGGGCAATAAGGTTCGAAATGAAATGTTCGTGCGCAGGCAGTAAAGTTTCGGTCTGCCATAATAATCCTATATTTTCTAAAAAAGGAAGAAAAACATCTCGAAAAATATCTCTAAATGTTTTCTTATGCAATAATGTGTTGTAAGAATTATTAAATAAAACTTTATCAAATTGAAACATCGCTAACTTAAAAGCGTTTATAGCTTCATCGTTAATAGCCGTATTAAAAGCTAATTCTCTTGCTTGCAGTGTTATTTCTTCTACAGACATCTCTGCAATTTTAGAAATTTTGAAATTATTGGTATTTAAGAGAACAATATTTAAAAGTTTAGTTAAATCTGCTGGAGTGTAAAACCTTATGTTCGTTTCTGTTCTTTTAGGTGCTAATAAATTATAGCGTTTTTCCCATATTCTAATGGTATGTGCTTTAATTCCAGAGATATTCTCAAGGTCTTTTATTGTGAAATTCTGTTTAATATTGTTCAATTTTTTCCATTTTCAATACAGCAAATTTAAGTAATTTAATTATATTCAAATATATTTTTTTTTAAAAATGTAACATTTTATACTTTTACACTACTTATAAGTAAACTAAAAAAATAGCGATTGCAAAAAGATTTAGAAACTAAATTTTTATCGGACTTTGAACAAAATCAAAATATAGCACATAAAATTTGTAGAATTTACACAACAAATCAAGATGCACACAATGATTTATTTCAAGAAATAACGATACAACTTTGGAAAAATTATCCAAAGTTTAGAGGGGACTCTAAATTTAGCACTTGGATGTATAGGGTTGCTTTAAATACCGCAATTTCCTTATATCGAAAATCAACCAGAACAATAAAAACACAAGATATTAGTGATTTTGCTTATAAAGTTAAAGCCACGGATTATGATAATACAGAAGAACTGCAACTAAAAGCCTTATACAGAGCAATACATAAATTAAGTGATATTGATAAAGCTTTAATATTTTTATATCTAGAAGACAAACCTTATTCAGAAATTTCCGAAACATTAGGAATATCTTCAGTAAATGCAAGAGTAAAAATGAACAGAGCCAAAGAAAAATTAAAAAATATATTAAACCCATAATCATGGATTTATTAGAGAAATATAAAAAAGTTTGGGATAATCAACCTAAAGAAACTCGTAAGCTTTCGACTTTAGAAATTTATAAGTTAGCACACTCGAAATCATCATCAATTGTAAAATGGATTTTTATTATTGGTATTTTAGAATTTGTCGTACTAAACTCCTTATACTTTGTTTTGGATATGGATGAAGCGTATGCTGAATATGATAAAATGGGGTTACAAAACTTTATTTTCTATTCTCAAATTGTAGCATACATAATATTGTTTTATTTTTTGGTGATGTTCTACTTAAATTATAAAAGAATTTCTACCACAGATTCAACAAGAACATTGATGAAAAAAATAATTAAAACTAGAAAAACTGTTCGAAATTATGTGTTGTTTAACTTAAGTTATTTGGCATTAGTAATGATCGTTGTCTCTATAACGTCTATAAACACTAATTTTGATGAATTAAACAACAAGCAAATTGTTTTAATAATAATTTCAACTCTTATTGCTACACTCTTAATTTTAGGCATTTTATGGTTATTCTACCAATTATTATACGGTATACTACTTAAAAAGTTAAAAAGAAATTATAAAGAATTGGCTAAATTAAATCTCGAAAATTAAGGTCTTTTAATTTTAAAAAATTTTCAATTCTTTTATAAGAATTTCATGCATTTCATTTGTATAATCTAAATGCGTAACAATTCTAATTCTACCCTCACCCATTGGGGTTAAAAGAATATTTTTAGTTTTCATTTTATGAATAAAATTATCTGCGCCTATTTTTTTATCAACATAAAAAATAATGATATTGGTCTCTATCGGCTCTACTTTTGTAACGTAAGAAACAGTTTCTAAAACTTCGCCAATTTCTTTTGCTTTTTGATGATCTTCAGCCAATCTTTCTAAATGATTATCTAGTGCATAAATTCCTGCTGCGGCTAAAAAACCAACTTGTCTCATTGCACCTCCCAAAAGTTTTCTAATTCTTAAAGCTTTTGCTATATGCTCTTTAGAACCTAATAAAATTGAACCAATTGGCGCTCCTAAACCTTTTGATAAGCAAATAGAAATGGTGTCAAATAAGTGTCCATATTGTTGTGGAGTTTCATTTTTAGCCACCAAAGCATTAAATAAACGCGCTCCGTCCAAATGAAAAGCGAGGTTATTTTCTTTTGCTACTTTTTGTAATTTTTCTAACTCAGAAAACTCCCAACAAGCTCCACCACCTTTATTTGTGGTGTTTTCTATACAAACTAATCTAGAATACGGAACGTGAATATCGGATCTACCAGCAACTGCCTCTTGCAATTGTTCAGAAGTAAACATCCCTCTATTTCCGTCAATTAATTTGCACGTTACACCAGAATTAAATGCTGCTCCTCCGCCTTCATAATTATAAACATGTGCGTATTTATCACAAATTAATTTGTCTCCCGGTTGCGTATGTAACTTAATAGCAGTTTGATTTGCCATGGTTCCTGAAGGAAAAAATAATGCAGCATCCATTCCGAACATAGCGGCAACTTTTTCTTGCAAAATATTTACGGTTGGATCCATTTTAAAAACATCATCACCAACTTTTGCATTCATCATTGCGTCCAGCATTCCTTTTGTTGGTCTCGTTACGGTATCTGATATTAAATCTATTATCATATTTATATTTAGGCCTCGATTTTGCGCAACCTTATATTTTATTAATTAATATTTATAGTCACTTCCAATAGGTGATCCATCTGGAATTTGTGGAGCATTAGTTTTTTTAAATGACGTTGGATTTTCAACAAAATCTTCAATCATTTTTATCATTGCTAAATTATATATTTTCTGAATTCCTTTTAGGTTTTTATTTTGTAAAATCGATTTGATTTCATCCAACTTAAAAAAGACAATTGCGTTTACTTGTTTATACTGATTTTTATAGGCTGCCAAATAAAACAGTTCTTCTAAAACCTTTGTGTTAATTACATTTTGTAACTCTTGATAATAAGTATCTTCATGGGTTTTAATAATCGTTTTTGTTATCAATTCATCAATTAGTTCACCTAAACCCAATTGTCTTTTATGTAAACTTTTATGCACAATTAATCTTGAAGCTCTTTGTGGATTTAATAATAAATTCAACGTCATTTCACTTGCCGTTTCTACTGCTCCAAAAGCATCAAACTCTACCCCTAAGTCACTTTTAAAAGATTCTCTAGTTCTTTCAAAACCCATTGCTCTTGGTGGAAATAATTCTAACTTTTCTTTCGGAATTGCAATTTCATCTACAGCAATTGTTTTTAAGACTGCTTGTAAAGCGATTCTTTCGGTTGTTCCAGAAACTCTTTTTACAATGGTTTGATTCCCCCCTTTTACAGCATAACTATATTCCAAACCACCGATTAATTTTACGGTAGCTTCTGTTTGAAATCTATGGAAAAAATACAACGGAACAAATACATCCTCTAAAACAGAATAAGGTTGATTTGTTCTAATATTATCTGTTGAAAATTTTTCGATAGCCATTTTCCTAATTTTAAGAATATTGTATAATTCATCATGAATATTACCACCATTATCCCATAAATGTGCAGAAACACTTGCACTTCCTTGAGATCTTGCGTCTGAATCTGATAAGTATTTTAGACCGCTTGCAAATGCATTTTCTAAAATTTTAAACAACTGATTTTCTTCATCCTCCTCAAAATCTTGATAAAAATAAGCAACAGTTACTTTATCCCAAGCCCCAATTTTAGTATCGTAAGCGTCAGAAAAATCAATTTCACCCTCTTTTAAACTAAATTTTGGATGCGGATAATCCATCACAGAAGCCCTTTCATTGGTACTTGCAGCAAAATTGTGAGCAAACCCTAAAGTGTGACCAATTTCATGCGCAGACAATTGTCTAATTCTTGCAATGGCCATTTGCAAAGCAAAATCATCATCTATAGAATCCTTTTTATAAGGAGCCTGCAAAGCCTGTGCTATTAAAAAATCTTGACGAATACGTAAACTTCCTAAACTAACATGACCTTTTATAATTTCTCCTGTTCTTGGGTCAGAAATACTACCTCCATAACTCCACCCTCTTGTCGATCTATGTACCCATTGCACCATATTATAACGAACATCTAAAGGATCTGCGTCTACTGGTAACATTTTCATTTGAAATGCATCTCTATAACCAATGGCTTCAAAAGCTTGATTCCACCAACGTCCACCTTCTAATAGCGCAGAACGAACTGGCTCTGGAGTGCCCCTATCTAAATAATAAATAATTGGTTCTTTCGCTTCAGAAACTAATGCGTCTGGATTTTTCTTTTCTAAACGATGCCTGTAAATAAATCTCTTTTTTATGGATTGATTAACAGGGGTTGCATAATCTAAATATGACATTGGATACCCTCCTGAACGCGTATCGTATTTTCTTGGTTTATATTTATGATCAGGTAACTCTACAAAAGAATGATGTTGATGAACGGTAACTAAAAAATTATTTGGAGATACACTTCTAATGTTAGCTCCTTTTGGAGAGCCCTTAAAAGTAAGCATCACGTCAAATTCTACGTTTTTAGGAAATGCTTTTGTTCTATCCAAATGAAAAGCAGATTTGCTTTTGTCTAAATTGTAATTTCCTTGCTTATTTTTCACTAAACTTATAGAAACACCATGAGCATCTCTTATAAAAAAATCAGTTGCATCGACTAAATAGACACCTTTTTTCTCATTTTTAATAACAAAACCATGTAAAACTGATTTTGCAAATGCCTCTTTTACAGATTTTTTTTCTTCTTTATTATCCGTAATCGCTCTGTAATCTTGATTTGGTTGAATCAGCATTAACTTGTTCCCAGTCTTTTTAAAATAAACGACAACTCCGTCACCTAACTGACCTCTATCTAAACCAATATCATTAGAACCAAGTCCTTCCGAAAGTGCTCGCACATAAAGAAATTCTACATTTAAATTGTCTATTTGAAGAAAGATCTTATCTTTATTTTCATCATAATAAAAGGTGAAATAACCTTCATATTTAGTAATTCCTTTTTGGAGTTTATTTCCTGAATTTTCTACAAAAAATTGAGAAAATCCTTCAGAAGAAACAACAATAAAAAATAGAATAAGTAGTACTTTTTTCATGTTTACTATATTTGCTATAAATCTATAAAATAAGGACCAGTTTTAAAACAAGAAGTCTTAAAAATTAATTTATTTTTGTTCCACTTATGATTACACAAGACCAACTTAAAGATATAGCTTCAAGAATTGAAAAATTAAAATCTTATTTAGAGATAGATAAAAAGCTGATTGAAATTGCCAATGAAGAAGAAAAAACGGTAAACCCAGATTTTTGGAATAATCCAAAAGAAGCAGAAATTGTAATGAAAGAACTCCGTTTAAAGAAAAAATGGGTTGAAGATTACTCTAAAACTATCGCTTTAAATGAAGATGTAATTGTGCTGTATGAATTTTACAAAGAAGATGAAGTTGAAGAAGGTGAAGTTATAGAACAATTTGCAAAGACAAATTCTTTTTTAGAAGACTTAGAGTTTAAAAACATGCTTTCTGAAGAAGGAGATTCCTTATCTGCAACTATACAAATTACGGCTGGTGCTGGAGGAACAGAAAGCTGTGACTGGGTAGAAATGCTGTCTAGGATGTACACAATGTGGGCAGAAAAGCAAGGTTTTAAATTAAAAACATTGAATTATCAAGCGGGAGATGTTGCAGGAATAAAAACAATTACCATAGAAATTGAAGGTGATTATGCTTTTGGTTGGTTAAAAGGAGAAAATGGTGTGCATCGGTTGGTGCGAATTTCTCCTTTTGACTCTAATGGAAAACGTCACACTACATTTGGGTCTGTATACGTTTTTCCGGTAGTAGATGATTCAATCGAAATAGAAGTAAATCCTGCTGATATAGAAATTGTAACGGCAAGATCTAGCGGAGCCGGGGGACAAAATGTAAATAAAGTTGAAACAAAAGTACAGCTAACTCACAAGCCAACTGGCATACAAATTCAATGTTCTAATTCTCGTTCTCAACACGACAACAGAGCAACCGCCATGAAAATGTTAAAGTCTCAATTGTATGAAATTGAACTACAAAAACAGCAAGAGACAAGAGCTGATATTGAAGCCGGAAAATTAAAAAATGAATGGGGAAGTCAAATTCGCAACTATGTAATGCATCCTTACAAATTAGTAAAAGATGTGAGAACTGCCCATGAAACAGGAAATGTAGATGCAGTTATGGACGGTAATATAAATCCGTTTTTAAAATCTTACTTAATGTTAAATGGACAGAAAAGCCCATCTTAATCTTCTTAAGCAAAAAGACTTTTTTAGATATAAATACTTGAAATTAAAGAAAAAAAACACTCCATTGCTATAAATTTTTTTCCTCTTTAGGAGAATTAAAAGGAACTCATTTTATGATAAAAATATACCACAACCCACGTTGTTCTAAATCTAGAGAAGGTTTGGCTGTTCTAGAAAACTCAAAAAAAGAATTTGAAATAGTTAAATATCTCGATGCAGTTCCTTCTAAAGATGAATTAACAGAAATCATCCGATTATTAGGCATCTCTCCGATGCAATTAGTTAGAAAAAATGAAAAAATCTGGAAAGAAAATTTCAAAGGAAAAGAATTATCAGACGCTGAAATTATAATTACTATGATTGAAAACCCAAAGTTAATCGAACGTCCAATAATCATTAATAATAAAAAAGCTGTTATTGGCAGACCTTCAGAAAATATTCTTACTATTATTTAAATTAATTTTTTCTTTAACTTTTATTTAACTACTACGTGTTAAACTTAATCAGAACTTTGTTATCCTAAAAAAACACACCCTTTTTTGATGAAAAAAATTATACTATTATTTTTATTACTGATTTCGACTACATTTTTGTTTTCTCAAAAAGTGTCAAACTCAGATTATATTTCTATTACAGCTAAGATTATAGATGCAGAAACAAGTCAGCCTCTTGAATATGCAACTGTTGTTTTAAAAGAGATTAAAACACAAAGTATTACAGGAGGAATTACTGATGAAAAAGGAAATTTTACCATTAAAACTCCAAAAGGAATTTATGATATAAGTGTCGAATTTATCTCTTTTAAAACGAAGGAATTTCTTAGACAAAATATTACATCCGACAAAAACTTTGGAATCATAAAATTAACAGTAGATGCAAGTAGTTTAAATGAAATTGTAATTATTGCTGAAAAATCCACAGTAGATATTCGTTTAGACAAACGTATTTATAATGTTGGAAAAGACATGACTGTAAAAGGAGGAACTGCCTCAGATGTTTTAGACAATGTACCTTCTGTAAGTGTCGATGTAGAGGGAAATGTAAGCTTAAGAGGGAATGAAAATGTACGTATTTTAATTGACGGTAAACCTTCTGCTTTAGTGGGGTTAAGCGGTGCGGATGTATTAAGACAATTACCAGCAGACGCTATAGAAAGAGTGGAAGTAATTACCTCACCATCTGCAAGGTATGATGCAGAAGGAACTGCAGGAATATTAAACATTATTTTAAGAAAAGGAAAAGCTTTAGGCTTTAATGGCTCTATAAATACTACTGTTGGAAATCCAGATCAATTTCAATTAGCAACCAATTTAAATCAAAGAGGTTTAAAAACGAACATTTTTTCTAACTTCGGATATAATTATAGAAACGGACCAGGAAATTCTTTTACAGACTTAAGAAACCTTAGCAATGATGTGATTACAAGTTCTCGAATAGAAGATAGAGAATGGCAAAGAAAAAGAAATAGTTTTAACTCAAGTATTGGTTTAGAATATTTTCTAACTAAAAAAAGTTCTTTAACAGGAACCGTTTTTTATACAAATACTAAAGGTGGGAATTTCTCAGAAAATAACATTCAAGAATTTGATGGAAATAGTCTTTTAACGGATAGCACTATAAGAATTCAGGATGAAGACTCTGATGATGAAACGGTACAATATTCTTTAAATTATACAAATAACTTTAATAAAAATGGACATAAACTAACCTTCGACCTTCAATACAGTGACAGCAAAGAAAATGAAGAAGCTATCAATACAGAGCCCGGTTTTACAGATGAAACTAACATTACAAACGAAGCCTCTAAAAACACTTTATTACAAGCCGATTATGTTTTACCAATTGGTGAAAATGCTCAATTTGAAGTAGGTTACCGAGGAGATTTTCAAAATTTAACTTCAGACTTTTTGGTAACACCCGTTTCAGATCCAGATTTCGACCCGTCAAACAACTTAGAATTTGGTCAAGATATTCATGCATTTTACTCACAATATGGAAACAAGTTTAACAAGTTTTCTTTCCTATTAGGTTTGCGTTTAGAAACTACAGATGTAAAAGTAAGATTGTTAAGCACCAATGAAAATAACGATTTTAGTTATACAGAGCTATTTCCAACAGTAAATATTGGTTACGAAGCTACAGAAAAACAAAGCTTTACTTTGGGGTACAGTAGACGTTTAAGAAGACCACGTTTTTGGTATTTAAATCCGTTTGAATCAAGAAATAGCCAGAATATTATTTTTAAAGGAAACCCAGCTTTAATACCCACTTTTACAAATTCTTTCGATTTAGGATACTTAAACAGAATTGGTAAATTAACTTTAAACTCCTCTATTTATTATCAACATTCTACAAATAATATTAGTAGAGTTACAAGGCAAGAAATTAGAGAAATTAATGGTAATGACGAATCTGTATTAATAAGAGAACCAATCAATTTAGCATCAGAAGATAGATATGGGTTTGAATTTACAGCCAATTATAATGCAACTAAAACAGTAAAGTTTGACGGAAGTTTTAATTTATTTAACTCTAAAACAGAAGGGATTTACACCTATGATTTTTTAGATCCAACGTCAAATACTACGAATACAATTACAGAAGATTTAAGCAATAGTAATACAAGTTGGAGAGCACGTTTTAACGCAAGAGTAACTTTACCATATAAAATAGAATGGCAAACAAGATTGTCTTATAGAGGACCAAGTGAAAGTGCGCAAAACGTAAGTGAGGGAATTTTCTCAGCGAATTTAGCATTTAGTAAAGATGTTTTAAAAGAGAAAGGAACGTTGGTTTTAAATGTAAGCGATGTTTTTAATTCAAGAAAAAGAAACGCTGTAAACTATACACCAAATAGAGATGCCCCCACAAATATTTCGGATCAAACTTTTCAGTGGAGAATGCGTCAAGTATCTTTAAACTTTACGTACAGATTTAATCAACAAAAAAATCAACGACAAAAAGGCGGAAGAGAAAATGGTGGTGGAGAAGAATTTGAAGGGTAACCTTTTTATTACTTCTAATACAAATTACATTTTTTTGTGTGATGCAATAACCTTAGCATTCTCAAGAGTTTACTTCGTAAACTCTTGAGAATGCTTGTTAAATAAAGCATAAAAGGTTTTAATCTCAATATTTAACTATACACTAAAACTCATAAAAAAACTCGTTCAATTTCTTGAACGAGTTTTTTGTATAAATATATTTTAGAGCTTACTTTCCTTCAGCAGCTTTTTTAGCGTCTCTCTTTAATTTCATGTTTTCCCAAATAGTTCCACCAATCCAATAAGGAACGACAAATGTTAATAAGAATATTAACAACCAAAAACCAGCTGTAAAAACAAACATAAATAAAACTAATCCTGAAAATTGTGAAAAATCTAACATTTGAGTATTTTGAAAATTTATTACAGCAAAAATAATACTTATTTTCAAAAAACACCCCTCAAAAAAATATTTTTTTTAGATCTCTAAAAATGATAAGTATCAACTTTATGTAATCATAGTTTTTTGTAATTTTGTTGTATCTAAAATTTACATCATAATTATGAAATATAGAATCGAAAAAGATACTATGGGAAACGTAGAAGTTCCTGCTGATAAATATTGGGGAGCACAAACAGAACGTTCTCGTAACAACTTTAAAATTGGCGCTGCAGCTTCTATGCCTCTAGAAATTGTATATGGTTTTGCTTATCTTAAAAAAGCAGCTGCTTATACGAATGCAGAGTTAGGTGTTTTAACCACAGAAAAAAGAGATTTAATAGCACAAGTTTGTGATGAAATTTTAGCAGGAAAATTAGATAACCAATTTCCTTTAGTAATTTGGCAAACAGGTTCTGGTACACAATCTAATATGAATGTGAACGAAGTGATTGCAAACAGAGCACATGAAATTGCAGGAAAAGTGATTGGTGCGGGAGAAAAGACAATTCAACCAAACGACGATGTCAATAAATCCCAATCCTCGAATGATACATTTCCAACAGGAATGCATATTGCAGCTTATAAGAAAATTGTAGAAACTACAATTCCAGGAATTAAGCAATTAAGGGATACCTTAAAAGCAAAATCAGAAGTATTTAAAGATGTTGTAAAAATAGGACGTACACACTTAATGGATGCTACTCCCCTTACATTAGGTCAGGAGTTTTCTGGTTATGTGGCGCAATTAAACTTCGGTTTAAGAGCATTAAATAACACTTTAGATCATTTATCTCAATTAGCTTTGGGAGGCACAGCAGTGGGTACAGGATTAAACACCCCTGCAGGATATGACGTTTTGGTTGCAAAATATATTGCAAAATTTACAGAAATGCCTTTTATAACTGCTGAAAATAAATTTGAAGCTTTAGCGGCACATGATGCCTTAGTAGAAACTCATGGAGCTTTAAAACAAGTGGCAGTATCTTTAAATAAAATTGCTAATGATATTAGAATGATGGCTTCAGGTCCAAGATCAGGAATTGGAGAATTGATTATTCCTGCAAATGAACCAGGTTCTTCTATCATGCCAGGTAAAGTAAATCCTACCCAAGCAGAAGCGATGACTATGGTTTGTGCGCAAGTGATGGGTAATGATGTTGCGGTTACCGTTGGTGGAACGCAAGGTCATTATGAGTTAAACGTTTTTAAACCGATGATGGCTGCAAACGTTCTACAATCTGCCCAATTAATTGGTGATGCATGTGTTTCTTTTGATGTAAACTGTGCTGCCGGTATAGAACCAAATCATGCAAGGATTACTGAATTAGTAAATAATTCATTAATGTTAGTTACTGCTTTAAATACTAAAATAGGATATTACAAAGCTGCAGAAATTGCAAATACTGCGCATGCAAACGGAACTACGTTGAAAGTGGAAGCTGTGCGTTTAGGATATGTTACTCCAGAACAATATGATGAATGGGTAAAACCAGAAGAAATGACTGGTGGTTTAAAATAAAAACATTAAGTTAATAAAATATAAAAAGCTGCATACTCCATGCAGCTTTTTTAGCTAAAAAAAAATAACCATAACAATAGACAATGCAGATGAACAAACACGAAGAATTTATGAGTGGAGCTGTAAAAGCAGCATTAAAAGGAATGAACAACAACGAAGGGGGGCCTTTTGGATGTGTTATTGTAAAAGATGGAGTTGTTATTGGACGCGGGAATAATAAAGTGACTTCTACAAACGACCCTACAGCGCATGCAGAAGTAACAGCGATTAGAGATGCTTGCAAAAATATTGGCTCTTTTCAATTAGATGGATGTATTATATATACTTCTTGCGAACCTTGCCCAATGTGCTTAGGAGCAATTTATTGGGCTAGACCCGACAAAGTTTATTATGGTAGTAATCAGCAAGATGCTGCAAATATTGGTTTTGATGATGAATTTATCTATAAAGAAATTCCTTTACCATATGAAAAAAGAAGCATTCCTTTTGAACAAGTTGGAAGAGAAATTGCACTAGAGCCATTTAATAAATGGGCCGAAAAACAAGATAAAACTGAATACTAAATTCATACTAAAAACCGAAGCTAAAACTTCGGTTTTTTTTTATTATAAGTATCTTTCTTTTACAATATTTAAATGATGAAGTTGATGGCCAGAAAACAAATAACCTAAAGCTCTTACAGACATTTTATTACCCGAAGCTATACCAATTCTTAACAAAGCTTCATCAGAAAAACTGTTATATAATTGAATTGAAGATTTTCTTAAAACAGCCATTTCATCTAATAAATCGTAATAATCTCTATCATTTGCATTGTCATTTAAAACAAAAACATCTTGATCAAAACCTGGTAAAGAAGTTTTATCGTTTCTAGCGAAAGACAAAGATCTGTAGCAAAAAACACGCTCTGTATCAATAGTATGTTGAATCAATTCTTTTAAAGTCCATTTTCCTTCAGCATAAGAGAAATTGTGTTTTTCTTCTGGTAAACTTCTTAACAAACTATCAAACTCTTTTTGAGAATTTTCTAAATTTTTAATAATAGTGTTATCCTCTTTAGATACAAGTTGAAGATATTGCTCAAAATAAGGAGCGTATTCATTTTTAGGAATCATTACAATAGATTTATGTATGTTTGTTACAGCGAATTTAATCATTTTTCATGACTCAATTATTCATCAACATTAAAGAATTAGTTCAAGTCCGAGATGCATCCGTAAAAAAAGTTTCTGGTCCAGAAATGAGCATTTTACCAACTATTAAAAATGCTTTCTTACTGGTAAAAGATGAATTGATTTCTGATTTTGGTTTCATGAATGAACTTCCTAATTATTCTATTGATAGAACCATAGATTGTTTAGGCAGAACGGTACTTCCAACTTGGTGTGATAGCCATACGCATATTGTTTATGCAGGAAACAGAGAACAAGAATTTATTGACAGAATAAGCGGATTATCTTATGAAGAAATAGCGAAAAACGGTGGTGGAATTTTAAATTCAGCAAAAAAACTACAACAAATATCAGAAGAAGAATTATACGATCAATCAGCAAAAAGATTAGAAGAAGTTATTGCTTTAGGAACTGGTGCGATCGAAATAAAGTCTGGTTATGGATTAACTGTTGCTTCAGAATTAAAAATGTTACTTGTCATCAAAAAATTAAAAGAAAATTATAGCATTCCTATCAAATCAACATTTTTAGGGGCACATGCAATTCCTAAAGAATTTAAAAATAACAAAGATAGTTACATCAATTTAATCATTGATGAAATGTTACCCCAAATAGCCAACGAAAATTTAGCTGATTTTATTGATGTCTTTTGTGAAATAGGTTATTTTACTGTTGCCGATACAGATAAAATTTTAACAGCAGCAAAACAATATCATTTAACTCCAAAAACACACGTAAATCAGTTTAATAGTATTGGCGGAATTGAAGTCTCTGTCAAACACAATGCCTTATCTGTAGATCATTTAGAAGTTTTATCTGAGGAAGATTTATCCATTTTAAAAGGTTCCGAGACAATGCCAGTGGCTCTTCCCTCCTGTTCTTTTTTCTTAGGTATTCCTTATACTCCAGCAAGAAAAATAATTGACAGTGGTTTAGCATTAGCGTTGGCTACTGACTACAATCCAGGCTCTACACCTTCAGGAAATATGAATTTTGTTGTTTCTACAGCTTGTATCAAAATGAAAATGTCTCCAGAAGAAGCTATTAATGCTGCGACTATTAATGGAGCCTATGCAATGAATGTATCGAACACACTTGGTAGTATTACGAAAGGAAAAATTGCAAATTTCATGATTACAAAAGAAATACCTTCATATGGTTTTCTACCTTACAGTTTTGGTTCTAATTTAATTGATTCAATTTATATTAAAGGAAATAAATTTTAATGCTGTTCAAAACTATTTCATACCTCAAATTTCTTTTAAAATCTTCAAATCAACATGGAGTGCATTCTCCTTTTGTCTTTAATTTTGTTACAAAAGGATTGTATAATAAAAGAATAAGAAATAATATTTCAGTAGAATATACAGAGTTAAAATCACTCACAAAAAAAGAAAAAAAGGTGATTTCAAAAATTATACACTATTTCAATATTGAGAATATCTGTTTTGATCCTATCGTTTTGAATGAAAACTTAAATAATGAATTTAAGGTGCTATATTTAAAGCTGTCAGACGAGTTAAATTTAAGAAAATTAAATAATTTAACCTCAAAACATTTGGTTGTAGTTCATGGAATTTATAAGGATAAAAAATCTAATTTAAAATGGTTAGAAATCATCAAGAAAGAAGACGCCACTGTAACTATGGATTTATTTTATTTTGGAATCATTTTTTTTAGAAAAGAACAAGCCAAAGAACATTTTAATATTAGAGTTTAACACTTTCTAAAAGATAAACTTTGTAACTTTGAGCTTAGATAATTTGCAATTAAATAAGATGAAAATATATACAAAAACTGGAGATAAAGGAACCACTGCTTTATTCGGCGGAACAAGGGTTAAAAAATATAATTTACGCATCGAAAGCTATGGCACTGTAGATGAATTAAACTCTTACATTGGTTTGATAAAAGACCAAGAAATTAGTAATGATATTAAAGAATCTCTATTAAAAGTTCAAAATGATTTGTTCACTGTAGGCGCTATGTTGGCAACTCCTCCTGAAAAAGAAACTTTAAAATCAGGAAAAGAAAGATTGAATATTCCTAAAATTGATGAGGATTCTATCTTGTTTTTAGAAAACGAAATTGATAAAATGGAGGCAGTACTTCCTCAAATGACTCATTTTATTCTTCCTGGAGGTCATCAATCTGTGTCATTTTGTCACATCGCGAGATGTGTTTGCAGAAGAGCAGAACGTTTATCTGTGGAATTAAATGACGAAGAGAAGATTCAAAACGACATTATAATATATTTGAACCGACTTTCTGACTTTCTTTTTGTGTTGGCACGAATGTTGTCTAAAGACTTATTAGTAGAGGAAATTAAATGGATTCCTAAAAAAAATAGTTAAGTTCTTTTTTTATCGACTTTAAAGAAATTACAACTTTTTTAATTAACTTAAAACACTGATTTACAGTGTAAAGTAAAAAAAAGTAATAACTTTAATGTATATTTCTTAAAAAAGACTTGCATAATTGCGTAAAAAAATTATTTTTGCACAAAATTAAACAGTAAGAAATGTATTGGACATTAGAATTAGCATCTTATTTAGCAGATGCGCCTTGGCCAGCAACCAAAGACGAGTTAATAGATTACGCTATTAGAACTGGATCTCCTTTAGAAGTAGTTGAAAACCTTCAAGATATTGAAGACGAAGGTGATTCGTATGACTCAATTATTGAAATTTGGCCAGATTATCCTACAGAAGATGATTATCTTTGGAATGAGGATGAATACTAAATAAAATAATCTAATATAAAAAGTCTCTAAAGAGGCTTTTTTTTTGTTTTTTTTTAGCCAAAAAGCAACTTTTTTAAGGTAGATAAAAACTTGATTTTCAAATAAATAATACAGCTAAATTTTTAGCTAATTAAAACATATATAGAATGAGTATTTTAAATTCGGTAATCAAACTTTTTGTAGGTGATAAACAGCAAAAAGATTTAAAAATTTTACAGCCAGTTGTAGAAGATGTAAAAAAGTTTGAAACAGAAATTGCTCAACTTTCTCATGATGAATTAAGGGCTAAAACACAAGAGTTTAAAGATAAAATTAAGGTCGATACAAAAGAGTTTGATGATAAAATCGATGCGCTAGAAGAAGAAGCAAAAAATGCTAATATTGATAGACAAGAAGATATTTATGTAGAAATTGATACCTTAAAAGATGAAGCTTACAAAGTTTCTGAAGACACTTTACTACAGCTTATGCCAGAAGCTTTTGCTGTCATAAAAGAAACTGCAAAACGTTTTGTAGAAAATGAAGAAATTGAAGTAACTGCTACCGCTTTTGATAGAGAGCTATCAGGAGAAAGAGACCATGTTTCTTTAGAGGATGATAAAGCCTTTTGGGCAAACTCTTGGGATGCTGCTGGTAAACCTGTTACCTGGGACATGGTTCATTATGATGTTCAGTTAATTGGTGGCTCTGTTTTGCATCAAGGTAAAATTGCAGAAATGATGACTGGTGAAGGGAAAACATTGGTTTCAACTTTACCTGTTTATTTGAACGCTTTAACGGGAAATGGTGTACATGTTGTTACAGTAAATGATTATTTAGCAAAACGTGATAAAGCTTGGATGGGACCAATTTTTGAGTTTCACGGACTTTCTACAGATTGTGTTGACTATTATCAACCCAACTCTAACGAAAGAAGAAAAGCCTATAATGCAGATATTACCTACGGAACAAATAACGAATTTGGGTTCGATTATTTGCGTGATAATATGGCAAGTTCTAAAGATGATTTAGTGCAAAGAGCGCCAAATTATGCCATTATTGATGAGGTAGATTCTGTTTTAATTGATGATGCTAGAACTCCGTTAATTATTTCAGGTCCAGTGCCGCAAGGAGATAGACATGAGTTTAATGATTTAAAACCTTTAGTTGCTGATTTAGTTTCTTTGCAGAAACAACATCTAGTTAGTGTTTTGGCAGAAGCTAAAAAATTAATTGCTGATGGCAATACAAAAGATGGTGGGTTTTCACTTTTAAGAGTTTATAGAGGTTTACCAAAGAATAAAGCTTTAATTAAATTTTTGTCTCAAGAAGGAATTAAACAAACCTTACAAAAAACAGAAAATTATTACATGGCAGACAACAATAAGTTGATGCCAGAGATTGATGAAGATTTATGGTTTGTTGTTGAAGAGAAAAATAATCAAATTGATTTAACCGATAAAGGAATCGCACATTTATCAGAAAAGACTCAAAATAACGATTTCTTTGTACTACCAGATATTGGTGTAAAGATTGGCGAAATCGATACTGCAGATACCACTTCTGACGAAAAAGTTTCTCAAAAAGAAGAACTTTATAAAGACTTTAGTATCAAGAGTGAGCGAATCCACACAATGAATCAACTTCTAAAAGCATACACTGTTTTTGAAAAAGATGTTGAATATGTTGTGATGGAAAATAAAGTAATGATTGTTGATGAACAAACTGGACGTATCATGGATGGTCGTCGTTATTCAGATGGATTGCATCAAGCAATTGAGGCAAAAGAAAATGTAAAAATTGAAGATGCCACTCAAACTTTTGCAACGGTAACGTTACAGAATTACTTTAGAATGTATAGAAAACTGTCTGGAATGACAGGAACCGCTGTTACAGAAGCTGGTGAATTATGGGAAATCTACAAATTAGATGTAGTAGAAATCCCTACTAACAAACCAATTCAAAGAGATGATCAAGAGGACTTAGTATACAAAACTGCGCGTGAAAAATACAATGCAGTTATAGAAGATATTGTAAAATTAGTTGATCTAAAACGACCAGTTTTAGTGGGAACAACTTCTGTTGAAATATCAGAACTATTAGGAAGAATGTTACAGATGCGTAAAATTCCTCATAATATTTTAAATGCAAAATTACACAAACGTGAAGCGGATGTTGTAGCAGAAGCTGGTAAACCTGGTATTGTAACTATTGCTACAAACATGGCGGGACGTGGAACAGATATTAAACTTTCTGAAGAGGTAAAAACAGTTGGAGGATTAGCTATTATTGGTACAGAAAGACATGATTCTAGACGTGTAGATAGACAGCTAAGAGGTCGTGCAGGAAGGCAAGGTGACGTTGGTTCTACACAATTTTATGTTGCTTTAGATGACAATTTAATGCGTCTATTTGGTTCTGATAGAATTGCCAAAATGATGGATAGAATGGGTTTAAAAGAAGGTGAAGTAATTCAGCATTCCATGATTACCAAATCTATTGAAAGAGCGCAAAAGAAAGTAGAAGAAAATAACTTCGGAATCAGAAAACGTTTGTTAGAATATGATGATATTATGAATGCTCAACGTGAGTTTGTTTATAAAAGAAGACGTAATGCATTGAATGGAAAGCGTTTGCAAGTAGATATTGCAAATATGATTTATGACACTTGTGAATCGATTATAAATAGCAATAAAGCTTTTAAGGATTTTCAGAATTTTGAATTTGAATTGATTAAGTTTTCTTCAATGACTTCTCCTTTTTCTGAAGAAGACTTTGAGAAACTTTCTGAAAAGGAATTAGCAGATAAATTATATGATATCGTTTCTGAACATTACAAAAGTAAAATTGAAAGAAATGCAGTTTTAGCTTTTCCTGTTATTAAAGGTGTGTTTGAGAATGAAGGTGATAGATATGAACGAATTGTAGTTCCTTTTACAGACGGAACTAAATCTTTACAGGTTGTTACGAACTTAAAAGAAGCTTATGAAAGTGAAGGAAAAAGCTTGATTACAGATTTCGAAAAAAATATTACGTTAGCAATTATTGATGAAAATTGGAAAGATCATTTACGTAAAATGGATGAGTTAAAACATTCGGTACAAAATGCTTCTTATGAGCAAAAAGATCCTTTATTAATCTACAAGTTTGAAGCCTTTGAATTATTCAAGAAAACAGTAGACGAAATCAATAAAGAAGTATTGTCTTTCTTATTTAAAGGAGAATTACCATCTCAAGATACAAATCAAATTTCTGAAGCTCGTCATCAAAAAAGAGAACGTTTAAATACAAGTAAAGCAGACGTTCAAAACTCTACGGAGCAAGCTATTCAAAGTTCTCGTCAACAATCTGAGCCAGTTGAGACTGTTGTTCGTGAACAACCAAAGATCGGTAGAAACGAACGTGTTACTATAAAAAATGTAATGAGTGGTGAAGCAAAAGTGGTAAAATATAAACAAGCAATCCCGTTATTAGAAAAAGGAGAATGGGTTTTAGTAAACGCTAATAATGAGTAAACTTGTTTTAAACCCTTCAAGAAGAACACTATTCGCTATTCTAATTATATGGTTTATTGGTATTACATTATTAATTTTAGCGAGCACGAATCTTTTTACTGAATCTATTTTTCAAAGAAAACATACGGTAACTAATAGTTTAATTATTGGGGCTACCTCAAGCATTATAGTAATTATAAGAAATTCTATAAAAAACAACAAATTAATTACTGCTTCTACTGCAACATGTTAAGTAATGATAGAAACAAAAAATCCGTTTAGAAAATTCTAAACGGATTTTTTATACTATTGATATTGATTATTCTTTGATAAATTTAGTTGTAAAACCTCCATTTTTAGATGAAATTTTTATCAAATACAATCCACTTGATAATTCTTTAATATTCAATTTTCCTAAATTTCTATTGAACTCAAGTACCTTTTTACCCACTACAGAATAAATTTCAATTTTAATTATTGTATGTATTGTAGAATCAATGTACAAAACATTTTTAACAGGATTTGGATATAATTTAACAGCTTGCTCCAAAATACTATTTTCAACATTTAAAGTACAATTATCTCCAACTGTATATGATAAATATTTAGTTACCGCTAAACCACCGGCAAAAGCAAATTTACATGCATAACTAATAATTTCACCGTTTGTTAAACCACTAATTGTTTTAGAAAACTTTTTTCCAGAGCCTGCGTTCATCGTTGTTTCAGAAAATGGAAATTCTTTCCATAAATAAGCACCAACATCAGATTTATCAGTATCTAATAGCTCAAATGTAATGGTAACATCTGTTCCATTTGTTACAAACTCATATGTATAGCCTATTGAAAAGGATCCTTGTGAAGCATCACTTTCTGAACCAGAACATTGAGAATTAGAATTCACTGCAGTTGTTGCTTGCAATATTATTGGATTATTTGAAGCTACATTGCCAGACAGATCTTTTGCTGCAATAGTAAAAGAATATAATGTTTCTGGGGTTAAACTGTTTACAATATAAGATTGTTGTACTCCAGAATCTCCGTTCACAGATTCTGAAGAACCTCCATAAGAAATATCATAAATTACTTTACCAGAATCATCTGTAGCATTTAATGAAAGTTCGACACTAGAAGAAGTTACGCTACCTAAAGAAGCTGTAAAATTTACGGGAGCTGTTATATCAGAATTACTTCCTGAACAATTATTTCCAACTACATAACTAAAATATTTTGTAGCCGCTAAACCACCTGAATAGGCAAATTTACAAGCATAACTAATCGTTTCTCCTTTTGTAAAACCGCTAATGGTTTTAGAGAAAGTTAAATCATCAACCTCTGCTAATTGAGTTTCAGAGAAAGGAGATTGTTTCCATAAATAAGCTACAACGCCTGCTCTGTTCGTATCTAATAATTTAAATGTAATTGTTACACTTGAACCAACCGTATCAAAAGTTACTTCATATCCTTGAGAAAAATTTCCTTGTTGCGATTCCGTAGAAGTCTCAGAACATAAATTTTCTTCAGCAACCGTAATATTGACCGCTTCAGATGTTGTTTTTACAGCTAAATCATCAGTAGCTACTGCGGTAATTTCATGACTACCAATACTTACATTACCCCAAATTAAACTGAAAGGAGCTGTGGTATCTTCTCCTATTTTTTCAGCCCCTTCAAAGAACTCTACTATTGTAATACTACCATCTAAATCGCTAGATATAGTTGTTATATTAATATCATCACCTTCTTTAAAAGAAGATCCATTACTTGGGGAAGTTATAGAGATTGAAGGACTCAAATTACCTTCTGGAGAAACCAGAATTAAAACTTCATCGAAATCAGTATATGTGCCGTCGCTGACAGTTAATTTTAATTTATATACCCCATCTTCTAAATTAGAAACATTTGGTGATGCTATTGTTATATTATCAAAACTTATACTTGATGGTCCGTAGATCTGTTGCCAATTATAAGTAATAACATCACCTTCTGGATCATTACTTAAAGAACCATTTAGAGTAGCTGTTGTTATTGGTGAAATTACAGAAATATTTTCTCCTGCGTTCGCCACTGGAGACACAAAACTTAAAGGATTTTTATAAGAAAAAATCATTCTACCTATATTAAATTCTCCGCTTTCAATAAACAATCGTAAAATATGCTCACCTTTTTTTAATGCAATGTCAGAGGCACTATTTGTAATCCAATTGTCCCAGCCATTAGAATTTGGCACGGCTATACTTGGACTTATTTTCTCTCCTTCTATTTCAAAATAAAAAGGACCTCCTCCACTAGAATTACCAGAAGCTGCTCTATAACTTAAGTCATAAAGACCAGCTGTTTCTACCTTAATCGCGTACTCCATCCATTCTCCAGCACCAGTCCAACCGACAGTTGCGCCTTCTTGATTTACAGAAATAGCATCCACATTTTCTTCAGTTCTAAAATTTCCATTATTTCCAATAGAGTTATCTACATATGCTATATTTTGCCCTATGCCTCCTTCAAATTTATCGTAAAAACCAGCTTCAAAAGTACCTGGAATTGAAATAGGAGTTCCTGAATAAGAAACTTGTTCGCCAACCTGAACATTGACGATATTAGTTACATTAAAATGATCATTAACAAATATTTTTGCATAAAAACCATGAACCCCTAATGTAAGATTGTCTGCTTTTACTTGGTACGGTGCTATTGTATCTTCACCAATCGAAGTTGTACCGTCAAAAAATTCTACTTTCGTAATACCAGTTCCAGCTATGGTGGTAGATAATTTTACACTTCCATTAGGAAAAGCTTGGGCAAAATCTGAAGATAAAACACCAGAAACATTTATATCCCTGCTGGTTATCATTTGATTTGCAGGGACAGTTAATTGAAACCCATCAGAATAGGTTACTATAATTTCTGAATCTGAATAATTATGTGCTACATATGTAGTTTCACCATTTTGTTTAAAAACCAACGCAATTGGATAATCTGCTGTTATCGCAGCATCTACCAAACCCATAGCATTAACTCCATGCAACCAATGGTAGGTTTGAGCATCAGAAATACCAAACTTTAAATTTCTTTCTGGATAAGCGTTATAAAGGTTTACAGCTTCTTGTGGATTTGTAAATGACAAATATTTCCAATATGTATCATGCCATAAATTATCGTTATCCTCCTTACTTAAAACTCCTGTATTTGATGTGATTTCAGCCCATAGCTTTTTAGAATACTCTTGATTGTGTCCTAAGTAAAAAGAACCTCCATGAATCGGATACATTTCTATACCATATGAAGCAGCTATATCTGCAGTCCAAAATGTTCCATTATCATAAGAATTTCCCCAAACTCTGGACACTAAACTGTATTGTTGATTTCCAGAAAAGTTACGATTATAAACATCAAACCAATATTCTTCTACAGCAGTTTGTTCTGTTGTATAAATATAAATTCCTAAATCTCTAATGCTATTATTTTCTGTGATAGTTCCCCAATGAATTAATGAAGATGCAAATTGCATACTTTCTGATGTTGATTCTTGATCATTTCCTTGCGGAAAAGTTGCAAATCCATTTGCCCAACTATGGCCAGCATATGGACTAAAATTTCTTAAAAACGGAAATTGTGTGTCATTTCTGTCAGTGGAAGCTGCATCCCTGATTAAAATATTAATCATGTCCCCCCATTGTGAAGACCAACCTGGCTCAAATTGTTCCATAAAAGCAGCAGCATGAATAAAATATCCCCAATGAAAATGGTGATCATTAATGTTATTATCTTGTCCGTGACCTGCAGGATATCCTAGCATTGCCGACCAATTAGTATTATAATAAAATAAAAAAGCTACTTCTCCTGACTCATGCGTTAACCAATCTTCTAATCGTTCTTTTACAGTAGCAATCATTTTATCTCTTGCTTCGATATCGCCTGTTTGATCTGCTATTCTAGCGGTTTGAATCAATCGATTCATCACCTGACCTTCATTGTAAGAATCTGTCCAAGTTGCTAAACCATCATTCTCTATTTGAGAAATTTTAGCATCTAACTCTGAAGGGCTGAAACCTGCACTATAATTTGCCAAATAAGGTATTGTTGGTAAAATTCCTTTATAGGTATTTTCTACCGTAAAACTATTACCATCTAACATGTTTAAATCTCCTCTTACAGAGTTATAAGCGTACGTATTAGGTGTTGGTGAATTAGAACTTAAATTATACCATTGATGAGGTAATAACCCTAATAACATATTATAATTCGTACCCTCTTTTACATCTGTATCTGCAGTAAACGTAGTCGTTACCTTAGAACTATTTTCATTGTAACTCCAAATGGTTGAAGTACTTGAAGGAAATACATATGCATATTTTTTAAAATCTTGAGCGACACTGCTAACATTACTTGTATTTTGTGGCAACATGGCCATAGACCAATAATCTTTACCGTTTAAAGTTGAAGTATATATATTTCCTAATTGTGACCAAGTACTTCCAGAAGGCGCATAAAAAACAAAATCGGCGCCACTTGTCGCGTTTTCTATAATTAAAATTTCATTTGAAATACTAACTGAACCAGAGTTTACCTTAATTTCTACAATATCATCAGCATCTTTTTCAAAATATAAAAAAGGCATTCCGATACCTGAAGTAGCTTTTAATTCATGATTAGTATCCTTCCAATTCATAGAAACTGTCCAATCTGAATAATCTGAAACGGTAGATTTTGATGTATTTAAACCTGTTATACCGACTTCTATAGGGGCCGAATCTCCTATAACACCAAAAGGAATATAGGTTACAATTAAACCAGTATTCGTAGTTTTCATGGTCATAGGGTAATTAAACAAATTATCTGCGTGATTTTCTTTTACCAATTTAGACCACCAGTCATTTGTAGGTACAGGCTTACCAGCTGCATTTCCAGTTAATTGTGGAACACCAGAAGGATATCCATTTCTGCCCGCAGCATCTACTCCTGGATGTGTATTGGTATAGCTACCACTTCCTACTTGAACTGTTTGTGCGTTAATTGAAAAACAAATTAAAAGAAAAGAGATAAAAAAAGAAGCGCTTTTTTTGAGGGATTTTTTTTTAAACATATAAATTATTTTTTTAAATAAAAATATCACTTTACCTTGTTATCCCAAAGAATTAAGACCATACAAATACTATACAAAAACAATTTTTCATAAATATTTCGTTTTTCTAAAAACAAAAAGCATCTCCTATAACAATTTGCAATAAAAAAGCCGCTAGAGAATTTCTAGCGGCTTTTTGTGTTCTTTATTTGATTATAAAAATCAATCAAAATTAGTATTCATTTTCAGATAATCTAAAAATTCTCTTTTCGTATTTTTTTCTTTAAACTTACCTCCAAATTCTGCAGTTACAGTAGAACTTTCTATGTCTTTAATTCCTCTAGAATTTACACACAAATGTTTTGCATCTATTATACAAGCAACATCTTCTGTTCCTAAAGCTTCTTGCATAGCCTGCACAACTTGCATTGTTAAACGCTCTTGCACTTGAGGTCTTTTTGCAAAATACTCTACAATTCTATTCATTTTAGAAAGCCCAATTACTTTTCCATCAGAAATGTAAGCAACATGTGCTCTTCCTATAATTGGTAATAAATGATGTTCGCAAGTAGAATATAAAACAATATTCTTCTCTACCAACATTTCACCATAATTGTAATTATTATCAAACGTTGATGCCTTTGGCATATTTTTAGGGTTTAACCCCATAAATATCTCATTTACAAAAGCTTTTGCAACTCTTTTCGGAGTTCCTTGTAAACTGTCATCCGTTAAATCCATTCCCAAAGTGTTTAAAATATCTTTTACACTTTCTTGGATTCTTTCTATTTTTTCTTCGTCAGAAATATTAAAAGCATCCGCTCTTAACGGAGTTTTAGCTGATGTACCTATATGGTTCTCTCCTATTTCTTCAATTCTATCGTCATTCATTTTGCTGTTCAATTCAAACATTTCAATCTTAATTAAGGTGCAAATTTACGTGTTTACAACGTATTATTTTAGTTTATTAATAAATTATAACTATAAAACTATATTTTTTTACGCTTTCAACTTATTTACCAATTCTGATAAAGAACAATTTGTTTGCTCCCCAGAATTCATGCTTTTTAAAGTGAAAACATCATTTTCTACTTTAGAAACTACAAATTCTATTTCTCTATTGGAAACATATTTCCATTGACGTTTTTGTTGTTTATTACTTTCACCTAAATCCGGATAAAACTCAGATTTTATTGCCTGTTCTCTCAAACTTTTTATTGTTTTCATTTTAATACTGTCTGTCGCCGCATCAAAATTTAAGAAAATAACTTTCGGTTTTGGTAAATCAACTACTTTAAACAAACTTAATTCTTCTAAAACCAGGTAGATTCTATCCAATCCAAAAGAAATTCCAACTCCAGAAACATCTTTTAAACCAAAAATTCCTGTTAAGTCGTCATATCTTCCACCTCCACCAATAGAACCCATTTTCACGCTTTCTGGCGCCGAAACTTCAAAGATGGCTCCTGTGTAATAGTTTAAACCTCTTGCCAAGGTTACATCTATTTCTAACGTTGAACTTTCTAAACCTAATTCATCAATAGCATTAATCACAAAACGCAACTCATCAACTCCGTTTTTTCCTTCATCAGATGTTTGTAACAGACTCTCTAAAGAAGCTAAATTCTCTAAATTAGAACCAGAAAAATCAAACAAAGGTTGTACTTTTTTAATGGCATCTTCAGTAATTCCTTTGGCGAGCATCTCTTTAATGACACCTTCTTTACCAATCTTATCTAACTTATCTAAAGCAACTGTAAAATCGATTAATTTATCTTGCGCCCCTATAACTTCTGCAATTCCAGAAAGTATTTTTCTATTGTTTATTTTGATGGTTGTTCCTTCTAAACCCAGTTTACCAAAAACAGTATCGTATAATTGAATAAACTCAACTTCTTGCCATAAAGATTTGCTTCCAACCACATCTGCATCACACTGAAAAAATTCTCTAAAACGTCCTTTTTGTGGTCTATCTGCTCTCCAAACAGGTTGTACTTGATACCGTTTAAAAGGAAATGTAATCTCATTTTGGTGCTGCACAACATATCTTGCAAAAGGAACTGTTAAATCATAACGTAAAGCTTTTTCAGAGATTTGAGACGTTAATTTTAAGCTGTTTTTTTCTGTCAATAATTTTTCATCAGCTTTCGCTAAAAAATCCCCAGAATTTAAAATTTTAAAAATAAGTCTATCTCCTTCTTCACCATATTTACCCATTAAAGTGGATGAATTCTCAAAACTTGGAGTTTCTATGGGTTGAAATCCGAAAGTTTCAAAAGCAGTTTTAATTGTATTACTGATATATGTCCTGTTTGCTACTTCTGTTGGCGAAAAATCTCTTGTTCCTTTTGGGATGCTTGGTTTCATTTTTGATATTTTCTTTCATTCCTGTCTTTCAATATCGCTCAAGATAAACTTCAACAGAAATATATTTATTACTATATTAAAGAAAAATGAGCTTCCTCATAATTCTTTGTTTGATATGACAAACCGTTAGAAAAGTTAATTTTTCTTAGGAATGACAAACTGCACATAAAGTTGGTTTTTCTCAAGAGTGAAATACCAAAATCAATTGCGCGGACAAATATCGTGAAAAAGTTATAGTTTTTCAGAAGTTGTAACCATTTTATTTCTGCGCCTTAAACTGTATAAAGAAGCATTTAATTCAAAACCTAATAAGAGAATTATCGCATTTAACCACACAAATAACATTAAGATTAAAAGAGTTCCAATAGAACCATATAATTGATTGTACTGTGCAAATTTAACCACGTAAATTCCAAATAAATAAAAGGTACATAAAGATAAAATAGTAGTTAAAATTGCACCTCCAGAAAAAAACTTCGTCTCTTTACCTTGTTTAGTTCCATACCTAAAGAGTAAGGAAACTATCGTAAAAATCATCACTAAAAAAAGAAGTCCTCTTCCATAATAAAAAAGGTTTAAATCATCTGTATGCAACCAACCTATTTCATCAATTTTAGTCAACGCTACCTGATATAAAATAACCAAAATAATTGTGACTATTAAAAAAAGAGAAATTAACAAAGAAACTCCTAAAGAGATAAAATACGCTCTAAAAACGTTTCGTATTTCTTTTACATGGTAAGAATATTCAAATCCACCAAAGATTGCATTGACTCCATTTGTCATTAAAAAAATTGACAATAAGAAACCAAAAGACAACAAACCTCCGTATTGATTGTTAAGAATATCATTAAGCACCAAGTCTACAGCTTCAAAAGTTTGTGGTGGTAGAATATCTTTGATAAATGAAAACAAACCTTCTGAAAAACCATCTATTGGTATGTAAGGAATTAAGGTTAAAATAAACAGCATAAAAGGAAAAACCGCCATAAAAAAGCTAAATGCAATCCCTCCTGCCCTAGTTGTTAAAGCACCTTCTGCAATACCAATAATATACATTTCTAGAACATCATACAAAGACATCCCTTCTAAACCTGGTATTTTTATTTTCTTCCCAAATTTCACCAATATATGTACAATTGGTATTTTTTCTAGTTTGTCCTCTATTTCTTTACTCATTCGTTCTTTTGTCTTTCATACATTTCCCTAAAGGGGAAAAACTTACTCGATATTTAGTTTATTTAAATTTAAAAATAACTCTTTAAAAATTAGTTCTTTTGTGTTTGCTGAAATAGAATCTTTTAAAAAAAGGAAATTGGCATCAAAAGCGATACTCGATAAAAGACCATATTTATTGTTAAAAAACAAAGTTTTGTTATGACTATTAGTTTCTTTTATTTGATATATTTTAAATGCTAAACTTTTAGACTTATATACTTTTTTTGTTACTGAAAAGGTATCAAAATCTGATATCAAAAAATTTCCTGCTAAATTGTATTTTAAATCTATATTTAATAGAGAATCTATTTGATGTTTGTATTCAAAATTAATGAATCCTTGTTTTTTAATAATATTTAAACTGAATTTTTTAATGCTATCTCTTTCTAATGAATACTTATAAACAGAAATATTCTTTTCTTTTTTTCCACAACTAACAAGAAAAAAAACGAATAGTAACCCATAAAAATTTATACTTTTCATTCGATAATAATCTTATAATACGTGAGAAGTCCATAAAGATTTTCTCTACTAAACTTTGCTTCTTTTAAACGATTTCTCTCAGGATTGACATTAAAATTAAATGCCGTTCTAAAATCTGATTTTTCTAAATTAGTATGCTCAAAAATAGCTCCTTTTAAATCTGAATTATAAAAAAAGCAGCCACTTGCTATTGTTTCTGTAAAATCTACTTCTTGTAAATTACAGTTTTCAAATTTTGTGCTCGGTATTTTTAATTGATAAAAAGACGATAAATTCAACTGACATTCTTTGAATGACATTTGGAGTAAAAATAGATTTACTTCATTAAATTTCACACCAATCATCTTACAATTGGTGAAGTTTACATTTTTAAAAGCACTATCTTTAATAATAGTATTACTAAAATTACAATCTATAAATTCGCACTCTACAAATTGTATATTAGAAGCATGAATTCCTTCAAAATTACAATTTACAAATGTACAATTGTCGTATTCTCCTTTCTTGATTTTAGTTTTAGTAAAATTAATTTTTGAATATTCTTCACTATCAAAATAATTGTCTGTCATCTCTTTTTCTGAAGTTACAACTCTAAAAAGCTTTTAAGCTTAAGTCTAAATTATAAACTGAATGAGTTAACGCGCCAGATGAAATAAAATCGACACCACAATCAGCATATTTTCTAATTGTTTTTTCATTAATTCCGCCAGAAGATTCTGTCAAACAAGCATCACCAATTAATGTAACGGCTTTTCTAGTATCTGCATAATTAAAGTTATCAATCAAAATTCGGTAAACTTCATGGTTAGAAAGAATCTCTTTAATTTCTTCTAAACTTCTTGCTTCGACAATTATTTTAAGATCTAATTTATTTTTAGCTAAATACTTCTTCGTTTTTGTGATTGCAGCTGTAATTCCGCCTGCAAAATCGATATGATTATCTTTAATCATTATCATGTCATACAATGCAAAACGGTGGTTCGCTCCTCCTCCAATTTTTACAGCCCATTTTTCTAAAGCCCTAATCCCTGGAGTTGTTTTTCTTGTATCTAAGACTTTGGTTTTTGTTCCTTTTAATAAATCAGCAAAAAAAGCAGTTTTTGTGGCAATTGCACTCATTCTTTGCATTGCATTTAAGACTAATCTTTCTGCCATTAAAATAGATTGAGATTTACCAGAAACATGAAAAACGATATCTCCAAACTTTACTTTTTCTCCATCATTTATAAAAGTTTCTATCTGTAAATCTGAATCTACATACTTAAAAACTTGTTTCGCAAATTTAACACCTGCTATAATTCCATCGTCTTTTACTAACAGTTTTGCGTTCCCTAGAGCGTCATCAGGAATGCATGAAAGTGATGTATGGTCTCCATCTCCAATATCTTCCCTAATAGCATTTACAATTATTAATTCTAACTCTTTTTCAAATTGTTCTTTTGATATCATTCTATAAACTTTATTCTAATGTAAAAATAGTAATTCATAATTCATAATTCGTAATTTTACAACATGAAAATTAAATTGCTAGGTATCGGTAAAACTGACAATAAACAATTAGTTCAGTTAATTGATGAATATCAAAATCGTTTAAAACATTATATAAAGTTCGAATTAGAGTTAATTCCAGATATTAAAAATGTAAAGAATTTGAGTGAACATCAGCAAAAAGAAAAAGAAGGCGAATTAATTTTAGCTAAACTTCAAAACACAGATCAATTGGTTTTACTGGATGATAAAGGGAAGCACTATACTTCTGTTGAATTTTCTGAGTATATACAAAAGAAGATGAATGCTGGTCTTAAACAATTAGTTTTAGTAATAGGTGGCCCCTATGGTTTTTCTGATGCTGTTTATAAAAAATCAATTGGAAAAATATCTTTATCAAAAATGACATTTTCCCATCAAATGATTCGTCTTTTTATCGTAGAACAGCTTTATAGAGGATTCACTATTTTAAAAAACGAACCTTATCATCATGAATAACTTCATATTTTTCTTTTTAAATTGTAAAGAATAAAAACTTTGTAACTTTGATACTTTAAAAACTTTGCAACTTATAAATAATGAAATTAGTTTTTGCTACCAACAACCTTAACAAACTGAAAGAAGTGCAAGAAATGTTACCAAATTCAATAGAACTATTGAGTTTGAAAGACATTGATTGTTTTGAAGACATTGATGAAACTGAAACTACTTTAGATGGAAATGCAAAATTAAAAGCTAATTATATTACAGAGAGGTTTGGTTATAATTGTTTTGCTGATGATACAGGTTTAGAAGTAGAGAGTTTAGATGGGAAACCTGGAGTATATTCTGCACGTTATGCCGGGGAACCCTCAAGTTCTGAAAATAACATGCAAAAACTATTATCAGATTTAAAAGAAGAACCAAACAGAAAAGCGCAATTTAGAACAGCAATTTGTTTGAATTTAAATAAACAGCAATTTTTGTTCGAAGGAATATGTAAAGGTGAAATTTTAACAGAAAAACATGGTAAGCATGGTTTTGGATACGATCCAATTTTTAAGCCAAAGGGTTTTGATATATCTTTTGCGAAAATGACTTCAGAAGAAAAAAACACGATTTCCCATAGAGGAATTGCAATACAGAAGTTAGTTGAATTTTTATCAAATTATAAATAAAATTTTAGACTTCACAAGTTTTAAAACATGTGAAATCTTGCACAAAAATGGAAAACAAATCTTACACAAAATATTTTATCCTTTTATCAGCTTTACTGATATTACTATTCTTTTTGAATATTAGTTTTGGTTCTGTTTCAATTCCCTTTAAAGAAATATTTCAGACATTAACTGGTGGAACTCCGTCTAAAGAAAGTTGGGAAACGATCATTCTAAATTTTAGATTGCCTAAAGCTATTACAGCAATTTTAGTTGGTTCTGGCTTGTCTATTTGTGGTTTGTTAATGCAAACGCTTTTTAGAAACCCCTTAGCAGGACCTTTTGTATTAGGTATTTCTTCGGGCGCAAGTTTGGGAGTTGCCATTTTAATTTTAGGCTCATCTGTTTTTGGAGGCTTTTTAGTATCGTCTTCAATCTCAAATTGGTCTTTACCAATTGCGGCCAGTTTAGGTGCTTTTTTAGTATTATCAGCGGTGATTATTGCCGCAAATAAAGTTAGAAATACCATGTCAATTTTAATCATTGGGTTAATGTTTGGCAGCTTAACATCGGCTGTTATAAGTGTTTTATCTTATTTCTCTGAAGCAGCTCAAATTCAGCAATATGTATTTTGGAGTTTTGGTAGTTTAGGAAACTTAACATGGAATGAGTTGCTAGTTTTCGGTATTATTTATTTTTTAGGAATTATTGGAGCTGTCTCTGTTATAAAACCTCTAAATAGTTTTTTATTAGGAGAAAATTATGCAAAAAGTGTAGGCATCAATATTAAAAGGAATAGAAACATTATATTACTAATTACAAGTTTATTAACGGGCGTAATTACTGCTTTTTCTGGTCCAATAGCATTTGTAGGTTTAGCTGTTCCGCACATTGCCCGAATGTTATTTTCGAGCTCAAATCATAAAATATTAATTCCCTCAACCGCTATTATTGGGGCAATTGTTTTATTAATTTGTGATTCAATTGCGCAATTACCGACAAGTGAATTTACACTTCCTATAAATGCCATTACGTCATTATTTGGTGCTCCTATTGTTATTTGGTTGTTAATTAGAAAAAAGACAATATTTGTGTAAATACCCTTCAAAGTGTCAAATTTGAAGAGTTGAGTAAAAATTAAAACTATAAGTGATACTTCATGAAATCCATGTCTGAAAATAGAGTTCTTAAAACTGAAAACTTATCCATAGGTTATCAAACTAAAAAAGCACAAAATATTGTAGCTTCGAATATTAATTTATCGATTGAAAAAGGTAAATTAGTTATAGTTTTAGGCAAAAATGGTATTGGAAAATCAACTTTATTAAAAACCCTTGCAAAAGTTCAGAAACCTCTAAATGGTAGTATTTTTATCAAAAACAAGAAGTTATCATCCTATTCACACCAAGAACTAGCAACTTCTTTGAGTATGGTTTTAACGGAAAGACTACCAGAAAGTCAATTGACTGTATTTGAACTAGTTGCCCTTGGAAGACAACCTTATACGAGTTGGATTGATAAATTATCTGCTGTTGATTTAGAAAAAATAAATTGTGTACTTGCTGAAACGGAAATTCATCACTTAAAAAACAAACGTTTTCATGAATTAAGTGATGGTCAACTGCAAAGAGTTTTAATCGCTAGGGCTTTAGCGCAAGACACAGAAATCATCATTTTAGATGAACCAACCGCACACTTAGATTTACATCATACCATCAAAATTTTTTCTTTGTTAAAAAATTTGACAGAAAAAACTTCAAAAACAATTATTATGTCTTCTCATGAGGTGAATTTATCTATAAAATTTGCAGATGAAATTATCTTATTTACAGATGCTAAAATCTATACGGGGAGTCCTACAGAATTAATAAACAACAACTCTTTCGACAACTTATTTCCTAAAGAAATTGTTAATTTTAACAGAAATTTACAACAGTTTATCATAAACAAAAAGTAATTTTGAGGATATGTTAATTTTTTACTTCTTTTAATTAAAAATCAAATAAATTTAAACACTTTTATAATCTATGAAAAAAATACTTTATATAGCTGGTGCGTTGTCGTTTATGGCTTGTAGTTCTAGTAAATATGCTTCAAAAATTGAAGTTAAAAATGTAGATCAAGCTGCAAAATATGCTGCTTCAATTACTGCAAAAGATCTAGGAACTCACCTATTTACGTATGCTTCAGATGAATTTGAAGGAAGAAACACTGGGGAACCTGGCCAAAAGAAGGCTGTAGAATATTTAAAAAAATTTTATATCAAACAAGGTATTGATTCCCCAATTGGAGCTGATGATTATTTTCAAGAAGTACCTGCAGAATTTTTAAACAAAGGTGCAAGAAAAACATCTTTAAAAGATTCTGAAAATGTTCTTGCTTTCATTAAAGGTACAGAAAAACCAGATGAAATTGTAGTTATCTCTGCTCACTTAGATCATGAAGGTATTAAAAATGGTGAAATATATAATGGAGCTGATGATGACGGTTCTGGAACTGTAGCTATTTTAGAAATTGCTGAAGCTTTTAAAATGGCTACTAAGGCAGGAAAAGGTCCAAAACGATCTATATTATTTTTACATGTTACAGGTGAAGAAAAAGGACTGTTAGGTTCTAAATATTATACAGAAAACCCTTTATTTCCTCTGGCAAATACGGTTTGTGATTTAAATATTGATATGGTTGGTAGAACTGATGAAAGACATAAAGAAGATCCAAATTATGTATATTTAATAGGTTCTGATAAATTAAGCACTGAGTTGCATACTTTATCGGAAGAAATTAACAGAAAATACACGAACATTAATCTAGATTATAAATATAATCATGAAAATGATCCTAATCGTTTTTACTATAGATCTGATCATTATAACTTTGCAAAACACAACATTCCAATTATTTTCTATTTTAATGGCACACACGCAGATTATCACAGACCAAGTGATACTCCTGACAAAATTAACTACGAATTGTTAGAGACCAGAACACGTTTGGTTTTTCATACAGCTTGGGAAATTGCTAACAGAGAATCAAGAATCACTGCGGACAAAATAAAGGATATAGAAAAATAGTTTTTCTAAAAATTATAAATATTTAAAAACCGAGCAATACGAATTGCTTGGTTTTTTTTTCACCAAAAACATTCTTTTTATGAGAAATCAACCTTGGAATATATATATATATATATATTAATGAAAAAATATTAATGAAGGTTAGTAAGTTTTCTTTTAAAAAAATATATTTACAAGAAAAATATGAAAACTACCTTTATTTTAATAATTTGTTTTTTATTTATTTCTCCAAACATTCTCTCTCAAGAAGAATTCGAGAAAGAAGGAGGAGCCTATTACAAATTTTCATTTGCAACCACTTTAGGCCTTAATGAAGATTTTGAGTCTAAAATAGAAGGCGAAACTTATGGAGATCGTGTTTATGCAGGAAAAACATTTTTGAGATTGAGTGCCTTTTTTTTTGAAACCTCCGTTGGATACCAATTTGGCAAACGCGCAGCACTAGGCATCAATCTTGGGTATCATTATCATTCAGAACAAGGTCTTCATTTTTTGCCCGCCTACGTTAATGCTAGAATTAATTTATCTGATAACGATGATAGCTTTTTCATTAGAAGTGGTTATGGACAAATATTTCGTATAAATTCTGATTTTGAATCAGGAAACATCTATAAGATCGGTTTAGGATTTCAATCTAGCAACAATATACTTGGTGGCTTCGAATTTACTCACAAAAACTTTGGTTACAGAAAACTTACTGGATTATCAAGTTTATCTGTTTTTATAGAATATGCACTTTTTTAATTTACTCAGGTATAGTTTTGAAAGGCCTTATTTTAAATTTTTCTATTTAAAATAAGGCTTTTCAAAATTAACTTTTTAGGGCAAGACCTTCTATCTTGGTTAATGATTTATTCAAGTCATTAAAACGAACTTCATATCAACCTTAAACTTGGCGAGTATTAATCATATTGCTTCATTTCTTCATCATAAAACTCACCTGCTTTATCCATTAAACCAGCCAATTCTGTAGCAATATCTTCTTCATTTTCTCCTGTTAAATCTTCAAACCACTCAACTGAATCGTCTTTTAAATTAATTATAAAACGTGGAAATTCTGTATGTAATACAAAAATATCTTCTGGGAATTTGCTGTTATCAGCTAGTAAAAATTTAGGTAAATCCATTTTGTTTATTTTTTTGTCATTTTGATTTCAGATTCATTTCGAAATGACGTTTATTATTCTAATATTAATTGTTCTTTCTCTTTTATCAATTTTAAAGTTAACCGATTAAATCTGATAAATAATAAAATTGATGCTGTTGTTAAACCTGCTAATAATCCTAACCAAATACCAAAACTACCATACATTTCTTCTTTTCCTAAAAAATAGGAAACAGGAAAACCGACCACCCAATAAGAAATAAAAGTAAGAATGGTGGGTATTTTAACATCTTGTAAACCACGTAAAGCACCTAAAACAAGTACTTGAATACTATCCGAAATTTGAAAGAATGCGGCTGCTAGCAATAATTTTGAAGCTATAGAAATTACTTCCATATTATCTGCATAATTCACTTTATCATTTAAATCCACATAAATCGTAGGCATAATTTTATGGAAGATAAAAAACAGAATAGCAAAGATTGTTGCTAGAATAACTCCTAATAGAAAGATTGAAAATGCAATTCTACGCAATTCTTTATAATTTTGTAATCCTTTTTGGTTCCCTACCCTAATCATAGAAGCCACACTTAACCCCATAGCCACCATAAAGGTCATCGAAGATAAGTTTAACGCAATTTGATTTGCTGCTTGCGGATTTTTACCCAACAAACCACTTAACCAAATCGCAGCTGTAAAAATAGCTACTTCAAAAAACATTTGCATGGCACTTAAAGAACCTAAATTGATGATTTTTTTAATCGTTAAAATATCTAAGACAAAGAATTTTATGTTTTTTACAATTTGTGCTGATCGCTCTTTATAACGTAGTAATAACCATAAATAAATAACCATTATAATTCTAGAAGCTAACGTGCCATAAGCTGCTCCAACAATACCCATTGGGGGAAATCCAAACTTTCCAAAAATGAGAATATAATTTAAAACAATGTTCACAATATTGGCAAGCAAAGTTGCATACATGGGGTATTTCGTCATGGACATACCATCACTAAACTGTTTTATTGCTTGAAAAATAACCAAAGGAATTAATGAAAAAGCAACCAAGTCTAAATACGGAATTGCTAATTCTACAACTTCTTTGGGCTGTTTCATTAAGTACATTAATGGTTTAGAAAAATAAATCCCTAAAAACAAAGCAATACCTATAACTGTGCACAAAAACAAACCGTGTTTATAAGTAGATCTTGCTTGTTCCAAGTTATCTGAAGAATCAGCTTCTGCTATTAAAGGTGTAATGGCTGTCGAAAAGCCGATACCTATTGACATGGCAATAAACATAAAACTGTTCCCTAAAGAAACTGCTGCTAATTCTGCAGTTCCAATTTGGCCGACCATAATATTATCAACAAAAGAAACAAAAGTATGCCCTAACATACCTAACATAACAGGTGCGGCAAGCTTCCAATTGTATTTAAACTCTGATGTATATTGTGTAATATTCACTTAATAAGTTGCATTCTTTAGATTGCGAAGATACATATTACAGGATGAAGCATAACTTTACAACTTATCAATTTTTCTTATCTTTTTATCATAAAATTAAGTACTTTTGATAAACAAAAAATTAAAAAATGGCAGATATTACACTAAAAGGAAATGCAATAAATACAGTAGGAAATTTACCTAAAACTGGAGAAAAAGCTCCAGGTTTCAAACTAACTACTTTAGATTTATCAGAAAAAAGTTTATCAGATTTTAAAGGAAAGAAAATTATTTTAAATATTTTTCCAAGCATAGATACTGGCACATGTGCTACTTCTGTTAGAGAGTTTAATAAAAAAGCTGCAGATTTAGAAAATACAGTTGTACTTTGTATTTCTAGAGATTTACCTTTTGCGCAAGCTCGTTTTTGTGGAGCTGAAGGAATAGAAAATGTTGTAATGCTTTCTGATTTCGCTACTGGTAAATTTGGTAAGGATTATCAATTAGAAATTACAAACGGTCCATTAGCACATTTGCACTCTAGAGCAATTGTTATTATTGATAAAAATGCGAATGTAATCTATACAGAACAAGTTTCTGAAATTGCTGATGAGCCTAATTATGATGCTGCTCTAAACGCTATGTAAGATGAAAAATTCTAAAGATGGATTTTTAAGAGGAAGAATACGAAGTTTAAAGTTTGCTTTAAAGGGCATGTGGATTTTAATGACCACTGAAGATAGTATTAAAGCCCAATTATTTTTTGCTTTAATTGCCACTATTTTAGGATTTTATTTTAATATTACGGCTACAGAATGGGCTATTCAATTTATTGTAATTGGTTTGGTTTTGGTTGCTGAAGCTGCCAATACAGCTATAGAAGAGGTTGCCGATTTTATTCACCCAGAGTTTCATGAAAAAATTGGTTTGATAAAAGATATTGCTGCGGGTATACCCAGTTTTGCAGCTTTTATATCTTTAATTATTGCAGGTATTATCTACGTACCAAAAATTTTATTATTATTTTAAACATATATTTACTAAATAAAGTATTTTAAAATTTAATGGCCAAAAAAAAAATAAGCACCAAAAAAGCACCTTTACAAGAAGAAGAAAAAATTAGTGTTTTTTCTTCTTTAAAAACAAGACAGGCTAAAACACTTTTTTCAATATTTTTAATGTTGTTTTCTGTTTTTTTATGCATTGCTTTTATTTCGTTTTTCTTTAATTGGCAAGAAGATCAAAGCACACTTCATTACTTAACAGATAAAACTGTAAAAAGTAAAAATCTTTTAGGTAAGGTTGGGGCTAATTTAAGTCACTTTTTTATTTACAAAGGCTTTGGCTTGGCTGCTTTTATTATCTGTTTTCAGGTTTGCTTAACTGGTTTTCATTTTCTTATTCAAAAGAAATTTTCAAAAATTATTATTTGTTGGAATTGGGGTGTAATTTCCATGTTGTGGGTTTCTTTAGTTTTTGGTTTCTTAGATAAGAAGTATGCCCTATTAGCCGGTGTTATTGGTTTTGAAATAAATAATTATTTACAAACTTTTATTGGAAAAATAGGATTAGCGATTGTTTTGATTTTTTCACTGATTGCCTATTTAGTAATTCGATATAAAGTTTCTTTAGATACTTTCATTGAAAAGATAAAACAGCAAAGACTAGAAAGAAAAGCATCAAAAATTGAAGCTGAAAAAGCAGAAAGTTTATTAGAAAATAATGATAATAAAGAAACTATCTCTGATCCAAATATACAAGACATAAAAGAAAAATCAGAGTTTGAGTTATCCGTAGAAAATCTAAAACCTACTATTTCTAAATATTCTGATGTTTCAACCAATAAACAAGAAATCAATTTAAAAATTGAAAAAGAATCTAAACCTGAATTAAAAGTTGAGGAAATTATTGAAGATTTAGAAATTGATGTTGAAAAAGTTGAAGAAGAAGAACATTCTGTTGAAAATTTATCCAATAAAATATTAAAAGATTTCGGTGAGTTTGACCCTACGTTAGAGTTATCGAATTTTAAGTTCCCTACTTTCAATTTATTAAAACAATACAATGAAACTATTTCTATAGATCCAGAAGAATTAGAAGCCAATAAAAATAAAATTGTAGAAACATTGAAAAACTACAAAATTGGTATTGCAGAAATTAAAGCTACTGTTGGCCCAACGATTACATTGTATGAAATTGTGCCAGAAGCCGGCATCAGAATATCTAAAATCAAAAATTTAGAAGATGATATTGCATTGTCTTTATCCGCTTTAGGAATTAGAATTATTGCTCCTATTCCTGGAAAAGGCACCATTGGTATTGAAGTCCCTAATAAAAAATCGACCATAGTGTCCATGCATTCTGTTATTTCATCAAAAAAATTCCAAGAATCAACGATGGAATTACCCATAGCTTTAGGTAAAACTATTTCTAATGAAACTTTTGTGGTTGATCTCGCAAAAATGCCTCACTTATTAATGGCGGGTGCAACTGGTCAAGGAAAATCTGTCGGTTTAAATGCAGTTTTAACATCACTTTTATATAAGAAACACCCTGCAGAAGTAAAGTTTATTTTAGTTGATCCTAAAAAAGTAGAACTAACTTTATTCAATAAAATTGAACGTCATTATTTAGCAAAATTACCAGATGTAGAAGAAGCAATTATTACAGATACAACCAAAGTTGTGCATACTTTAAATTCTTTATGTATTGAAATGGATAACAGGTATGACTTGTTAAAGTTAGCCATGGTTAGAAATATAAAAGAATATAATGTTAAGTTTAAAAAACGTAAATTAAATCCTAATGATGGGCATCGCTTTTTACCTTATATTGTTTTGGTTATTGATGAATTTGCAGATTTAATTATGACCGCTGGAAAAGAAGTTGAGACTCCAATTGCGCGTTTAGCACAATTAGCTAGAGCCATTGGTATTCACTTAATTGTAGCAACACAAAGACCTTCTGTAAACGTAATTACCGGAATTATTAAAGCAAATTTCCCGGCAAGAATTGCCTTTAGAGTAACTTCTAAGATAGATTCTAGAACGATTTTAGATGCTGGAGGGGCAGATCAATTAATTGGACGTGGAGATTTATTATATACTGCAGGAAATGAAATTAATAGAATACAATGTGCCTTTGTCGATACACCCGAAGTAGAAAAAATAACAGATTATATTGGTTCTCAAAAAGCATATCCTGAAGCTTATTTATTACCAGAATATGTAGATGATGAAAGTGGCACAAGTATTGATATTGATATCGCAGATAGAGATAAACTTTTTAAGGAAGCAGCAGAAATAATAGTAATCGCACAACAAGGTTCTGCTTCTTTATTGCAAAGAAAATTAAAATTAGGGTACAACAGGGCAGGAAGATTAATAGACCAATTAGAAGCGGCAGGTATTGTTGGTGGTTTCGAAGGAAGCAAAGCAAGACAGGTATTAGTATCCGATTTTATGGCACTAGAACAATTATTAGAAAACGAAAAGAATCAATAAAAATGAAAAAAATATCAATTTTATTTTTAAGTTTATGTATTACATCAATTACTTTTTCTCAGAATTCAGAAGAAGCAAAATCTTTGTTAGATGAGGTTTCTATAAAAATGGGAGCTTATGAAAACATGTATTTAGGTTTTACTCAAACTTTAAGTAATGAAGATGCTGGCATTAAAGAGGGTGATGAACCACCAATAAGAGGAGTAATTAATTTACAAAGAGAAAAGTACAGCTTAAATTACTTGGGAAATAAATTTATTTATGATGGTAAAAAATTATATGTAATTAACAATGATGAAAAAGAAATCTCAATTACTGAAGGTGATTTAGAAGGTGATGATGGTTTTATTTATCCATCAAAATTATTAACTTTTTACAAAGAAGGCTACAATTTTGATATGGGAAAACTACAAAATATCAATGGACGCGAAATTCAGTTTGTAACTTTAAATCCTATCGATAGTAATTCAGATATTGTTAAAGTTGAATTAGGTATTGATTCAAAAACAAAACATATTTATACGCTAGTACAAACCGGATCTAACAGTTCTAGAACAGCATTTACCATCACCAAATTTAAGAGTAATCAAACATTATCTGAAAATTTTTTTATATTTGATAAACAAAAATACTTAAGTCAAAATTATACAATCGATTAATTCTTTCAATTAACAGAAAATTAGTAGCATCTTAATATTTAAGATGCTACTTTTGCTTTTTTATGAAAATTTTAGATAAATATCTCTTAAAAAGTTTTTTTAAACCTTTTATAGCCACTTTTATAATTGTACTTTTTGTACTAGTTATGCAGGCTTTATGGCAAGCATTTGAAAATATCGCTGGTAAAGGGATTAGCCTTATTTTTATCCTAAAATTTCTGTACTACACAACGCTGATGATCATTCCGCAAGCATTGCCGATTGGTGTGTTGCTATCATCGATTATGGCTTTAGGAAATTTAGGTGAAAACTACGAATTTGCTGCCGCTAAATCTGCCGGTATTTCATTACAACGGTTGGTTCGACCGATTGGTATATTAGCCATTCTTTTAAGCGGCGTTAACTTTTTATTTTTAAACAATGTGTATCCCTACGCAGTTTATAAACAAATAAACTTAAAACAAAATATTAAGAAAAAGCAACCTGCCATGGCCTTAGTGCCTGGAAGTTTTAATGCAGATATACCCGGTTATCAAATAAAATTTGACGAAAAATACGGAGAACAGGAAAACCTTTTAAAGAATGTTTTAATCTATGATTTAAAAAGCAGAAGAGGAAATCAAAAAGTAATTACTGCAGACAGAGGTAAAATTGTTACAGAAGAGGGAAGCAGATACATTACCTTTATTTTATATGATGGAAATTATTATGAAGAACATGTAAAGAGTGCAAGAACTACTGCTAAAAGAAAAAGAATGGCAGCCTCTAATGCCACTTTTAAAGAATATGAGATTAATATTGATATTGGTAATAGTTTTGATGAAGGAAAACTAGATTCTTTAAGCAATAAGGGATACCCTATGATGTATCGTTTAAAAGAAATTAAAGACACTATTCCTAAATTAAAAGAAACTTATTACGAATCTCTAAATTTAAGAGCAAAGAATATTTTTATAAGTACACAAGCGAAAAAGTTATATTCATATCCAGATTCATTAAAAAAGAAAAAATTAGATAGTATCACGCTTCTAAACTTTCACTCGAAAGAAAAAATTACAATTTTAAACTCAGCAATAGCAAAAACAAGTCGAGTTGTTAGTACTTTAAAAAACAATACGGCATCAATTAAATGGAGAAGAAAAATACTTAATTTTTATGATACCGAATACTACAATAGACTTGCATTTTCTTTATCTTGTGTAATCTTATTTTTTATAGGTGCTCCATTAGGATCTATTATTAGAAAAGGAGGCTTTGGAATGCCAATGATATTAGCAATTGCCGTTTATGTTATTTACTTTTTTGCAAATACATTTGGTAAAAACTTAGCAGAAGAAAGCACGATATCAGCATTTTTAGGCTCTTGGATTTCTGCAATAATTATGATACCCGTAGCAATATTATTAACAAGAAGAGCTACAAAAGACAAAGGAATATTTAATTTAGATTCATTTTTACAACCTATTACCAATTTTTTTAAAAAAATAGCACCAAAAAAAGGTAAAAAAATATGACACCAAAAACTTCGCCGAAAAACACGCAATTAAATACAATAGAAGCAGCAATTAACGATATCAGAAATGGTAAAATTATCATTGTTGTTGATGATGAGAATAGAGAGAATGAAGGTGATTTTTTAGCTGCTGCTGAAAAAGTAACTCCCGAAATGGTGAACTTTATGGCAACACATGGTCGTGGATTAATTTGTGCTCCATTAACAGAAAAACGTTGCAAAGAGCTCGACTTAGGAATGATGGTAAACAACAACACAGACCCCATGGAAACTGGTTTTACTGTTTCTGTCGATTTACGTGGAAAAGGAGTTACGACTGGTATTTCTGCTTCAGACAGAGCATTAACGATTAATGCGTTAATTGATGCTGAAACCAAACCTTTTGATTTGGCAAGACCTGGTCATATTTTCCCTTTAAGAGCCAAAGAAGGTGGCGTTTTACGCCGAACTGGACATACAGAAGCAGCAATCGATTTTGCACGTTTAGCAGGTTTAAAACCCGCAGGAGTTATTGTAGAAATCATGAATGAAGATGGATCCATGGCTCGTTTACCTGAACTTTTAGTAGTTGCAAAAAAGTTTGACATTAAAATTGTTTCTATTGAAGACTTAGTTGCTTACAGGATGGAACATGATTCTTTAATTGAAAAGAAAGAAGATTTTGAGCTAGAAACTCGTTTTGGAAAATTTAGATTAAGAGCATATCAGCAAACTACAAATAATCAATTACATATTGCATTAACAAAAGGTTCTTGGACAAATGAAGAGGGAGTTTTAACAAGAATAAATTCTACATTAATAAACAATGATATCTTGGGTACTTTAACGAATAATCTCGATAAGAAATTAGACCAAATGTTTCAGGTAATAAATGATGAAGGTAAAGGTGCAATCTTATTTATCAACCAACAAAATCAATCTAAAAACTTATTAAACAGGTTGTCTATTTTAAAAGAAAATCAGAAAAGAGGAGAATTAAAAGCACCTGCAATTGCAATGGATCAAAGAGATTTTGGAATTGGCGCTCAAATTTTGCACGACTTAAACATCAGCAAATTAAAACTAGTAACCAACACACAACAAACCAGAAGAGTTGGTATGATTGGGTATGGTTTAGAAATTGTAGATTATGTCACGTACTAAAGTTTAAAGTGGGAAATTAGAAAAATTATTATCAAACTTCCCACTTCAAACTTCCTTTCTCCAGCTCTATTGCTTCCAAATTTTGTTGAAATAATCTTGCGGTATGCATTCCTTTTAAAGAAATAACATCTCCTAGAATATGAAGCCAACTTCCTTCGCGCAACCCTAAAACAGGAACTTTATTAAAAACATGAAACTCTTTTATTCGAGTTTCTCTAGTTTCTCCCATATGAGTAGAACTTTTTACAGGATCTAAATAATGAGCATTTATATTAAAAGGTATGACTCCTAAAGTGGTAAAACTTGGCGGGTATACAATTGGCATGTCATTTGTATTCTTTATATTAATCCCACAAATATTGCTTCCTGCACTTGTACCTAAATACGGAGTTCCTTTGTCTAAAACTCGTTTTAAAGTCAAAATCACATCCTTATTGTATAATTGATTTACGAGCTCAAATGTATTTCCACCACCTATAAAAACAGCTTCAGCATTTTGCAGAGCGTTCTTTGAGTTTTCAAATTCATGAATTCCTTTGACCTTAATATTTATTTTTGCAAATGCTTTTTCTGCAATTTCAGTATATTGAGCATAAGAAATACCACCTGGTCTAGCGTAAGGAATAAATAGAACCGTTTTTATATCCACAAAAAAAGTAGCTAATGTTGGTAATAAATATTCTAAATATCCACTTCCATGAATAGTAGATGTACTTGCTAAGATTAATTTTCTCATAGTTCAAAAATAAATTATTATTTGGTGATTTTTGATTGGTTTTGAAAAAAGATGTAAACTAAAATCAGAACTTGATAAAACTGAAACATTAAATGGCGAATCCTTTTCTACGAAAGCTATCCTTTGTATAGCTTTAGAAAGCTAAAATTTAAATTTCAATATTCTTAAAAGTCTTATAAAATTATGATTCTTTTCTAGTTTAACAAAAATTTACAATTGCATAAATAGAGTTTTAAGAATGCCTTCTCATTTCTTTGTTGGCATGAAAAATCAACTAGTACTCTTCTTTCTACTTTTTACTGTTATAGTCAAGAAAAAAGATAACGAATAAACGGAAAAATATTTTTTAATAAAACATTGATATCTAATGTGCATATAATAAACAAAAACAGCCATAAAGGAACTATTACAAACGATAAAGGTCAGTTTGAGATTGCAGTTATTATTGGTGATCGTTTACAATGTACCCAAATCAATTTAAAAAGTAAGCAACTAATAATATCCAGAGAAATATTAAACAAAAAAAATATTGAAATTGAACTTGAAGAAAATACATATGCTTTAGATGAGTTTACTTTAGAAAAACAAAAGAGCATTTTTTATGTAGATTTACAAATGGTGGAGCCTCCAATTATTAATGCAAAGACACTAAATTTACCTTATACAAATACAAAACCCAAAACCAATAATTCTATCGTAAAACTTAATTCTGGTATGGTTTTAAGTATAGATAATTTAAATGGTAATAAAAGAAAAAAAAGAATTGTAGAAAAAATTGCTAGTGAAGATATAAGTCTTGTTCAAATTAGAAACTATTTTACAGATGATTTTTTTATTACAGATTTACAGATTAAAAAAGAGCATATAAATCCATTTTCAAATTACTGTATTAAAAAAAATATCATCTCTTATTTTCAAAGAAATAAAAAGATTAAACTCACAAAAGTTTTAATGCATGAAAGCAGAACATTTCCACCAAAAATAAACTCTGATAGTATTATAGTCTCTAAAAAATAGTCATCTTTTTAACAGAATTTTAGAATTATTTTGCCGAATAGAATGAAAAGACACTTAAATTGTAGCTATTAAATCGTGCTTTATGCCAAAATATATTGCTGTTTTTCGTCTCTTTTATAAGTATTATAGATTCTTTGCTTAGAAATATGATGAATTTTTCTAAAATTAACATAAAAATTGTTGAAGCAGATGATTATACTGATATAAGAGTAAGAACCACATGTAAATGAAACGGACCCAACAGCAAAATTCGCAGTTGCTAGTGCTAACTTTTCTATTAAATTTAAATATTCAGAACGCTTATAGTCTTTGCGCGGAAATTTAACACAAAAAAAAGTATTTCCTTATAAAATTTTATGTGAATTAGGTGAAAAAATTTTCTTCGATGAATTAAAAATCCCTATTGATACATACTTTCGTTTTCTAGAATATTGTAATCCTATAGGTATAGAACATTTGCATAAAAACGGAAAGCTTCTGGATGTTATAAGAATTTTAAGATCAGAAAGTGTCTCTTACCACAAAATCATAAAAAAAGAGTAATTTGGCGCAATAATTGATTTTTACAGTTCCATGAGATTAAACAAAACTTTTTTATTTTTATTCCTTATTCCTTTATTATCGTTTTCTGCACATAAGTATTATCTAAGTTTAACTCAAGTTACTTTTAAACCAGCATCAAAAACGGTGCAGGTTATCATCAATGTTTTTATGGATGATATAGAAACCGCTTTGAATAGCGATTACAAAATTGATTTGCAATTAACGACTAAAAAGGAATTAAAGGATAATGATATTTATTTTAAAGAATATTTAAAGGAAAAATTACATTTTAAAATAGATAATATTGCTAAAAATTTTACTTATGTAGGAAAAGAATATGATGCAGATTTAGTTTATTTCTATCTAGAAATAGAAAACGTCAATGAATTTAAAACGATAGAAATTACAAATAACATACTCATAAAACATTTTCCTCAGCAACAAAATTTAACCAAATGTAAAGTTGGTGAGAAACACAAAAGTATATTGTTAACCAAAAAAGAAAATTCAACTACATTTAAATATGAATAATCACTCACCCCAAAATAACACATTTATGAAAAAAATTGGAATTGTCCTTTTTTCTCTTGTTTTTGTAGCAAGTTCTTTTGCGCAAGCAAAACAAGGTCACACAAATCAAAATAAGTTTAGGCAATTAAAGCAAGAATTGCCAACACCAAATGCAGAAAGAACAGCTTCTGGAGCACCTGGAAAAAACTACACGCAACAAAGGGTAGATTATATTATGGACATTGTTTTAGACGATGAAAAAAGCACTATTACTGGTTCAGAAACGATTACATATCATAACAACTCTGCAGATGATTTGGAGTACTTATGGCTACAATTAGATCAAAACATGAGAGCTGCAGATTCTAAAACACCAGACATTCAGCCAAATAAAGTTCCCTCAAAATTAAGCAAAAGTAGGTTTAAAAATACTTATACAGAAAGTGCTTTTGATGGTGGTTTTAAGATTATGAGCGTTACGAATGCTGATGGAAGTAAATTATCGCACACGATAAATCAAACTATGATGCGTATCAACTTGCCAAAACCATTGGCCTCCGGAAATACCTTTAAATTCAAAATGGACTGGTGGTATAACATTAATAATCACAAAATAGAAGGGCTTAGATCCGGCTATGAACTGTTTGAAGAAAATGGAAATAAAAACTATGTAATTGCACAATTTTATCCTAGAATGTGTGTCTATGACAATGTCGAAGGTTGGCAAAATGAACAATTTTGGGGAAGAAGTGAATTTGCTTTAGAATTTGGAGACTACACCGTAAATATTACGACTCCAGATGACCATATGTTAGGCGCAACTGGTATTTTAAAAAATGAAAGCGAAGTTTTAACAAAAAAAGAACAAAAAAGATTAGCCATTGCAAGAATAACTTTTGATAATCCTGTAATTATTAGAACTCAGGAAGAAGCAAAAAAAATTGAAAAAGGAAATTCTAAAAAAACTAAAACTTGGAAATTTTTTGCTAAAAATGTAAGAGATTATGCATTTGCAACTTCAAGAAAATTTATTTGGGATGGTATGGCTGTAGATATTAATGGTAAAACAGTAATGGCATATTCATTATATTCTAAAGAAGCAAATCCTTTGTATGGTGATCATTCGACAAGAGCAGTTGCACAAACTTTAAAAACTTATTCAAAATACACCTTTGACTATCCGTATCATAAAGCTATTTCTGTTGACGGACAAATGGGAATGGAATACCCTCAAATCTGCTTTAATCCAGGAAGACCAGATGCCGACGGAACCTATTCTGATAAGGTTAAATACAGAATGATAAAGGTTACGATTCATGAAGTTGGTCATAACTTTTTTCCAATGATTGTCAATTCTGATGAAAGACAATGGACTTGGATGGATGAAGGTTTAAACTCTTATATGGAAATGTTAGCAGAATTAGAATACGATAAAAACTTCCCTATAACAAGAGGATATCCTAAAAATATTGTGAGTTATATGAGTGGTAATCAAGATAAAATTGCACCTATAATGACTAAAGGAGACAATGTATATAATTTTGGTAGCAATGCCTACGGCAAACCTGCAACAGCTTTATGGATTTTACGCGAAACCATTATGGGTAAAGATTTATTCGATCATGCTTTTAGAACTTATTCTCAAAGATGGATGTTTAAACACCCATCTCCCGCAGATTTCTTTAGAACTATGGAAGATGCATCTGGAATAGATTTAGATTGGTTTTGGAGAGGATGGTTTTATACAACAGATGTATCAGATATCGGTATAAAAAGCGTGAAGAAATATCAAACAAATTCTGTAGATAATTCTGTAGAGTTTATAGAAGACACTTCAGAAGGATTAGGTTTTTCAAAAAAAGATGAAAATTCTAAATTTTATTATGAAATTACCTACAACAAACCTGGTGGTTTGGTGATGCCTATCATTGTTGAGTTTACTTACAAAGATGGCACTACAGAAAGAAAAACATATCCAGCACAAATATGGAGATATAATGATGCTGAAATTACTAAAGTATTTTCATCATCAAAAGAAATAAAAAGTATAAAATTAGATCCAGATTTAGAAACGGCAGATGTCGATACTTCAAATAATAGTTTCCCGAAAGATAAAACAGATCAATTTGATCAATTTAAAAAGAAAATTAAAGGTTAAAATTTAGATCAGAATTAGATAAAAGGCAATATGTATATATATTGTCTTTTTTTTTTATGATAAAAATATGTTAAAATCTAAACATTCTTTGACGTATGTAAAGTGTTATTATTAATTTCGGAGTTAATTATAATTCAAATCAAATAAAACAAATGAAAAAAATTATATTATTAGTATTTTCTTTATTCTTTGTGGTTGCTACTGATTTTGCGCAACAAAAGAAAGAAGCTGGAAAAACACAACAAGGACATACAGATCAAAACAAATTCAGACAAATGAAGGATGTTTTGGCCACTCCTAACGATCAACACACAGCTTCTGGAGCTCCAGGTCATCAGTACTCTCAACAAAAAGTTGATTATGTGATGAATATCCGTTTAGAAGAAAGTACCAATAAAATATATGGTGATGAAAAAATTACTTACCACAACAAATCTAAAGACAATTTAGAATACTTATGGGTACAATTAGACCAAAACATGAGAGCAGACGATTCTAAAACTCCTCTGGCTACCTCTGAGGGTGCTGCAGCATTTATAACACCAAATAAGTTTCAAAGTACCTATATGCAAGAAGGTAAAGGTTTTGGTTTTAATATTGAAAAAGTCGAGAGTAATGGTAAGCCCTTATCTCATTTTATCAACCAAACAATGATGCGTATTAACTTACCTAAATCATTGGCTCCAGGTGAATCTTTCAAATTTAGAATTAAATGGCATTATAAAATAAATGATATCAATAAAGATGGTGGACGTTCTGGATTAGAAACTTTTCCTGATGGAAATAACAACTATACGATAGCTCAGTTCTTTCCAAGATTAGCTGTTTATGATAATGTAGAGGGATGGCAAAACATGCAATTCTGGGGAAGAAGTGAATTTGCTTTAGAGTTTGGAGATTATGAAGTAAATTTAACGGTACCTGCTGACCATATTTTAGATGCTACTGGTGTTTTACAAAACGAAAAAGAAGTTTTATCTAAGACACAACGTAAACGTTGGGAAAAAGCTAGAAAATCTTTTAAAAACCCTGTAATGATTGTAACACAAGAAGAAGCGGAAAAAGCGGAAAAAGGGCGTGATACAAACACAAAAACTTGGAAATTTAAAGCTCAAAGAGTAAGAGATTTTGCTTTTGCGTCTTCTAGGAAATATATTTGGGATGCCATGGCTACCAATGTAAATGGTAAAACGGTAATGGCAGTTTCTTTATATCCAAAAGAAGGAAATCCTTTATGGGAAGAACATTCTACAAGAGCTGTTGCTCATACACTTATCGAATACTCTAAATTAACTTTTGATTATCCCTACCCAAAAGCTATTTCTGTGCATTCAGAAAGACAAGGAATGGAATACCCGATGATCTGTTTCAACTTTGGTCGCCCAAATGCAGATGGAACGTATTCTGATAGAACTAAAAAAGGGATGCTTGGTGTAATTATACATGAAGTTGGTCATAATTTTTTTCCAATGATTGTAAATTCTGATGAAAGACAATGGACTTGGATGGATGAAGGTTTAAACTCTTTTGTAGAGATTTTAGCAGAATTAACATATGATCCAGAATTATTTGCTACCAACCCTACAAAAAAAATTACAAGATATATGGGCGGAGACCAAAGTAATATCTCTCCTATTATGTCTCAAGGAGATTATGTAAAACAATTTGGCCCTAATGCATACTCAAAACCAGCAGCTGGTTTATATATGTTGCGTCAAACCATTATGGGACCAGAATTATTTGATCATGCATTTAGAACGTATTCTAAAAGATGGATGTTTAAACACCCTACTCCTGCCGATTTCTTTAGATCTATGGAAGATGCTTCAGGTATGGATTTAGATTGGTTTTGGAGAGGATGGTTTTATACTACAGATGTAACCGATATCGGAATTAAAGAAGTAAAAACTTTATATTTAACAGATAAGCCAAGTGAAAGAGTTAGCAAGTTAAAAGAACAATACAAGCAATATTTTGATAGCTTAGGAGACCTAGTTTATATTACGGATAAAAAAGAAGATGCCAATGCAACAGCAATGGATACTTATGCAAATAATCAAGAAGTTCCTTCCTTTATTTATTCAGTAGAATTTGAAAAGCGAGGGGGATTAGTAATGCCAATTATTGTTGAGTTAACCTATGAAGATGGTTCTACTGAAAGACAAACTTTCCCTGCTCAAATTTGGATGAAGGATGATACTTCTGTAAAAAGAGTATTTGCTTCCACAAAAGAAATTAAGAATATCACGGTTGATCCAGATTTTGAAACTGCGGATGTTGATACTTCTAATAATAGCTGGCCAAAAAAAGAAACTGATAAATTTGACCAATTTAAAAATAAAGTAAAAGGATAAACTACTTGTAGTAAAATATTATTATTCAAAAAAACCTCACAAATTTGTGAGGTTTTTTTGTTTTAAGAAAGCACATTTTTCTAATTGAATTATCAAACGAAAAAAATACAATTCTGCCCAACCTTACATAAGTCACTTATAATGAAGTAAATACCGTATTAAAAACGGACAGGACAACAATTTTAATCGTGCTTGTAATTTGAGGAAACCTCTCGCTCATCATTTTATTACAAATCTAAAATACTAGGATAAACCGATGAGTACAAAATTTATTACCTTGTTATAGGTAATCTTACTGTTCTTTTCCTAATTCTACTGCCCTATTAAATGCAGCAAAAGCAGCGTCTTTTATTAACTCATTTACATTATTCTCTTCCATAGAATCTAGCGCTGCCCTTGTTGTTCCTCCTTTTGATGCCACCTTCTCCATCCATGAATTGGGTGATATGTTCGATTGGGCAAAAAGCTCAATTGCCCCTGAAAAGGTCTGACTTACTAAAACTGTAGAATCCTTTTTTGAAAACCCCATTTTTAATGCGGCTTCCATCATACTTTGCATAAAGTAAAAAACATATGCAGGCCCGCTGCCGGAGATACCTGTGGAAGCATCTATTAATTTCTCATTAGATACCTGAATTGATTTCCCTGTGGTGTCTAATAAACTTTCAATAGTTAACATTTCAATTCTAGAAACTTCTGTAGAGACCACGAAAGAAGTTAGTCCTTTACCTATTTGCGCTGGTAAATTAGGCATAGCTCTCACGATTTTCTCTACCCCAGTTAATTCTTGAATAGATTTTATAGTGACCCCTGCCATTATCGACACAATAATTTGCTGAGAATTAACAAGAGGCTTGATAGCATCAAATACATTTACTGAGTGGTACGGCTTTACCGCAATGAAAATAATATCTGCGTTCGGAACACAATCTTCCAGTTTGTTAAAAGTATCAAAATATGATATTTTCTGAAGTTCCGTAAGCTTTTCTTCAGACTTATCTAAAACCATAATGTTCTTTTTCTTAAGAAGTTTAGATTTAGACATCCCTTCTGCATAGGTCAATCCCATATTTCCTGCACCAATTACGAGTACTTTCATGTGTTTCTATATTTTATCTAATTTGAATATTGATTTATAAACTTGAGAAAAAAACAATATATATTCCTTAACATATATTACTCCACCACAATATATTCCGGACTATTAGTGCCAAGTTTTAAGGGTAAACCCAATAAACAGTTTTAATATATCACTTTTAGAGTTAACTCAACAATAGCAATACTGTCTATTTTATCTTGGAGATTTTTTATTTTTATGTCCAAAAACATGTGTGATAAACTAAAGAAATAGTTTACCATATAATGCAAAAAAAAGATATAAACTGAATTTATTTCAGTGACTGGATACTTATTTTAAATATCAATTAAGAGCTCCAGAATTTTCTCTTTTTATTTAATGCAACCTCTTCTTTTTTAAGTTCTTCTAATTCTTTTACAGATAATACTTTTAGAAATGATGGGTGCTGTTCAATTGCAAACTCAATCTTTGTTACAATATCTGAAATATCTTCATGCTCGTAATCAATTTCTAAAGGTTCTTTTATGACCATTGATTGTAAGACATTTTTTCTCTTAATTCGCAGTCCTTTTTTATCAAAAGAACGTCTGAAGCCATCAATAACAATAGGAACCACAACTGGTTTGTAAGTTTTAATGATATGTGCAGTTCCTCTTCTAATGGGTTTAAAAGGTGTCGTTGTACCTTGAGGAAATGTAACAACCCAACCATCATCTATTGCTTTTCCAATATTTGTAATATCGGAAGTTTTTACTTGTCTTTTAACATTTTCGCCTGAACTTCTCCAAGTTCTATCAATAGAAACAGCCCCTGCATAAGCAAATATTTTTGGTAAAAAACCAGATTTCATCGTTTCTCCTGCTGCAACAAAATAAAAATTTAATTTAGGTTGCCATATATATCCTATATTCTTAATAGTATCCTCTCTACCTTTTAAAGAAGCATTAAAAACATGAAACATAGCGGCAACATCTGCAAAGTAGGTTTGATGATTAGAAATAAACAACACTTTTTTATCTGGTAAATCTCTTAATATTTGTGAACCTTCAATTTGAAGGTTATTAAAATTACGATACCTACTATGAGAAATAACGCCAAAAAAGCGAATAATCCATTTTTTTATAAATAAATAATGTCCGAAGGGGTTCCTTTTAAATAAAGGCATTTCTACTAATTTTTTTTGATTAAGCTAACAAAACTACAAAACAATTTAGGAACATACTACTTTAAGAGTTCTTTAATTTCTGAGAGCATCATAGCGGTCGCTCCCCAAACTATGTGATCGTTTAATTTAAAACAAGGTACATCTATATTATTCATATAGGATGTATTCATATTCACAGTAGTCATACTTTCATCATTGAGTAAGTCACTTAATAAAACCTCAATTTCTTTCTCAACTTCATGATTTAGAATAAAGTCTGGCTTTTTACCAACAGCACCTAAAAAAGGGGTTGCTAAAAAATTACTCGGTGGTATGTATACATCTGTTATTTCTCTAATAATTTCTACTGAAGACGATTGCACACCCACTTCCTCCTGAGTTTCTCTTAAGGCAGTCTTTTTTAAGTTGGTATCAGATTTTTCTGTTTTTCCGCCAGGAAAACTTATTTGTGCAGAATGTATACCTTTATAACTGGCTCTTTTTGTTAATAAAAAACATGTTTCATTCTTTATATTCGGGTAAAACAACACCAAAACTGCTGCTTTTTTAGCCGTACTAGTGGCTATTTTAGCTTGATCATACTTTAACCTAAGTTTAGGTGCCATTTTAAATTGAGCCTTTAATCCGCCTAGTTTTTCTATTTTTAGAATCTCTATTTTTTTGGTAAAGTCTTTAAAATCCATTTTGAATAACTACTTTTAACAAACTTATAATTTTCTAACACAAAACAATATCTTTTGTCAAGAATTTTGATTTATACAAAACAAATAAGAGTATGAATAAAAAATATGAAAAATTAGGTATCAGTATCTTGTTAGATGTAATTGGCTTTTTTACAATGACTCCTATAGATTTAGTTTGGGCACCAATTTCTGGTTATTTAATGACTAAAATGTACAAGGGTACAAAAGGTAAAATTGCAGGTATTATAAGCTTTTTAGAAGAAATTATTCCTTTTTCAGATTTTATTCCAACATTTACACTTATGTGGTTGTATACCTATGTTTTTAACAAAGATAATTCTCAAAAAAATGAGAATATTATTTAAGTTTAATTTTTCTCTTTAAATAAAAACCCTAAGCCTAATCTACTTAAAAACTTTTTCTCGAAAGCCCAAAAGAATTTAAACTGCCCAAATAACCAACCAACAAGTGGCAATGTAAGTTGATAAATAGGAAATATTAATAGGAACCTCAATAGCCAATAAATCCATGCTGAAATTGTGTCAGGAGATAATCCTAAAAAACTAGTAATTGGTTTTGCAACCCAAGCTGCAAACGAACCGTTTATTGCAAAAACAATAAAAATGGCAATTATAGACCAATTCGAATCTATTCCCCAGCGTTCTTTTAATTTATCCATTTTATTTTTCAGTTTTATTTGTCTTTCTAAACATTAACCAAAACCCTATTATAACTAAAGGAATACTCAAAACTTGACCTGTATTCAAAGAGTTTAAAATCCAATCTTCTCTTCCATCTACTTGTGCTTCTTTTAAGAACTCGATAAAGAATCGTAGAGACCATAACACAGCCATAAACAAACCAAACAAGAAACCTACTTGCTGTTTTTTATCCGTTTTCCAATACAAATACCACATTACAAAAAACAAAATTAAGTAACTAAAAGCTTCGTATAATTGCGTCGGGTGCCTTGCTGTGGTTTCACCTGCTGCTTTGAATATAACACCAAAGTTAGAACCTGTTTCTTTTCCGTAAATTTCAGAATTAAAAAAGTTTCCTGCTCTAATAAAAAAACCAGCCAAAGCAACCATAATTGCTAATCTATCTAAAATAAATAGCCAGGATTTCTGTAAATGTTTTTTCGCATAAAAATACATGGTAAAGATAATACCTATTGCTGCTCCGTGACTAGCAAACCCTGTAAAACCTGTAAATTTCCAATCTTTTATCAATCCAAAAACAGCACTCTCTCCTATGTGCTTTTTAAAAGGTACAATGATTTCTAATAAATGATGTTGGTAATAATCCCAACTGTAAAAAAACACGTCTCCTAAACGCATACCAATAAGCATAGAAATAAAGGTATACATAAATAAAGTATCCAATTTTTCAACAGGAATTTTATCTTCAATATATATTTTTTTCATTAAGTGTAAACCCAACAAAAATGCGGTTACAAACATCAAACTATACCAACGAATCACAAAAAAACCTAGATCAATACCTAATGATGGATTCCACTCTATTGCTAAAAAATTCATATTTTTTTATACTTCTGTTTATCATTGCAAATGTACGAAGGCTATCTGCGACTGCAAAGCAGACGAACTCGTTCTTCTTAATAACAATAACATTAATTAATTATTCTTTTTTTCTGGAACAGGATCATAACCACTTCCTCCCCAAGGGTGACAACGACATATTCTTTTCAATGCCAACCAACCACCAGAAAATAAACCATGCTTTTCAAACGCTTCAATTGTGTAATGTGAACACGTCGGACTGTATCTGCAAGCTGCTGGTGTATATGGTGAAATTGCGGTTTGATAAAACCGTACTAATAAAATGAATGGATATGAAAATATTTTTTTCAACTTAATTGATTGAAAAAGTTGTGCCTTCTTTACCATCTTTTAACTGAATTCCTAATTCAATTAATTCATCTCTAATTTGGTCTGATAGTGACCAATCCTTATTTTCTCTTGCCTCTTTTCTTAACTTAATTAGTAACTCTACTACACCATTTATTTTTTTAGAATTGTCTTGAGAATTTTCATTCATCAAACCTAAAACATCAAAAACAAATTCATTTATAGTTGTTTTAAATACTTCTAAATCGGCTATATTTAAAGTTGCTTTTTGTTCTTTAATTTGATTAATTATCTTTACAGCTTCAAATAAATGTGCAATTAAAACGGGGGTATTAAAATCGTCATTCATTGCCGAATAACAGTCTTTCTTCCATTTTTGAACATCAACCGTTGACGTTTTTTCGGCCTCAATTTTATCTATGAAATGAACAGCTTCCATTAATTTTGAATGCCCTTTTTCTGATGCTTCTAAAGCTTCCCCAGAAAAATCTAAAATACTTCTATAGTTGGCTTGCATGTTAAAAAAACGAACAACACTTGCTGAAAATGGTTTTGGTAGAATATCGTTTTCTCCAGACAAAATCTCATTTGGTAAAATAAAATTACCTGTAGATTTTGCCATTTTTTGACTATTTAACAATAGCATATTTGTATGCATCCAATAATTTACTGGAGTCTTTCCGCTACAAGTTTGGGATTGCGCAATTTCACATTCGTGATGCGGGAATTTTAAATCCATTCCACCTCCGTGAATATCAAAACTTTCGCCTAAATATTTTGTACTCATTACAGAACATTCTAAATGCCAGCCAGGAAAACCATCGCTCCAAGGTGAAGGCCAGCGCATAATATGGCGTTCATCTGCTTTTTTCCAAAGGGCAAAATCTTGTGGATTTTTCTTGTCTGACTGTCCATCAAGAGAACGGGTGTTATGAATTAAATCTTCTACTTTTCTTCCAGAAAGAATGCCATAATGACTCGTTTCATTATATGCTAGTACATCAAAATATACAGAACCATTTACTTCATACGCAAAGCCTTTCTCCAAGATTTCTTTAATCATTTCTATCTGCTCAACAATATGACCTGTTGCAGTTGGCTCTATACTTGGTGGTAAAAAATTGTAGTTTTTTAAAACATCATGAAAGTCTACTGTGTAACGCTGAACGACTTCCATCGGTTCAATTTTCTCGATACGTGCTTTTTTTGCAATTCTGTCTTCGCCTTCATCTGCATCGTTTTCTAAATGACCTGCATCTGTAATATTACGAACATAACGCACTTTATAGCCTAAATGCAGTAAATATCTATATACGACATCAAAGAACATAAAAGTTCTTACATTCCCTAAATGTGCGTTGCTATAAACGGTTGGACCACAAACGTACATACCTACATATCCGTTTGTTATGGTTTTAAAATCCTCTTTTTTTTTCGATAAAGAGTTGTATACTTTAAGATGATTTTCTTTGTAGCGTTCCATTAAAAAGTGACTATTAACAATCGATAAATATAGGCACTTTATAAGGAATAACGAAATGGAATTTATGAGAAATTTAGTAAATTTAAAACTAGCTTTTTAAAGCTATATTTTCATTACTCGTTATAATATAAAAACCAAATAATGAATAAACAATTTCTTATTATCGACTGATACAATTTTAGTATCTGCTAACCTGTTTTTAAATAATTCACACGCAATTAAAGAACTAATGCCAACGATTCTTTTAAGAGTTTTCGTTTTTTGTAGAAGTATTTTTCTGTCGCTGAAATTTTTAGACCTTAAAATCCTTCCAATTATTCTATAAATAGCTTATTTTTACTTTAAAATGTTTATTTTAAATGGAAAAAAAAACGTCTTCTTTACAAGAAAAAGAGGGGATTTCTAAGCCCAAAACTACTGATAAAGTAAGTGCAGAAAAAATAAAATTAAGCAGAGCTAAACAAAACTCTATAGATGAATATGTAACCAAAATCCTGGAAGGAAATATACCATTTTTAAGCAGAGCTATTACTTTGGTAGAAAGTACCAATGCGAAACATCAACAAAAAGCAAATGAAATTCTAGAACGCTGCTTACCCTTTGCAAACAATTCGGTAAGAATAGGAATTACAGGAGTTCCGGGGGTTGGAAAAAGCACATTTATTGAAGCTTTTGGAAAACATTTAACAGCGCAAGGCAAAAAGGTCGCTGTGCTCGCTGTAGACCCAAGTAGTTCAGTGAACAAGGGCTCTATTTTAGGAGATAAAACAAGAATGGAAGAGTTGGTTACTGATAAAAATGCTTTTATTAGACCTTCTCCATCGGGTACCTCTTTGGGTGGTGTTGCAAAAAAAACACGCGAAAGCATTATACTCTGCGAAGCTGCTGGTTTTGATACTATTATTATTGAAACTGTTGGCGTTGGACAATCTGAAACTGTTGTGCATTCTATGGTCGATTTCTTTTTATTATTAAAATTAGCGGGTGCTGGCGATGAATTGCAAGGAATTAAACGCGGAATTATAGAAATGGCAGATGCTATCGTGATTAATAAAGCTGATGGCGATAACCAAAAGAATGCTAAAATAGCCAAAGTTGAATTTAATAGAGCTTTG